>OGKG01000318.1_pt1 | contig 61814 bp, 51 predicted proteins | sample 1572201 | NCBI WGS metagenome assembly OGKG01 (sample SAMEA2582146, study PRJEB24529) | metagenome | biome: Human gut stool | place: China | collected 2011 | reverse complement strand
ATTGAATTGTGAAAAAAACTTTATCCACCCACCGTGCGATGTAACATTTCGACCTGTTTATTCCATAATTCAATGGCATCCCCCTCTTCATCAGCATCCACGAAATCTGTGATGATCAAAGCGACCTCCTCCGTCAAAGGCTCTACGTGGAGCGAAAATTCAAAAAATTCGTCCGCATCGTCCGCATCCAGCCACTTGAAGCGCACGTAAGAATTTTTCTTCATATCCACTAACTCCGCTTCTTCACCAATACCATCCCACACAAACGTGAAGATATTTCCATCATGTTTCACATCATCGGAAAACCACTCCGCCAAACCGGGAGCAGAACTTAGACGGGAGAACAATATTGTTACCGACGATGAGAAAATGTACTCTAAATCGATTCTTTTCCTCATACTTCATTCTATTTGTTCGACAATATATGAAAGTTTTACGGAATATGCAAAAAAATGCTACGTTCCGACCCGTCTTTTTTATCAAGAATCATAGATTGTCCCTACAACTCTGCATGTTACAACTATTTTATTTTCACACCAGAGAATCCCCGGCAAATCCCTTTTGAATAGCTTCCGAAAATTGTTTTTTCCATGCTTCGTTCCTACTCTCGTGGACACGCGAAAAACGAATAATAATATCCCCGACAGACATCGAGTGCAGGTCAAAAGCCGGGTAATAAAAATAATCTTCTTCTTCTTTCGCTTCCACCAACAAATGCAAATCCACCATTTCTTGAAGCACCAGACGCAACTTTCCCGTGTTAATTTTCAATTCCTTGTTAATCATCCCCAGACTGGGACCGCCGTCACCGTTAATATACGCCCGTGCCACGTATTTCATGATTTTCAAAGCACATTCCAGCGTTTCCATCCACGCCTCGTCCCCCAGCAACTCATTCCTGTACATGAAATGACGATTGCGAAAAATATAACACAACTCCGTCCCCCACAACACGACACTCCAACTTAACTGCAACCACACCAACAACAACGGCAACGCCGCCAAACTACCATAAATCGCGTTATAAGAACTCACCCCTATCTGGAAACGGATATAAAACCATTGTATCACTTGATACACGGTCCCTGCGATCATCGCCGCCACAAAAGCATGCTTGAACTTGACCGGGGTAGCCGGCATAAACATATACAGGAAAATAAACAACATCCACACCAACAGATAAGGCAACAACTTGATAAACATCGTCAACACGGAACTGATCAAAGGAAAATTATCCTGCCAATAAGAAGAGGTCAGAAAAACATTCACACTACTGATCAAGATCATCAGAATAGGGGCAATAAAAATAATCGAGAAATAATCCGTGAACATCCGCCTTAAATTGCGTCCCTTGCGTACTCCCCAGATCCGGTTCATTGTCAACTCCGTACTATTCAGCACCCGAATAACCGCCCAAAGCAAAATGACAATTCCCACACCGGTCACCACTCCGCCTTTCGCGTTCTGTATAGCCCCGTTCACGTATCCCAACAACTGTTGCGCGAACTCCTGATTATCCCCCAGACGTTTCAAAAACTCATCTTCAAGCGATTTATTCGCCCCGAAACCGGTTGCAATAGCGAACGCCAACGCCATCAAAGGTATAAATGCCAACACGGAATAAAACGTGAGAGCCGAAGCCGAAATCGTACACGCATCCTTTACAAAACGATTGAGCGAAACGACAAGGATAGACAAGGATTTTTGTAAAAACTCCGTAATAATAAAACGGTTCCCGTAATCCCGGCGCAATACCATATAATGATAATCCAAATCCAATAAACAATCCGTGCGGCGGGCAAACTCTTGCCGATACCGCCGGAATAAGTCCATAACCTTATGTTCCTTGAATACATTCATAATCTCACGTTCAAACCCCAAAGATACAAAAAAGGCTTGTTCAACACAAGCCTTTTAGTTTATAAGGTTCTAACCCCTACCGTCCGATCAACTCCCGGACTTGTTTCTTTACCATTTCCGGGTCGGGATTCACGGGGAATACCAAATGAGGCTTCTGTTGCACGGGCTTGAATTCCTTCTTGTAACGCCCGACACCACCACCCGTGATATTCAGCATAATCACGGCATCTTCTTCTACCCGCTGTTCCTTTACCGCCTGCATCAAAGTAGCCGTAGCTACCCCGGCGGCAGGTTCTATATCAATACCTTCCAGTTTCTCGAACAACTCCTGTGCCTTCATGGCTTCCTCGTTCGTTGCCAACATCACGTCACCCCCCGTCGCTTTCAACGCGTCGTAAAGTCCTCCGGTCAAAGAATAAGGCGGTTTACGGTTTGACAACACCTTGGCACACATCTCCTTCACTTCCTTGCGCGCCGTATTCTCGTCCAGATCCACCAATGCTCTGGAATTTGCTTTCCACGAATCATATATCAACGTGAAAGGAATATTCTGCGAAACAATCAATTTCATCAAATTCGAGCCGTAGCGTCCGTCCGCGATAAAACGCTTGTTAGCTTCCCACGCGGCAATAGCACCCGTTCCGCTTCCCACGGCTTGGAAATAATAATCCGGGATACGACCAATCTCCTGCACAGCCGACAACACCGTCGTTCCCATCCCGTCACGACGGGCCACGTTCTTGGCTCCTCCCTCCGGGAAAAAATACTCCATCTCACAAATAATATTGGAAAGATGTATCGCGTCAAAATAATCACACCCGGCTCCCGCGCAAACCAACTTCACGCAATCATTCCAAGGCTCATCAGCCCAGATTGCATTTAAATTATCTTCCGGTATACACAACAACAACGGAATCCCATTCTCAGAGCATACCCTACCGAAAGCCCTCGCCGTGTTTCCGGCAGAAGCAACCACCATGATCTTATCGCTGTTCCTGTTAATACGGGCACACACGGCATACGCCTCGCATTCCTTAAACGAACCCGTCTTCATCAAAGCACCCCGCTCCGGCCAATAACCGTTGAACGTGATGTACAAATTCGACAATCCCAAATATTCCGCCAACCCCTCGCTCTTGTAAGTCACGGGCGCACCCGAACCTTCCAGCGTCCGGCAAATCGGTAACCAATTAGCATACTTGTATATACCGGGCAAATCATTTCTCACTTCAAATTGACGATTCGCGTAATTAGCGAAAATCAAAGCCGCACCATCTTTATGGGGGCAGTCCAACTCCCATTGCCCGTCCTCGAAAGATGTTCCACAGCACGATGATTCTAAATGATAACGTGTCATATCTTCACTCCTTGAATTGTACATTTCTTCAGTACAAAAGTAAAGCATTCCGAACACCCGCGATAGGGTATAAATACCACTTTTTATTTTAGATTTAAGATTTTAAATTCTCCACGTATTCCGGCACCGTCAACCGGAATATATCCCGCTCCGTCACGCGACTGCCGAAAAAATTCTTGTATCGTTCGGCTTCCGCCTCCACGCTGGAACTATGGGGATAAAGCACCACTTGAATTTCAGCATCCGGGCGAATCATCCGGGCTAACAACTGCCGGATCTCGAAATCAGCAGAAGGCAACGAGTAGCCGATAAACACGATACGCTTCGCCTCCGACAGTTCTATCGCCGCGTTCTGCCATACCAACTTGATTTGTATATTACTCAAATTCTTCAAATAGGTCGGCAACAAAAGATTACTCTGCAATTTAATCGAACTGATATCCGGCATCCCGTAATTCTTCCGGCAATGCCGGCAATACGCCGCCTTCATAATAGCAATCTCCTCCCCGAAACGCACGTACATACGCTGGCACAAAGGACATTGGAACCAATTCATAGAACCATGCAACTTCAATAACTTGATATTATACCCGCCGTATCCCACGGCAAGCAATCCCGGTTTAATCGTGTCGTCGTTCGCGTCCCACGAACTCACGTAACAACAGTAATCCACCACGCTCAACTTCTCCGGGCGCGTATTCTCGATCGCCCGCTTCAAAGCATGATCGAACAACACGTCCCAATTCGTGGTAATCACCGACACCCGGTCTTCCCCGTCCTCCATGCGACGTCGGGCAATCCCGTTGATATACTCCGCGAACTCGTCGACATAATCACTGCACGCTTCGTTTTTCTTGAAACTATAATTTACCGCGGCACCCATCAGCGCGTTAAACTCCTCCCGCAACTCCACAAGCGCCCGGGAACTGTAACGCCCGATAGAAAGTCCGTCCCAGATACAGCGGTCGATAGGCGTGAACACGTCCTCCAGTTGCACCTTACAATAATGATCCTTGTAAATATGTAACTCCTCCTTCAAAAAACCGATAAAACTATCTCTCGCCCGAATCAACCGTTCATCATCCCGCGTAAAATTCTCGTCGAGAATAGTATCAATGATCTCACTCTGAACCAGACCACCTGCCTCTTTCGAAAACCCCGAACCCAAAAAATAAACCGTTTTATTCATATGATCGCATTCTAGTTAGCCTACACAAAAATAACATTTATTCCGTGTATCTTTATGACATTCCGGTTAAATTCACAACTCAAAACTCTATTCCCACCTTCAAAGATATCCCGTCATGATAAAACCTCTCTTTAAATTCAACCGTGACATACCAACAACTCTCTCACGTTCTTGCGCGGAGAATAAGGCACGGGCTTCGCGTACCCCATCCTGAGAATCAGCGTCGGATACTCCCTGTTTATCGGAAGCAAATCCCGCATTTCCGCGGCTAAAGCATACACTTCACACGGCTGGTTCAGATACGCGCAAGCGACACCCGCTTCTGTCGTTTTCAGCAAAAAACGCTGTAACGTTCGTCCCAAACCTATCCACTCCATGAACGTGTTGCTCCGGGTAGTAAACAGAATCAAATGAGAAGACGATTTTATTTTCTCCCTGTCTGCCTTATTCTGCACCGCCGCCTTCAAAAAACAACGGACTATCGGCTTCGCCATCATCTTTGGCAGAGGCGGATTACCGAAGACCTTGTAACTCAACCCGTCGTTAGTCCCGTTAATCTGTTTCGCGTTAAAACGCATCCAAGAAAGCAACTCTCTTTTAAACGCCTTGTCATTCATCTGTACCTCATTACCTTTAATAATATACCCTGTCAAGCTATCGGCAAATACAGAACCGACAGGCGCCGAATACAACCGGATATTATCCTCCACGGGAAGCGATTCAAACAATCCAAGCACCTCTCCCGACAACTTTCTGCCGTCATAAATACTCCGATTCGTTTGCCGTTTCTCTATCTGATAGAACAAATGATCCTTGGCGACATTTTCATCCCTCACGCACCGGATTCCTATTCCTTCCGGGTTACATCCGACGACACGAGCCTTGTAACCGAAATGACGGGCAGAGATTAGCAGATTTTCCAACGCGCATCCCAAGCTGATAAACAATTCCCTGTTATCAGCATCGACCACAGGCAGGGCAACTTCAAACTTCGGCAAAATAACCATTCCGTCACCCGTGAGCGCGAACCTCCAAGGCTGTGTATTATGTCCCGACGGAGCCTTGGAAGCATATTCAATCATGCTCAGAAAATCAGCGTTCATCACCACCATTTTTAAAATACTTATCCACGAGCGCATCTATTCCTTGACCGATTTGCTCCCAACCGGAATCCTGATTAATGGCAATCCCGTTAAACACCGGGCAGAACTCCTCCAACATCACCAAGTAAGTAATGGAAGCCGTCAGCATCGACGCCATCACCTCTATTTCCTTACGCGGGTAATCGGTCAGTTCACACACCTTCTCTATCAAGTTCACCCCGATCTTTTCCCGCTGTTCCCTCAACTTCACGATCATATCATTACCCGAAGAGAGTTCCCAACGGTAAAGCCTCTTCAACGTGGGATTACTCCGCAATTGTTCGATTTGTCCCCGGAACATTTTTTTCAAGAATCCCGGCAATTGCTCCCGGTCAAGAACCTCGACAGGAAAATTTATCCAAAAATCATGCTGCCGTATATAGGCAGCCATAAGTCCGTCCACCGAACCGAAATAACGATATATCAATATCTTGGAAACACCGGATTGAGCGGCAACGGCATTAACGCCTATCTTCTCGAACCCGTTCTCGATAACCATCTTTTCAATCGTGTCAAGCAAACGTCGTTCCGTCGCCTCCCGATCCCTCTCTCCAAAACTATTTTTTTCTTTCATACATCAATATGTTACCATTCGGAAACAAAAGTATGTTACTTATCGGAAACATACAAGCATATCGACAAATATTTTATTCGATCCCCCTAGATTCCCAAGGTAATCCCACCATACTCCTACCTCTACGGGGTTACAAGCTCCTTCTAAAACCCTTACAGCACTATTAACAAAAGGCGAAATAACGGAGTTCAATCCGGTTTGGAAGTAAGTTGAGGTAGGATTACCATAGGATTACCTTGGAATCACGCTAGGATATACCATTATAGATAGTCACCTAACTCGATCACCTGAACCTAAAAACATCTATTCGTTTGAAAATTCGGATATTGGAATATCCTTCAAGAAATCGCTCACTGAAATTTCAAAATAATCACAAATCGCTTTTAAGGTAGACACGGTAATATTAAATTTTGCAAGTTCTATCCGCCCGATATTAATATCTGTCGCGATTAAAAAGTCTGCCTGAGAGATACCATGCATCTCCCTCAGTTTCTTAACCCTTCGGGCTATCTCCTTCAACAATATATCATCCCTACGCTGTTTCATGCTCTAAAGAAAAGAACGTTTAAATAAAATTTCCCTTACGAATATGTCTTCGTTTACGAAATAAAATATATCTTTGTAGCGCAGTTTTCGTTAAATACCACACATCGAAAATAAATTTTCTTCTAAAAGCATTTAACGGGACTGTTTAAAACCGTGATTTAAAGGGAAAGCCGCAGTGATGTACCTTTCAACCAACCTTTATCTCGCAATAACGGGAACCTTGGGGGTGTTTCTTCTGACAAGTTGGCACCCTCATTTTTTTTATATACAATATCAAAGAATCCCCTTCCCGACCCTTAGTCCCCCCTTTCTCCCGACTAAGAACACAGCAACATCGTAGCAAGATGCCTACTGGTACATACTTTTGGGAACACTATCAGACACTATCCACCATCATCTTTTCACGTGAGCCACTATTCTCGTGTTACCATTGTGATACCAAATATAAAAAAAAGGCTCTCTAAACGATTGTTTTAGAAAGCCTTCCGTGATCCAACTGGGACTCGAACCCAGGACCCCAACATTAAAAGTGTTGTGCTCTACCAGCTGAGCTATTGAATCCTTCAATTGTATTTCTCAATTGCGGATGCAAAGGTATACCTTTTTAGTTTTCTCACAAATTTATTTTCCATTATTTTCTCAGTTTTTTATCTAAACAGAGGTAAAGGATTCATTTTAATTTATTTAGAGCGGAAATAATTTTATTTTATAATTTATCCTTGGAAGTCTCGTTAATTTTCACGAAATTTAAAAACTCATAACTTAAAACTATACCTATATGAACGGCGTAAGAAAAATCACGTATTTATTCGTGTTATTATCAGTATTTATCGCTTGTCAAGATGATGATGATAATGACAAACTCACGAAAGAAGAAGAACTAACTCTACGGGCTAATCAATTCATTCACGACAACATGTCGATGTTTTACCTTTGGAACAAAGAAATGCCTGCCATTGATCCTCAAAAAGAAAAAGATCCGATTGAATATTTCGAGAAATTACTGTCATCGAAAGACTCTGCCTCCATTATCACGGACGACGCGCAAGGGCTCATGGAATCCCTTACCAACACGGGGGAAACATTCGGTTATGACTTAGCTTACTATGGTGTTGGCAAAGACAATTATGTAGCCATTGTCAAATACGTGTATCCCAATTCACCTGCCGACGGAAAATTAAAAAGAGGCGATATCATACTCAAAATCAATTACACGTATATCACCAAAGATAATATTGACAAACTAACTCAAAACGGAACAATTCAACTCACCAAGGGTAAAATCATAAACGGCAATGAACTAACTGATGAAGGTACCCCACCCGTTACGCTAACTTCAAAAAAAATGGAAACAGATCCTGTACTCATTCGCAAGGTTATCGAAAAAGGAAACCACAAGATCGGCTACCTCATGTACACGGACTTCGCCTCTTCTTTTAACAATAGTCTGGAAGACGCTTTTAATTACTTCAAAACAGAAGGTATCACGGATCTCGTTCTTGACCTCCGGTATAACCACGGGGGTGACGATGCAGCATCTGCCCTGATGTGCAGTGCTATCGCTCCGCCGGATAAAGCGATTGAAGGAGAACTTTTATCATATGAAAAATGGAACTCCGAATGTCAAAAAGCCTTTGAAAGTGATTCCCGATTCGATACACAACTCCACCGTTATTTCAAAAAAGTAGATTGTAATTTGAATTTACCCAACAAACGGGTTTATATACTCACTACCAGAGAAACCATCTCGGCATCCGAATACACGGCGATCTGCCTGAAACCCTTTATGGAAGTCATCCGAATCGGACAAAAAACATATGGCAAGTTTACCACAATGGCATTAATGCAACCCACGAAAGAAGACACTAACGGCAAAATTGTGGCAGATGAAGAACTCTCGAATTGGCTAATGGCACCAATCGTTTCAAGATACACGAATGTCGACGGGTATCCCTCAGACGCGGTGAAAGGATTAGAACCCAACTATGAAGTGGAAGACCAACTCTTACCCCCGGCCTCTACACTAGGTGCGGAAAATGAACCCTTGTTGGCAAAAGCGATAGCCATAATCACGGGAGAAAACAAGTTAAGCCCGAGAAGTGCCTTGCAATCGACACCGGATTTCAAACAAATACACAGAACGTTTAATGACATCAGAAGCAATCGTATCATTATAACGAACACGAAATAACACTTTTCGAACGTGGTGAAAGATCTCCGGGAAACTATTCCGACAAGAGATCTCTCACCTCGCTCGAGAGAATAGCAACCCTCACGAACTATGCCCTTAAGGAGATCGGAAAAAAGAGGAATTATATTCTTGGGTATCATGATACTTGCCCTTTTCGTCCTGCCCCAAGCAAGCCGGAAACCGGAGTGCGGGTTATTCCTGCTCGCGAGTCCGGAAACACCCGACACGACAACAGCCTCCATTCCGTCCGCCAAAAAACATCTCCCCTCCCCGATTGAATTAAACACGGCGGACAGTTCCATGCTGGTAAAAATAAAGGGAATCGGTCCCTACTATGCCGCAAAAATCATTCGCTACCGGGAGCAACTCGGGGGCTTCCGTTCCGTCACACAACTCAAAGAAATCAAATTCCAATACCTCGATATAGATACCCTCCTCTCCCACTTTACGGCAAACCCAGACCTGATCAAGCAAAGAAACCTTGACACAATGGACTTCAAAACCGTACTGAAACATCCCTACCTCGCCTACGAAGACGTGCAACTCATTTTCAATGCCAAACGGAAATTCGGTAAAATCAACTTCTCGATTTTAAACTCGGAAAAAATTTTACCGTTATATAAACTGCAAAAAATAAAACCTTACTTCAAATAATTTGTATAACTTTGTAACAATGGCTTGAATTTGCCTTTGCAATAACACACACGTAATATATAAGACATGAAAAAAGTATTTATCACATTAGCAATTATCATCGTGCTGATTATTGTCGCTCTTATGGTTATCCCCGTCTTTTTCAAAAGCGACATACTTCGATTGATCGAGGAAAAATCCTCTAAATATATTCAAGCGGAACTGGCCATCGGCGACGTTGGCTTGAGTATGTTCAAGAATTTCCCGAATCTTAGCGTTACTTTAGACGACGTGATGATTTCCAAGGAAGAAAATAACACCCGCGATACGTTGATCAACATCCCGTATTTCGAGGCATCGGTGAATTTAAAGTCCCTTATTTCAGGGAATGAAATTATTATTAATAACGTTTTGCTCAAAGACTGCTTCTTCAGTCCAAAAGTTAATGCCGAAGGAAAAGCCAATTGGGATATCATGGTACCTTCCGACACAACAGACGTGGAAACGCGAGAACCGGAAGCGACAAAAGAAGAACCGGCTTCCGACTCTGAAACCGCTATCGCTTTCAACAATATCGAGGTCAGAAATCTGGTATTGGATTATAAAGATTATCAAGCCTCAACGTTCGCTCACGTGGACGCGGTGAATTTGAACCTGAAAGGGAACTTCTCGGAAACGAACACCATTCTCAACGTGCTGCTTTCCCTAAAAAACATTTCTTTACGCCAAGGCAACAGCGTGTGGGTAAACAACACGGATTTCAACTGGCAGGCGGACATCGCCGCGAATCTAAAAGAGATGCAATTCAACATTCAGAAGAATGACATGGCGCTCAACGATTTAAAACTTGACCTGATCGGCAGCTTCGGTATCATGGAAAACGAAAAATACTCCATGGACTTGAAACTGAACGCTCCCGACACGAAATTCGAAAGTTTACTCGCTTTAATACCTAAAGATTTCCAAAAAGAACTCGAGGGAGTAAAAACTTCCGGTGAATTCCAACTGAGCATGGAAGCCAAAGGAGAATATTACGAGAATCATCTTCCGGCTATCAACCTGCATTTCAATATCTTGAACGCAAGCCTAAAATACCCGGAATTACCGGAATCGGTAGAAAAAATAAACCTGAAACTGAACGTGACCAACCCGGGCGGGACGGTAGCACAGACCGTGGCAAACTTAAGTACGCTCACGTTCACCGTTGCCAACAACCCGTTTAACATGAATGTATTGGTTTCCAACTTGGACGATCCGACATTCAAAGGGGGCATGAAAGGAGTTATCAACTTCGAGAGCTTGAAAAAAGCACTTCCTCTTAAAGACATCACTCTTAGCGGAATATTGACGACCGACCTTTCTTTCGACGGGAAATACCAGTATATAGAAAAAGAACAATACGAGAAATTTACCGCTAACGGTAAAATAGCGTTGAAAAACGTACTGTTCAAGAGCGCGGATTTCCCGGAAGGCATCTCTGTCCCGTCGGGAGAAATAACGATCACACCCGCACGTCTTAACTTGCAGAATCTACTGGTCAAAATCAAATCTTCGGATTTCGGGTTACAAGGATACGTGGCAAACTATCTGCCCTACGTGTTTAAAGACCAGACATTAAAAGGTAACTTCACGCTGACATCCAACACGATCAACGTGAATGAATTTATGACAAGCACGACATCCGGTTCGACATCTGATGCCGAAGCCGCCCCGGTAAAAGACACGACGGCAGTTCAATCTTCTGATGCCGAAGCCCCGGAAGGTATCGCCATTCCCAAGAATATCCAATTGGCTTTCAACACGAACATCAAACAAGTCCTGTACGACAGTCTGGTTATCAAAACCATCAAGGGAAGCATCGAAACAAACGGCGGTATCGCCACGCTAAAGAACTTGAGCATGGATATGCTGGAAGGCAATCTGCTCATGAACGGTTCGTACAACACCGCGAATCCGGCGAAACCATCCGTTGATCTCAACCTGCGGATATCGGATATTGATATTAATTCCGCTTACCACGCTTTCTCGTTTGTCAAAGAAAGTATCCCGATCGCCATGAATTGTAGCGGTAAAATCTCGGCAGCCATGAAATTCAGTTCGGAACTGGACAAAGAAATGAGCCCGATCATGACCACGGCAAACGGTGGCGGCAGTTTGTCCACAACCGGATTCTTGATCAAGGATAACCCGGCCATGCTGCAACTCGCCAGCTTGCTGAAAAACGACGAATTAAGCCGCCTCAGTATAGCGAACTTGAAAGTTGATTTCAAGATCAACAACGGAAACATCACAGTTGAACCTTTCACGACAAATATAGCGGGTAACCCGACCACGTTCCAAGGAACACAAACGGTTGACGGCAAAATGGATTACGTGATGTCAATGAACATCGCCCGCAAATATTTCGGGAAAGACATTGACAACGTACTCAAAGCCATTCCCGGCGCCGACAATATCAAATCTCTCGACGTGGACGTGAAGATAGGCGGAACCTTATCCAAACCCACGGTGACACCAGACTTGAGCAAGGCGTTGAAATCCATTCAAAAAGAAGCCGGCAAAGAACTCAAAAACAATATCCTGAAAGGATTAGACAAACTATTCAAATAAATAATGCAATTTCCGATTAGGTGGGTTGATACTCACCTAATCGGAAATCATAAACCATCAAAGGCTTCCTACCAACCTCCGTTGTTCCTCGAAAAACATCACCCGTTGTTTCTCTCCGCTAACGGTTATCAGCGTGGAAGAACGTTTCAACGACTGCAACCAACAACGCAACCGCTCGTAAGTATATGAATCCCGTGAAGTGACCATATTCAAGGTAAAAGCCTTCAACATGCTCAGATGAAAATCACGAGAACCGAAATAACAATAATTCGTGTCGAGATTAATATTGGACAGATAAATAAGCATCTCGTTCCCCGTATCCGTAAAACGTCCCTTCGCAGCGAAATGCTCCATATCATCCAACAAATGCATCAAATCCTCCTTCAAAGCAGCAACATCTTCCGGTGTAATCAAATTGATACTGGCGAAAAACTTGATATCCGTTACGAGGTAATGGAACACAAGATGATCAAAAATAAAATAACTTGATTTAAGCTGTCGGGTAACCCGCAAGTACTCCTGTTGCATACTTGCCAACTGTGGCGTGATTTTCACTTCGCTGTAATGCTTTAATGAATCGACATGGCTATACTGGTACAACCACTTGAAAAGATAAAAGCGTGTAATGTTGGAATAGTAATAACAAAAAGACCTCGGCAGAATATTGGTCGACTGTCCGGCTTCCCAATCCTCCCCGTCCTTTACCATGGCAAGCAAATTGATAAACTCTCTCATCATCTTATAATCCGACTCTAACGGATTCGCGTACTCCACCAATTTCAATTGAAAAGGTCTGCTCTTCCCGGTATCCGCTTGTGCCAGATTATCGAGCGAGATACCCAGTTCTTTCGAAACAGTCATTACCTCAATAAAAGTAAAAGGAACTTCGCCCCGCAACCTTCGATATACAGCCTCGCGTTCGATATACAGCATATCTACCAAGGTGTTTGTCAGCTCGGCTCCTCTCGGAATTCTCTTTCGCAATTCCGAGAGGAAACCATCATACAGTGTAACTTCTTTCATGTTCATGTGCGATAATTTATTTAACAACCCTCTACAAAAGTAGAGGATTTTCAAGCGAAACCTCTGAAACAAAATAACGATATTATGACTAATTTCGACACAGTACCCTGTTTTTTCCTCTTGAAATAAACATCCAACATTAGCCCCATTCACCCGCTTCTTAAAAATGAAAATCTGACAGGGATGTCCTTTCCTTCTGTCAATCATTCAAGCGAGAAAAAGAACTTCTACAGTTCACGTAAAAACGCTCCCGCGAGTACTTGATTTACGTCTACAAAAACAAAACAATCTTTCATAACTTTACATCAGTTCAAAAAAGATAAATATTAAATAAAAACCTTTGCCATGAAAGCTAACCCTCGAAACACGAATGACCATCACGAATTTAAATATATTATTACTGTATTCGGTTCATTCTTTTTTTCAAATTTGTTTAACACGGGGACAATAAGTCCCCGTGCTTTACACCCTTGGAGTACTTTTACCAACGTAAACGATACAAACTATTCAGATTGTTCACCTCAATGTGTACACGAAGATCTCCAATCGTAGGCAAGAGGACACCTCGTTCCGAACGCGGACTAACGGAACGGGTTTCAAAAGAGCCTCTCGGGGTCCACGCTTCCTTTCGATGATGACCCAAATACTCCATTAACCACGCGTGGACCCCAACCTTACGAATAATTACCCTAAACTCTCCCACCAACGAAAGATTTCCCGGTACACGTTTTCCCGTACCTCTTTCCCGGAAAGCACCAAATCGTGCAAACCGCCGGGAATAGCGACAATATCGACATCGCCCCGGATATTTCGGGCAATCCGTTTGATATCCTCCACGTTCAGAATAGAATCGCGGGTCTGAATCTGTTCCTTGTCTTTAATATCCGTAACCGACTTTTCAGAATGTAGTATTAAAAAGGGAGCATTTACTGAAAACGGCTTCATCAACTCCCGTTGCGCTTTATATATCGCCCGCACCCATCCCAAATTAACACGGGGTGCAACATGCGGTTTCCATGTCAAATCATAATCCCACTCCCCCAGACACGCCTGATGAAGGTACTTCCCGTACTCCTCCGTGAATCCGCCCACGACCTTTATTTCCGGCATATATTTACCCACCCAAGCGACCAACGGCAATAACTTTCGCACCACCCGACTCTGGTTAAATTCGAAAAACGGGCTATTCAGCACGAGAGCGTCAAAAAGCGGATTGTCCCGCTTTTCCTTGGCAAAGAGCGTGATGATCAACCCACCCGTGGAATGTCCCATTAACACGGTTTTCCGGATCCCCTCCTCGCGGATAATCCTCAACGCCTCCTCTATCTCTTCAAAATAGGTTCTCAAATCCCGGATATCATTGAATTTCTGGTGAGGCAGCCACGAACGACCGTATTTTCTCAAATCCAAAGCATAGAAATGAATCCCCCGTTCATTAAACCGGAATGCCATCTCTTTTTGGAAAAAGTAATCATTAAAACCATGAATGTAGAGTACCGCCTGTCCCTTGTTCATTATTGCCAAACGATGTACCAAAACGCTCACAGCCTTTCCCTCGTAATCATCCCGCAACGAAATACTCCGTTGTTCAAATCCGTCTTTCAAAATATCTTCCGTGTAAGAAGTCGTCATGGCATTCATCGTATTATGGATTATGTCTTCCAAATGTATAATTATTTACCGTGATTCATCCTTCTTTTAGAGATTAAATTATAATTTCGCTCCGGACGAAATACATATAAATAACATAAAATGAAAGAAGCCTTTATCAAACTACATGTATCCATTATTCTTGCCGGAGCAACGGGAATATTCGGGAAACTGATAACGCTGAACGAAGGATTGCTGGTTTGGTATCGCATGATGTTCGCCACTCTTTTATTCTCGATCATATTGTATTTCAAGAAAGAATTACACAAGATCGCTTTCGGGGATACACTCAAAATAGGTGGTGTCGGATTACTCCTTGGGTTTCATTGGGTTTTCTTCTACGGAAGTATCAAGGCATCCAATGTATCGATCGGGGTGGTATGTTTCTCGCTGACTGGATTCTTCACGGCATTTTTGGAACCCCTGATCTATCGGCGTAGAATATCTATCAGAGAGATACTATTCAGCCTGTTGACGTTGTTCGGCATTATTTTGATCTTCCATTTCGACACCCGCTATCGTCTAGGGATCTGTCTGGGTGCCATATCTTCCGCCCTCGCCGCCCTTTTCACGATCACGAATAAAAAAATCGGTAGCAATCATGCGACAAGCACGTTGCTATTATATGAAATGGCAGGCGGATTTATCGGACTCTCCTGTTTATTACCTCTTTACTTGAACTACTTTCCCGTGCCAACGATACTCCCCGATTTATCGGATTTCATCAACCTGCTGTTATTGGCGTCAATCTGTACGATCGGGTTGTATATTCTCCAGATTCAAGTACTAAAAACAATCTCGGCATTCACCGTCAACCTAAGCTACAATTTGGAACCCGTGTACAGCATCTTACTGGCCATGTTACTCTTCAACGAGGCGAAAGAACTGAACATCTCTTTTTATATCGGACTCAGCATCATCATACTCTCGGTTATCCTGCAAACGGGAAGTGTCTTTATCAAAGATTCTACCACGAAAAGAAAAACCGTCTGAATATTGACATTCAGACGGTTTCGTGAACTCGGCGGGAGTCGAACCCACAACCTCTTGGGCCGTAACCAAGTGCTCTATCCATTAAGCTACGAGTCCTTTTTCTTGAGCGATGCAAAGGTAATATAATTTCTTTTACACGAATCATACGGGGGAAAATATTTTTCAAATAATCTGCAACTATTGCCTTATCTACGGGAAATATATATTTTTGCCCACCAAAATAGAGATACGTAACAAAACATACATAATAACATAAACAATTAAAAATGAAGAATTTATTTATACTTATCTTTTTAGTCGCCGGAGTGACGACATTGCAGGCGCAAATCAAAATCGGTAAAATGAAGATTGACACGAAGAAAGCCATTCAAGCCGGAAAGGACGCGGCAGGAGCAATCACTCTTTCCGATGAGGATATAGCAAGCATGAGCAAAGAGTACATGCAATGGATGGATACTCACAATAAACTAGCCGCACCGGATAGTGAATTAGGTAAACGATTAGCCAAGATCACGGCAAACTTTCCGGAAATAGAAGGTTTAAAGTTGAACTTCGGCGTATATGAAGTCGTGGATGTCAATGCGTTCGCTTGCGGGGACGGTAGCATCCGGGTATGCGCCGGATTAATGGAACTCATGACGGATGACGAAGTACTTGCCGTTATCGGACACGAGATCGGGCACGTGGTTCACCACGACTCCAAAAACGCCATGAAAAACGCTTATCTTCGTTCTGCCGCTAAAAACGCCGCGGGAGCCTTGAACGAGAATGTATCCAAATTAACAGACTCCCAACTAGGCGATTTGGCCGAAGCATTCATGGGTGCCCAATTCTCCCAAAAACAAGAAAATGCCGCGGATGATTACGCTTTTGATTTCTGTATCCGGCAAAATGTCGACCCGTATGCCATGTCAAAAGCTTTAAATAAGCTGGTTGAACTTTCAGCAGCCGGCGGTGAGAAGGCGAATCTCATTCAAAAGATGTTTTCTTCTCACCCCGGAAGTGCCGAAAGAGCTGCCCGTTTAAAAGAAAAAGCCGATAACCTGCAAAAGAAATAATCAAACGTTTTCTATACGGTAAGATGTAGCGGCAGAATAGGTAATTCCCAATCTGCCGCTACATCAATAAATGAAACTCACCTCTATTAGCTATTAATCGCTACGCCAATTCATTACAACACTCGTACAATTATCTTACAACAAGTCTGTTACAAGCCATAAAGACACACCACCACAAATAGGGATGCCGTTTTTTAAATATCCTCATTTATGGTGATGGATTCGTATTTTGTGATGCCGTAATTTTGTGACGTAAAAATATTCACAGGGAATCAACCGTGGCAACCAATAATACACGAGTAACAAATTGTAATAAAGATATGATTATTATTAAATGTACATGGATAAAAAATAACAGATTATGTAGGCTATTTATTCTATTTTCATTTATCCTTTTCACCCTACCCGGTTTCGGGCAAAAAAACACGTGTCATTTACAAGGTACCGTACAAGACAAAGAATCAAAAGAAGTATTGGAATTTACCACCGTATCTCTAGAAAACGACACGATACAATTAAACACGGTCAGCGACAAAAACGGACGTTTCAGTTTCAGAAACATCAAACCGGGAACATACACCTTGAGCCTGTCGTTTATCGGGTATCTTCCCCTTCACCGGACAATCTCAATTCATCGGGACACAACTTTGTCTTTTCACATGCAAATCGACACGATCACGTTACAAGACATCATTGTCACGGCATCCGAATCACGAGGTTTAACCTCCTCTTCCAAAATAAACCGGGAAGCCATGAATCTGCTGCAACCGTCAAGTTTCACGGATATTCTCTCTCTGTTGCCGGGAGGGATGACCAAAGATCCGTCCCTCGGGAGTGTAAACAAAATACGATTGCGTGAAGTAGGGGTATCCAGTTCCGATTACGATGTAACTTCACTCGGGGTTTCTTTTCTAATTGACGGTATTCCGTTAAGCACGGACGCAAATATGCAGCAAATACCGGGAAGCTATCAAGGCGAGTACGACTACAACCGCAACAGTATCGGGAAAGGTGTCGATACGAGAACTCTGTCAACCGATTTCATACAGTCGGTAGAAGTCATCCGCGGTATCCCTTCCGTGGAATACGGGGAACTCACGAGCGGACTGGTAAAAATCACCCGTAAAGCGGGAGTCCACCCGTGGGAAATACGCCTAAAAGCTGATGCCGGGAGCAAACTCGTCTACGCCGGAAAAGGACTGGCAACCCGAAACGGCTGGACTATCAATTTCGGAATCGACTATATGGACTCTAAAATAGATCCCCGCAATAATCTCGAAACATTCAAGCGCCTCACGGGCTCCGTACGCATCGGGCGTACTTGGAATATATTGACGTGGAACCTGAACGCAGACTACGGAAGTTCGTTCGATAATGCCAAGAACGATCCGGAACTCTCGCACAAAAAAATAGATAAATACAAATCGACTTACAACCGCATGGCTCTAGCCAATTCTCTATACTGGAATTTCACGAATAACCAATTGCTAAAAAGCCTCTCGCTATCCGCGGCAATAGATTACTCGAAAGACCAAATCAAACGTACGAAATACATTTCCCTTGACAAGGACACCCCTATTCCCGACAACACGGAAGAAGGGGAACACGACGGAATATTTCTTCCCTACCGCTACACGGCACACCTGAAAGTAGACGGTCAACCGTTGAACGCTTATAGCAAAGCGATGGGAGAACTGGGATTCAACATATCGGGAGTAGAAAACGCAATGAAAATAGGTGCCGAATGGAGGATGAATAAAAACTTGGGGAAAGGACAGGTATATGACTTGACCCGTCCTCTCTACCCCTCGATGAAAGCACGTCCCCGCCCGTATGACGACATCCCGGCAGAACACACGCTGGCATTCTTCATCGAAGATAAGATAACCATGCCCGTGGGTACACACAATTTCCAAGCGGCAGGAGGTGTCCGTACCCTTACCCCATTGAACATTGACAAAGAATACAAGATTAACGGTAAAACTTATTTCGACCCGCGGGTAAATTTATTATGGAAATTCCCGACCACCTACTTGTTCAACAGAATCCTGAATATCCAACTTGCCGGGGGTATCGGCTGGAACACGAAAATGCCCGTCATGACACAACTCTACCCGGATACTCGATACGTGGATCTCACACAATTGAATTACTACCACACGAATGAAGAGTACCGCCGATTGAACATGATGACTTATAAAGTAGACGTCACCAATTTTAAACTAGAACCTGCGCGCAATCGCAAATGGGAAGTTCGATTTGACTTCGATTACAGTCAAAACAACTTCTCCATGACCTACTTCAGAGAAAAAATGACATCCGGTTTCCGTACTTCTTCCTTCTGGCGTACTTTCGATTACAAAAAATACGATGCTTCCGCGCTTGATCCCGGTTCCATACAAACACCCCCGGATATCAACACGCTCCCTTACAGCACAGACACCGTGATTTACACGTTCGGTCAAACCACCAACGGCAGCATGATCATCAAGGAAGGAATTGAGTACCATTACACATCCAAACGTATCGAAAGCATTCGCACCAAGATCACGATAAACGGGGCATGGTTCAAATCGACCTATCACAACAGTCATCCCGTCTACCGGAATGAAAGTACGCTCATAAACGGGGCACAAATCAAATACGTCGCCCTGTACCCGGATGATGACGGGTACATCAAACAGCAATTCAACACGAACTTCGCGTTCGACACGTATATCCGTCCCTTGGGACTTAGCTTTGCAACATTCGTGCAGTGCTTGTGGATTTCCAGCCAGCAAAGCAAATGGAAAAGCGGAACGCCATTAAAATACGTGGGTATAGACGGGATAGAACACGATTTCACGGCAGATAATCTCTCTGATCCCGTGCTCCAGTACCTCGTGAAACAGTATAATAAAGAACTATTCATAAAAAGGACAGACCCCATTTCCATTAGCGTACATTTTAAAGCAACCAAAAAATTTATGCGGGATAAAATAAACTTGTCATTGTTCGTGAATAACATACTTGATTATAACCCGGATTACAAGGAAAACAATTTATCCGTCAGACATTACGTGACGCCCTATTTCGGCATGGAACTGAACTTGAATCTATAACCATTAAATAACACCATAAAATGAAACAGTATTTTATTATTTTCAGCTTAATTGTAACAAGCATCTTCAGCTTATCATCCTGTAACGATGATAACAATTCGATCCGGACAACGGCCTTTACCCTTACGACAGAAAACCCGAAAGACCTAACCGATCCGTCGGTTAGCAACCTGACGGCCAGCTTCAAGAACATCAACACGGGAAGAACGACCACGAGTAACGCTTTCTCCGGTAATCAGCTTGAAGTCGAATTAACCGAAGGAATATATCATATCACGATTGAAGGTAACGTGAAATACTCTTTCGAAGAACAAGAAATGAATACCAAAATCAAAGGTTACAAAGAATCCGTGAACATCACCGGAGAAACTGCCTCATCCTCGTTGACCTTGTTCTTATCTCAAGAATTATCGGATTTCGTGATTGCCGAAATATTTTTTACCGGAACAACCACTCCTGAAGGCAAACAATATGACGGGGATAAGTTTATCAAAATCTACAACAACTCCGACACGGTCCTTTACGCTGACGGACTTTCCGTATTGGTGTCAGAATTCCTGACGGTTACCAAACAAGACTACACCCCGGACATCATGAGCAAAGCCATGGCGGTAAGTGCTATTATCACCATCCCCGGCGACGGCACGGTGTATCCCGTGCAACCCGGCGAATCGATCATCATCGCCGACAACGGCATCGACCATCGCGAAGCGAACTCGCAGTCGTTCGACTTGAGTAAGGCGGACTTCGAGATATTCTATGACGAAACAAACGATATTGACAACCCCGCTGTAACGAATATCAAGACACCCTACGATAGATTCCTTTTCCACAACCGGGGATCTAAAAGTATGGCCCTCGCCCGTATCCCGAATATAGAGGAGTACGTACTTGATTCTGTCAATATGTATCATTACGAGTACACCTTCGTCTTTGGCGAACACGTGATACCCATGGATGGAGATTGCCTCCAAGTGCCGAACGAGTACATCATCGATGCCGTGAACATGACCATCCCTGCCGAATTCCAATGGATCGTAACCTCTCCTTCCTTGGACATGGGCTGGACTCACTGCGGTGAAATTGACAAAGATCAGAACCGTTACAACAAAAGCGTACGCCGGAAAGTGCTGCCGACCACCGTCAACGGGATAGAGAAATTACAAGACACGAACAATTCGACCTTAGACTTCGAGGCGGATGCCGTTCCTTCATTAGCTAAATAACTATTATTAAACAAGTAAATCATGAGGTCTTTATTCATTCTGATTTTCAGTTTAACCGTTTTATTCTCAAGTAGTCGGGCACAGGATACCCTTTCGGTAAACACCCGCACGCGGGTATTTTTCTCCCCGGGAGAAAACTTCGTGTCACAAGCGTACCGCAACCCGGCATTACAATATTACGCTCATTCTTTTTCATTGACCGAATTACAAATTGGCTGGGAGCAAACGAGTGCCGACAAGGCACTCCTGCCCCAGTTAGGTTCAAAGACTCAGAATTTTAATTTTAACGTATCGTCATATATTTCATTACGGGCAAATAGCAAAACTTGGGGCAATGCATATTACAAAAACGGGAAACGGAACAACGTGCAATGGAACGAGACCTCTGATTTTTTAACCGTCTATCCTTACGTCATGGCGGACACGCTGGGCGGTAACCTGAAAACCGAAGAATACTACTTCGCCGGAGGGTACGCGCAAGCGGGCAAACGCTTCACGTGGGGTATATTCGCCAATTACAGGGCACTCATCGAGTATCGTAATCGGGATCCCCGTCCTAAAAACGTGGTTTCCGACCTCAAAGGCTCCGTGGGCATCTCCGCGAGAATAACACGGCGTTATGACGTCGGTCTTGCCATCCACGCGGGCAAATACAAGCAGACAAACGACGTTAAATACTACAATGAACTCGGTACACTTACCGAATACCATCTCTTTGGACTGGGAACGGACTCCCGCCGATTCTACGGTAAAAACTCCAGTGTTTACTATAACGGGCACCGGTACGGGGCAAGCGTCGAACTCTTTCCCTGCGCTAAAAAAGGACTTTCCGCGGCTGTCGAATACGAGCGATTCACTTTCGAGAAAATCATCTCCACCCTCAACAACCTGCCTCTGAACGAACTGAACCAAGACGAAATAAAAGCCGAGGTAGCGTACATGACACGTACCCCTCGCGAACAATGGGGACTAAAACTCAACGGCAGCTACCGGAACCGCAAGGGCACGGAGAACCTTTTCGGCGACCCCACCACGGGTGTTTACCCGCAAATCGGCAGCACGGAACAATTATCCGTCAAGAGAAACAACCTCTCACTCTCTTTCCTGTACGGCAGAGAATACAGGGAAAAGCAATTCTCGTGGAACATTCTGCCGCAAGCAGAGATGAACACGTTCAAGATGACTTACCTCGACCCTGCCCGACTCATGAAACTGAACGACCTGACCGGACGAATGAATGTATCACTCGCTAAAAGCATAAAGAAATCCACTTTCCGCCTCGATGCGGAAGGTGAATACCGCTACAACACGGACGCGGAATTACAATTAACAGATATAGACGAAACCACGCGACGCCTGCTGGAACCGGTAAACACGGTATACGCAAACCTCTCAACCGACAGCTGGGCTTCCGATATTTCACTTCGCTGGGATTACACGCTTTCCCGCAGGGACAAAGGCATTTTTATCAAAATCAACTGGCGGCATGATGCCTTCAAGGGCGACCTTCAACGGGAAACCTTACAGGCACATTGCGGCTTCACGTTTTAAACAACAACAACTACATGGAAAAAGTCATTGAATGTAAAAACATCACCCACTACTACGGCGAGAAACTCATTTACGAGAACTTGAGTTTCGACGTCGAGAAAGGAAAGGTGTTGGGATTACTCGGGAAAAACGGTACCGGGAAAACCACGATCATCAACATCCTCAACGGTTACCTACAACCCCGGTCGGGAGAGTGTTTTCTCCTCGGGGAAAACATGAACCACCTCACTCCCGCCACTAAAGCTAAAATCGGGTTATTGCTGGAAGGACACGTCCAACATTCTTATTTCACGATAGAACAGATTGAAAAATATTACAGCGCCTTCTTTCCCAACTGGAAAAAAGAGGCATTCTACGAACTCATGGAGAAACTGAACGTGGTTCCTCACCAGAAGATCAACCACATGTCATGCGGTCAGCGTTCGCAAGTGGCACTGGGACTTCTTTTCGCCCAAGACCCGGAACTGCTCATCCTCGATGACTTCTCCATGGGACTCGATCCCGGTTATCGCCGCCTCTTTGTCGAATACCTCAAAGACTTCGCCGCAAAAGGCGACAAGACCATCTTCCTCACGTCGCATATCATTCAAGACATGGAACTCCTGATCGACGACTGTATCATCCTCGACTACGGACGCTTGTTGATACACAAACCGACACGCGAAATCATGGATAACTTCCACCGTTTCCGTTTCTCGCTTCCCGACGGGCAATCCCCCGCGAAACACGACGCCCTGTGGAACACGGAGAAAGTCAACGGCTTATGGACAACTTATTCTTTCGAACCCGCCGACAAAGTCCGGGAAATACTCGTCCGGCGAGGAACGGAACTCCCCGGCTTGCAGATGGAAGAACTAACCCTAGAAGACGCGTTCATCGGGTTGACCGGGAAATATTAATCACTAAAACGACATCAAGATCATGAATAAAGCACTACTTTTTAAAGAGTGGATCAAAACCCGCTGGATACTCCTGCTCATCTTCGCGGTATTCGCGTTGGGCATGGCATACATCGCCCTGCGTATATCCAGCGCCTCCCGCAACGTGGGTATACCCCACCTCTGGGAAGTATTTATCCAGAAGAACGTTGTACTTCTCGATCAATTGAAAATGTTTCCCCTGCTGGCGGGCATCATCCTCGGCATAGCGCAATTCATACCGGAAATGGTAAAGAAACGCTTCAAACTGACCTTGCATCTCCCCTTGGGCGAAAACCGTATCATCTTCTTGATGCTGGCGTACGGGTTTACAGCGTTACTCCTCGCCTTCGCCGTCTGCTACGGTTGTTTTCTCTGGGGACTATCCCTCAACTTCCCCCGTGAAGTCATCGGGGCATGGTTCTCTACCACACTCCCGCACATGCTGGCAGGTCTGGCAGCCTACCTGCTCACCGCTTGGATTATACTCGAACCCACGTGGTTACAGCGCATCTGCAATGCGATTATCGCCCTGCTCCTCCTCTCGCTCTTCATCACGGAAGGCGTACCGGGAGCGTTCACCCCCATGCTTCCCTACCTGTGCGGGGCAATCATAATCCTGTTCCTGTTTCCGAAGATATCCATCCGCCGATTCAAACAGGGTATGCAATAACGATCAAACATCAAGAAAACATGAAAATAAAGATACTATATATCGGGCTTTCCATATTCCTTTTATCATGAATCATCCCGTCACTCGTGCAACTCACCACGGACTCCTCTGTCCGTTACCCGTTCACGTATTACAGTTCCGTGATTAACCAATTCTGTTACATCGATCCCGCTGACGAACGCCTCATGGGCAAGGACCTCGACGGCAACTCGTACACGGACGCTGAATTCAACCGGGTACTCCCCATGTTCTATTACCGGCAATTGGCAATGGAAAACGCCTTGCCCGACTCCATTCAAGGGGTTCCCGTGGATTTACAGGCGATCGCGCGCAATAACTTTTTCTTCTGGTACAAGCCCAAGGACAAAAACACACCCGTGATCGAACTATACCCCATGTTCGAGTCATGTTCCAGGAAAGTAGACCTCGAAAACCCCGACGACATGTTCCGTCTGAAAGAGCGTATCGAATTTATCGACATGGAAACGAACCGGGTGAACGAAGAGAAATCCGCCCGCTTCCAGCAAGCCCTCGATGCAGCCGGATTCTCTGCACCCGCACAATGGGTGGCGGGCATCCCCTCCAGTATGAAATCATACGACGAAGGTTATTTCGTACTCGACAACCGCAATAACCTCTTCCACGTGAAGATGACAAACGGCAAACCTTTCGTCAAGGACACGAAAGTCGGAACAAGCATCAAAACGCTCGCCATGTTCCCCAAGGAAATGGAAAACCGGAGCCTCTACGGCTTCCTGTACGACACGGACGGCACCCTCTATTATCTCTCCACCGACGGTTACCGCCTCGTGAAGGTACTGGAAGGCATCAACCCGGACATCGACCGCATATCCGTCATGGCAAATATGTTCTATTGGACAGTTGTCAAGGAATCACCCTCGGGCGAATACACCTATGCCTTGGAAAACGGCACAATGAAGCAAGTGGCAGACCTCTATCGCCCCGCCACTCCCTCGACGTGGGACAAGGTATCTCCTTACCTCTTTCCCTTTACCGTGGGGTTCGGCGACAGCTCCAACAGCTACATCTATCCCCGCGTATCGGCTTACCATTTCACAGCCCTAGGACTCGGCGCTTTGCTGGCGATCATAACACTCGCCCTCTACCGCCGTCAAAAACCTTACGCGAAATACACGGCAGCCGCCATCTCCCTGTTCACGGGCGTAGCGGGTTTTATCACCGTTTGCCTTATAGCAAGAATTAAAAACTAAATTATATCATCATGAAGAAATCAACACTTATAATCATCGCTACCGGCATCGCCGCTTGTTCTATCGTTTCATGCAAAAGCAAACCCAAGAACACCCAAGCCGATGCACAAAAGCAAACCACGAGCATCACCGAGAAAGCATTAAAAGTCAATGATCTCCTCGCCGTGGCTGACCAACGTGTCAATGACACCATTGTCTTCCAAGGCCCCGTGAAGCACACCTGCTCCCACTCCGGACGCCGTTGCTTCATCTCCGACCCCACGGACGAAACCACGATCCGCGTAGAAGTCGGTGGTAACATTAAATCCTTCAACCGGGAATTAGTCAATTCCGAGATCGCGGTAACCGGTGTTCTTAAAGAACAACGCTTCTCGAAAGAATACATCGACAAATGGGAAAAAGAACTGAAAGAAGAAGAAGCCAAAGGTGAAAAAGATGAGGCTCACTGCGATTCCGAGAAAAACAGCATCCTCAAAATGCGCGAATGGATGAAGAAAAACAACAAAGACGCCTACGTCATTTACTACGTCGAAGGCATCGACTACGATATTGTAAAGTAGTTTAAAATCGCATAAAAAGAGAGGATGTCAAAAGTCTGTTGTACTTTTGACATCCTCTCTTTTTATCCTACCTTTGTCCCCTATAAATAGTTATTCAAAACTCAGCGTATAACACCATGATACAGGACATCGCACCACATACATTCTCAAACGCCTATTCCAATCGCGAACCCGAAACAACAGACTTCGCCCTCTGTTTCAATAACCGTACAGTTCTCCTGCACGAGCAAAACGGTGCCATACGTTTCCCCCGCTTCAGCGAGTTGAGAGGTGACACGGACACACTTTTCCAATCCGCCACCTACCTGTTCTCCATAGATGATGACCGATTCTATTGGATAGACCAACCTGCCGAGGAACAAGGCGAGTTCCGTTTAGTCGATATCTCCGTGTTCAGAAAAGCCTTTCCCCGTCATTCCGCTTTCGCCGGAATCACCGCTTACAGCTTGCACAAGTGGTACGACAACCATCGTTTTTGCAGTCATTGCGGGGCAAAAATGTCTGCCCACGACAAAGAACGCATGATGCATTGTGAAAAATGCGGGAACATGGAATACCCCAAGATCATGCCCGCCGTGATCGTTGCCGTTACGAACGGCGACAAAATACTGTTATCCAAATACGCCAACCGCGAATACACGAGATACGCCCTCCTCGCCGGATTCACCGAAATAGGCGAATCCGTGGAAGAAACCGTACGCCGGGAAGTCATGGAAGAAGTCGGCCTGCACGTCAAAAACCTCAAATACTACAAAAGTCAACCTTGGGCATTCTCCGACACCCTACTCATGGGCTTCTTCGCAGAAGTCGAGGGAAATGACCACATCACCCTAGACAAAGACGAACTCGCCGTCGCTGAATGGTTCCCCCGCCGGGAAATCCCCGCCAACGAATCGGATATCAGCCTCACGAGCGAAATGATCGAATATTTCAGAAACAACAATTAGTTCGCCTGCGGCGAGTTGCAAGTTGCAGGCGAACCTTTTTCGCTTTCCCTCCCTCTTTTTTCGTTTTACTTCTCCCGAAAGAGCAAGGTTCAATTATTTTCTTTTTCTTTGTAACGACAAAAAATACGACTATGGATGCTTTTGACCTCTACATATCCCGAAAACTGCCGCTAATCAGTCTGATCAGTGCGATTTTCATCATATATCCCAACCTCTCCTGCCTCCCGTGGGAAATCAACATGATGTCGGCCGAGAGTTACCCGCTGTATTTCACCTACTTCATTTATCGTTTATTATTCTTCTGGGGATTGATAGCTTGGTTGATACGCTACAACCTACGAACGTTACCCACGGCAGCATTCCGTCAGCGTTTGGGACGTACCTTTCTCGTCACGCTGGCTGTTTACCTCGTCTTTTTGGGAATCTCGTACACGGTATCCCGTTTCGGCATCCGCACGGACTTCCGGGGTAGCACGCTGATCTCCCAGTTCTCCGTGACCTGTGTCCTGTGTACCGTGGTCGGATATATCTCCATGCTCTACTCTAAACAGCGTGAAAAAGAGAACGAAATCGAGCGCTTGCGCTTCGAGAACCTGCAAAGCCGCTGTGACGCCCTCGCAAACCAGATCAACCCGCACTTCTTCTTCAACTCGTTGAACGGCATATCCTCCCTCATCCGCAAAAAAGATGATGAAAAAACATTGACCTACGTCAATCAATTGTCGGACATCTTCCGCTATATCCTGCAAAGCGATCACAAGGGACTCGTTTCCCTGCGCGAGGAACTCGAATTCATACAATCCTTCCGGTATGTCATGGAAGTACGTTTCGCCAACAAACTGGTATTCTCCATCGACGTGGATGAACGACAGAAAGACACGCTGGTACTACCGGTACTCTCCCTGCTCCCGATAGTGGAAAACGTTATCGTGCACAACCGCATCGACAGCGAGTACAAAATGACGATCTCCATCCGTCTTACCGAAAACGGGGAACTGGTTATCACCAATCCCGTGTACCCGAAATTAACCCCGCCCGACACGAACGGAACGGGACTCAATAATCTTAGAAAACGCTTTGAATTATTAATGAATCAACATATCCGGGTAGAACAAGATAACGAGACATTCCGTGTCTGCCTCCCATTAAAATGACATTGCCATGAGAGTATTGATTGTAGAAGACGAAACCGCCGCTTACGAGAACCTCGCCGACATCATCACGAGTGTAAACTCCGGTATCCGGATCGCCGGTAATACGGAAAGTGTCACGCAAACCGTCCACTGGCTGCAATCCAACCCGTCACCCGACCTGATCTTCATGGACATCCACCTCTCCGACGGCTCTGCATTCGCCATCTTCGACAAAATCACCGTGGAAACCCCGATTGTTTTCACCACTGCCTACGACCAGTACGCCATCGAGGCTTTCCGCGTAAACAGCATCGACTACCTGTTGAAACCGGTAAAAGTCGAAGACATCCGCCATGCTCTCGACAAATACAGTAAACTCACCCGCCAAGACATCGTGCAATACCTCGCACAACTAACCCAACTCACTGTATCCCCGAAATACCAAGATCGATTATTAATTCCACACAAGGACAAGCTACTCCCCGTCAACCTGCGTGACGTCGCCTGCTTCTACACGACAGACAAAAACACCTGCATCTACTTGAAAGACGGAAACAAATACCCTTATTCCAAAACACTGGAACAGATCATCACCACTCTCGACCCGGCACGTTTCACCCGGGCAAATAAACAATTCATCGTGGCAAAAGACAGCGTCACGAACATCACCATCTGGTTCGACAACCGTCTACTCGTCACCCTCGACACGGAAGTCCCCGAACGCATATACATCAGCAAAAACAAAGCTTCCGAATTCAAATCGTGGCTCGTCAGCTAAAAAACAAAAGGATTGTTCATTTATTTTGAACAATCCTTTTGCTGAAATCATTTTCTACGAGTAGTTATCTCTATATCTTTTCCAAATCGGCTTTAGTAACCCATCCCTCGTTTCCGTCGGCCAGACGCACGTTGTACCATTCGCCCAAAGAACCGAGAACCTGTACTTTCAATCCCTCGTGGACGACAAACAATTCCGTTCCGCTACTGTCGGGAGCACCGCGTACCACCACGCTGGGAGTCATGATTATACCGCTATCCCTGTTGGTCATACGATGATATTGTTTCGAGGCAAAAAATATCGTCATGATCGACATGAGCAGCAGGATCACTCCCACGGTAAACCAACTCTTCTTTAAAGAGACGGATGTCGCGTAGAAGAACAATGCCGCCATGATCAGAAAACCGATAAAAAGAGCCACGGAAATATAAGCCCACAGATCAGCCGTGAAAGCGGTCACGAACGCATTATACCAACGTACAAGAAACAATTCCGGCAGAACCTTGATATTATCCACCGTGGCCTGTTGTGCCAGTTTTAGATTATACTTGGCGTCTTTATCCCCGGGGTTGAGCAATAAAGCCCGTTCGTAATTCAAAATGGACAGAGCGATCTCTCCCAACTTGTAATAACAGTTTCCCAAGTTATAATACACGGAAGCCGACTCCATGTCATCAGCCAGAATCTCGTTATACAAATCTATCGCTTTCTGGTAATTCCCTTCTTGATACATCTTTGTCGCCTCGTCTTCCAAAGCCTTGGTATCAGTGGCAAACGCAACAATACCGGATAACAGCAAAACCAAAATTATATATACCTTCTTCATCATTTTCAATTTTCAATTGTACATTTTCAATTGCCTAAATCGCTTTATCCAACTTCGTGATAATGGATATACTATCCTTGTATACCTTATCCATTTCCTCCCCTTGGTTCGCCCCGGGAGCGTAACGGGCATATTCACAATGATCAAGTACATCTATAAATCCCTGTATCAAAGCCGCATCTGCCCCTCGACGAGTCAAATGATCGTTAATATTATCCCGGTTCAATTCGGAAGCCGCTATATTCAATTTATAGCTGACGTATCCCCACATTGCGTTCAAAACTTCTTGATAGAATAGTTCGGAATTACCCGCTCTCATGGCAACCGCGGCAGCTCTCAAACGCTTCTGAGCCATTTTGTTTGCCGTCTTACTCTTCACGCGTACCAAATCGGCATTCGCTTTAATCCGGCGACGGTTCAGTATCATTCCGATCACAAACAACACGAAAGGTATGATAAAACTCAACCAATAGGACATCGTCGCGAAATACTGTATCCCTTTCGGACGCAAGTCACTCTTACCGGACTTGATATAACGGATATCCTGTCCCAACACGCGTACATCTTCTTTTTTGAACGACTGTAATGCCGCTTCTCCCGCGTTGGAACTTGCCTCATTCCCTTTCGCCACACGAATCGTGTATTCATCCCCTTTCAGCATCTTGTAGGTACTCGACTTCGGATCGAAATAAGAATATTGCACGGCAGGAATCTTGTATTCACCCGCGTAACGGGGTATCACGATGTACTCGTAAGTAACCGTCCCGGAAGTCCCGGTAACATCTTTCGTGATCTTCGGATCATACACGTCAAAGTCGTGCGGGAAATTAATCTTGGGCGCGTTCAATAATTTCATATTCCCGTTCCCCCGCAAAACCACTTTATAAGTCAACGCGTCATTTGCCCGCAATGTATCGGTAGATATCGACGTGTTCATGGAAAGAGTCCCGACCATACCGCTAAAGCCCAGAGGCTTCCCGGTTTCCGGCAAACTCTTCACGGTAATATTTACCGGATCACTCTCGCAGAGTACCCGCACATCCCGGTATCCTCCGAAGAAATCGTCAAATATACTACCGGAGCGCCCCGTGGTACGCTGCCGAATCAAACAAACAATCTCATACGGGTCGATCGTCAAAGTTCCGGCGTGTTGCGGGAACAGAATCAATTGCTGTAATACTCCCGCCTGATCGTAAATCTTACCATTATACTCTTCCCGGTTCAACCTGATCTGTTGTATCTTTTTCTCCTCGGTCATGAACCCGTCAAAAGCGGGAATCTTCTTCCATTGCAAATCCGCCAGATTCACACGGGAATACACTTTCAATGTCAATTCCAAGCTCTCGCCCACGTACAAAGACTTACGGGATACCTCTACCTTCAAAAACAAATCATCTTTCTTTATTGAAGCACTCCCCCGCTCTTCCCGCTGTTGAGTGGTTCCCCGGTTTCCGCCATTCGTGTTTCCTTGAGTGTTCCCGGAGCCTTTGATTACCTTAATTTTTATAGCCTCTGATTTATGTTCCTTTCCGTCAATGGTGATTGTCGCAGGCTCTATCGTGTATTCACCCTCCTCCCGTGCCTCCAACACGTACGTGTAAGTAAACTGTGAGCTTTGCTCCATTTTACCGTTTATATTGGAGAAACTCATCGAAGTACTTAACGAGGGACCTGCCAGCAGATCGAATCCTTTTAACGTCGGAACCTGCAAATTCTCACCTTGCTTGTTCAACGTGTAGGAAAGTCTGAATTGCTCCCCGACTTCCACCACGGAAGGTGCCGAAACCTCGAATGTCGTCTTTTGGGCAAATACCTTTGTCCCCCCTATAACACATAACAATAATGCTATAATTAATGACCTCATCTTTGTTTATTCTTTTTATTCTGTTATACCCTTTGACACGTACCGCGAAGTTACCAATTCTTTTCAATCTTCATCTTTTTCGCTTTCTGTGCCTGAGCTTTATCTTTTTGTACTTTTTCCTGCGTCTTCTTCTCGTCTTCCCCTAAAGCCTCCAGCAAACGCTCGGCATCCTCTTTGGATATTTTAGGTTGCTGCTGCTGTTGTTGCTGCTCCTTCTTATCCTGCTGATCTTTGTTTTGCTGGTCTTTATTTTGTTGATCCTTATTCTGGTCTTGCTGATCTTTGTTTTGATCTTTATCCTGTTGATCTTTATTTTGATCCTGTTGATCCTTGTTTTGTTGATCTTGATTCTGATCCTTATTTTGGTCTTGGTTCTGGTCTTGGTTCTGGTCTTTATTCTGATCCTTGTTCTGGTCTTGGTTTTCTTGTTCCTGCTTCATCTTGCGGGCAAATTCCAGATTATATTTGGTTTCTTGAGAATTAGGACGATTCCTCAGCGATTGCTTGTAAGCCTCGATACTCTCGTCCAACTTATTCATGGACAAAAGGGTATTCCCGATATTGTGGTACAACTCGCCCAGTTTTTCCTTGTTCTTTTCGTTTTGAGCCAAAGATTGGAATTGCTGCAAGGCTTCGTCATATTTCTTTTGCTTGTACAAAGCATCTCCCAGATTAAAGGCTCCCTCGTAAGACTTCACCTCCATGTCCAACGCCTTACGATATTCCACCTCCGCTTTCTCGAAATCCTGATCTTTAAACAAATCATTTCCTCCGCGAATAAATTTTCGTTCCTGTTGCGCCCATACCGGCAAACTTACCAGCACCGCGAATATCATTGTCATTAAAACTTTCATCATAACACGCTCATTTTAATGTTTACTTTCAACACGCTTTTCTTCCATACCGAAGATATTAATTTTCAAGAAGTTTTTGTTCTTGCGTCCCAATATCATGAAATCCAATAACACGAAAATCAAAGCCATAATCAAAAAATACTGGTACTTATCGGCGTAATCTGCAAAAACCCGTTCTTCCAGCAAAGTCTTATCCATCCGGTTTATCTCGTCCAGCAACGTGTTCAATCCCACGTTAGAATTACTTGCACGGACGAAAATACCTTCCCCCGCTTTGGCAATCGCTTTCAACATATCTTCATCCAACTTGGAGATCACCGGATTGCCGCTCCCGTCTCTCATGTACTGACCGGGGTTACCCTTTTCGGGAACCGGAGCACCTTGCGCCAATCCCATCCCGATCGTGTGGACGTAAATCCCTTTCTCCCGGGCCGCCTTTGCCGCCGCGACAGCATCATCCTCGTGATTCTCCCCGTCCGTGATCACGATAATGGCTTTCGACGCTTCCGTGTCCGGGGTAAATGACTTGGCTGCCAGATCTATCGCTGTCCCGATCGCCGTTCCTTGAATCGGAACGATGTCCGTATTGATACCCGACAAGAATAATTTAGCAGAAGAATAATCCGTCGTGATCGGCAGTTGCACGTATGCATCCCCGGCGAACACGATCAACCCGACCTTATCGTCGCTCAATTTCTCCACCATACGGGAAATAGCCTGTTTAGCCGCATCCAACCGGCTGGGCTTTATATCCTGTGCCAGCATGGAATTGGACACATCCAACGCGATAATCAATTCGACACCTTCTTTCTTTACTTGTTGTAACTTGGAACCGAATTGGGGTGCGGCAACTCCAAGAATAACAAAGAACAACGCGAACAATACCATCACGAATTTCCACGTCGCCCGCTTGGGCGATTGCAGAGGCATCAACGTTGCCAACAATTCCGGATTCCCAAATTCCGCTATCGCCTTTTTCTTGCGTATCCTAGCCACCACGTAAAACACGATCAGCAAAGGAATTACTAACAGTAAGTATAATAAATCAGGATGTGCAAACCTAAACATAACCCTTTCAATTTTAGATTTAATAATTTTAGATTTTAGATTGATGACTTTCCATGTCCCTCTCCAATCTCTATATTTTCATTTTCACTTTCAGAACTTAGATTAAACCTGCATTTCCAAATTTAAAATCTAAAATCTAAAATTTAAAATCAAGGAATTTTCCTCAATAACGTGTATCTGCCTAACGCTTCCAGTATCAGCAATAAAGCTCCGATCAAGGCAAAATAGAAGAAGTGTTCGTTCTTGCGGCTGAAATGCTTCACCTCCACTTTGCTTTTCTCCAATTGATCTATTTCCTTATATATCTGCTCCAGTTTCTTGTTATCCGTGGCACGGAAATACTTACCTCCGGTCATATCGGCTATCTGAGTCAAAATATCTTCGTCAATCTCCACCGGCATCCGTTGTAACTGCACGCCGAAAGGAGTTTGCACGGGATAAGGAGCCTCTCCCAGCGAACCGACACCTATCGTGTACACCCGGATTCCGAAGGTCTTCGCCAATTCCGCCGCCGTCATCGGTGCAATAGCCCCCCGGTTATTGATACCGTCGGTCAAAAGAATAACCACCTTGGATTTCGCTTTACTGTCTTTCAAACGATTCACGGCATTTGCCAATCCCAGTCCGATAGCCGTTCCGTCCTCGATCATCCCACTTTCAATATCTTTCATCACGTTGACCAACACCGCCTGATCCGTTGTCAAGGGACTCTGCGTGAAACTCTCTCCACTGAATACCACCAACCCGATCCGGTCTTGGGGACGTTCCAGTATGAACTTCGTGGCAACTTCTTTCGCGGCTTCCAATCGGTCGGGAGTAAAGTCCCGAGCCAACATACTACCGGAAATATCCAATGCCAACATGATATCTATACCTTCACTATTATACGTTTGCCAACTCGAACTGGACTGTGGTCTGGCTAAAGCAAATACCAGAAAAACGATAGCGAACACCCGAGCCACAAACAACAGGTGACGCAACCAAATCCGGTTTCCCCGTTTCATCAACTTGAACACCCGAATAGAAGAAAATTTCATATCGGCATGCGACTGCTTCTCCTTAAAAATATACCAGATAATCATTGGTACCAGTACCAACAATAACCAAAAGTATTCGGGGTTTGCAAATTCATATCCAAACATATTTTCTATTTTAAATTTTAGATTTCTTGATTTTAGATTCTGAAAATCATAAATCAAAAATCATAAATCGTAAATTAATTCTTTTTCTCCTCTTCACTCTTTGCCGCTTCCGCCGCTGCTTTTTCCGCCGCCTCTCTCTCCTGTTGCTCTTTCAACTCTCGTTCCAGACGTTCTTTTTCTTTCTCTTCCCGGATCGTGTCATTCGTTTCCTGCACGAAATCATAAGCGATATCCAAGTTACGCACGTTCTCGTCCTGTAACGGTTCCGCCTTGGCGAACTTCACGTAATCGGCAGTTTCGAACATATCCGCCAACTTATCCCGCTGTTTGGCATTCACCTTTTCGCACTTCTCCAAAGACTGTAAAGTCTCGAAAGAAGTTTGCTCCATCGCCGAAATACCCAACTCACCGTCCAAATAGTTCCGAATCGTATCAGTCAACTGCGTGTAATATTCTTTTGTCTTACCACTTTGCCATAACTTCTCCTTCTTGATCTCTTCCAAAGCCTTCATGGCAAGCACATAAGGCGGTATAGCCGGTTTCTCGTGCCCGAAGAGTGACTTGCGTGATTTCCGCACCTTGATAATCCAAATTACCAACAGGATTACCACGACACCCAATAGAGTCCATAATAAATAAGGCAGTATCTCCGCGAACGTCCACGGGGCAGCCAAAGGCATCACGATGTCGAAATTCCCTTTCTGCGGATCGACCACGAAAGTATTCACTATCAACTCCAACGGGTCGGTTCGTAGCGTGTTGTTATAACTTTCCTGCTGTATCTCGATAGGCATAGGCGGAATCATGAACACTCCCGAATCGAAAGACGTGATCACGTAACTTTCCTGCACGAGTATCCGTCCGTCTTTCTCTTTGATAGAATCCCGAACAGGTCCGGAAATAATTTCCACACCTTTTGCCAAAGTATCTTTCAATTGAGGAAACACGATCTTCAATCCCGGTTCAGCCTTTACCTTCATTCTGAAATTGATCTGGTCACCGATCATGATATAATTGGTATCAAGCTCCGCCGCGTATTCCCGGCTTTGAGCTTTCAATCCCCCGATACCGTACAGTAGCAATATTACGAATAGAACAACCCTATTTTTCATTTTCAATTCTCCATTTTCAGTTTCAATTAATACCCAGCCCCTCTTCTCTTGAACAATGCTATCAATGATCTCACGTAATCTTCATCCGCGCTGATAGATGCCATATCCACCCCAGAATGTTTGAATATCCTGTCCAGTTCTTTATCCCGTTCCAAAGCGTACGCCTCGAATTGGTCACGAACCTTCTTGTCGGAAGTATCCACCCACACGCTCTCTCCCGTTTCGGCATCCGTCAAGTACATTAACCCCACCGGCGGCAGCACCTTTTCCCGACGATCATACAATTGCAAAGCCACGACATCATGCTTTTTGTTCGCGATAATCAAAGGATGTTCAAAATCATGTTCATCCATAAAATCGGAAATCAGAAAACAAGTACAACGCTTTTTAATCGCGTTCGTCAAGTATTGCAAGGCCATCGCAATATTAGTCTGCTTGCGTTCCGGGTAGAAATCCACCAGTTCGCGGATAATATGCAGGATATGCGTACGCCCTTTTTTGGGCGGGATAAACTTCTCTATCTGATCCGAGAAAAAGATTACCCCGATCTTATCGTTATTCTGGATAGCCGAGAATGCCAACACGGCAGCGATCTCCGTGATCTGATTCTTCTTCAATTTCGAAACCGTTCCGAAATTACGCGAGGCACTCACGTCAATCAGCAACATCACCGTCAATTCGCGCTCCTCCTCGAATATCTTCACGTAAGGATGATTGTAACGGGCGGTCACGTTCCAGTCTATACTGCGGATATCATCCCCGTACTGGTACGCCCGCACCTCGCTGAAGGTCATACCCCGTCCCTTGAAAGCCGTGTGGTACTCGCCGGCAAAGATATTGCTCGACAACCCCCGCGTCTTTATCTCGATCTGCCTAACACGTTTTAATAAATCTGAAGTCTCCACCTTATTAATTTTAGATTTATAGATTTTAGATTTTAGATTCCAACCGCACAAGACTAACGCTTTTTCACTCTAAATTCTAACTCAATTCTAAACTCTCTCGCCATCAAATTGAAAATCTCAGATTGAAAACATGTCATTTTCAATTTTCAATTTTCAATTTTCAATTTCTAAGGTACTTCAACCGTGTTCAAAATCTCGCTGATAATGTCCTCGCTGGTCAGGCTATTGGCTTCTGCCTCGTAACTCAACCCGATACGGTGGCGCAACACGTCGTGACAAACGGCACGAACATCCTCCGGAATCACGTACCCGCGGCGTTTGATAAACGCGTAAGCTTGAGCCGCTTTCGCCAAACTGATACTTGCACGAGGTGAAGCACCGTAAGCGATCATGGAAACAAATTTCTCCAAACCGTGTTCTTGCGGGTAACGGGTAGCGAACACGATATCCACGATATATTTCTCGATCTTCTCGTCCAGATAAACTTCTTTCACGACCTCACGGGCACGCAAAATATCCTCCGGTTGCAAAATGGTATTGGCTACCGGGAACGCCTTCTCCAGATTCTGCCGAACGATTAGTTTCTCTTCGTCTTTCTTCGGGTAATCAATCACCACTTTCAACATGAAACGGTCAACTTGAGCTTCCGGCAGCGGATAAGTACCCTCTTGCTCTATCGGGTTCTGTGTTGCCATTACCAAGAAAGGCTCATCCAGTTTATAAGTCATATCGCCTATCGTCACCTGACGCTCCTGCATCGCTTCCAACAAAGCGGATTGCACTTTTGCCGGGGCACGGTTAATCTCATCCGCCAGAATAAAGTTAGCGAAAATCGGACCTTTCTTCACCACGAACTCCTCTTTCTTCTGGGAATAAATCATCGTACCCACCACGTCGGCAGGCAACAAGTCCGGGGTAAACTGGATTCGACTGAATTTAGCGTTAATAATATTGGCAAGGGTATTAATCGCCAAGGTTTTCGCCAACCCCGGAACACCTTCCAACAAAATATGCCCGTTAGAAAGCATACCGATCATAAGTCCCTCCACAAGATGCTTCTGTCCTACAATCACCTTGTTCATCTCCATCGTAATCATATCGACAAAAGAACTCTCTTGTTGTATGCGCTCGTTCAATGCTTTGATATCAACCGTATTCATATCATTGATTTTTATATTTGATTTATTAATACTACATTTTAACGTCAAAATTATCACCTCGGTTTCAAACTTCACGGAAAAGAGTTTTTTTACTTCTCTTCCCTCGTTTCTGTTTTTCCAAAAATAGGTATTATTCCGGCAAATGTTAAAATCAAGGATACTAAATAATGTTAATGCAAATTTTAAGGTTTTCCCAAATAATTTCTAATCTCGTCTTAAATTACGGATTATTACCGACATACGATTATATTTTTAACATTTTACTTGTTCTACTAGCACATTAATTAACAATCAAACTTCAAAAATCAGCTCAATTCTCCCTTCCGTTCACTTAACAATAAGTAGAAATCTGCCTATTTGCCTTCAGATTATAATGGATCCACGTCAAAATAAACTTTCAATCCCTTGCCGGACTCCCCTTTCAATAACTCGTCACACTTCTGCCGGATAAAAGTCTTCAATTTCGACAACGAAAGCCCCTGCTCCGCCTTGATCAGCACTTGTATACGGTACATTTTCCGCACCCTTGCCACTTCCGGCTCCGCCGGACCACATACCCGGCGTTCCAATCGTTCCCGTAACTTTCGGGCTAATTCATTCGCGGCATTACGCAAAGAATACTCGTTCACGTGCCTTAATTCTATCTGGATTAACCGGGAAAAGGGCGGATAATGAAACATCTCTCGTTCCCGTGACAAAAAAGAATAGAACCCGTGGAAACTCCCTTTTTCCACCAACCGGTACACCCGGTTCTCCCGGTCGGCAACTTGAATAACCACTTTCCCCTGTTCCCCTTTCCGACCGCTACGACCACTTACCTGCATCAACATATCGTAAGCTCGTTCCTCGGCTCGAAAATCGGGAAAACTGACCAAACTGTCTGCATCCATAACTCCCACCAATTTCACCCGCTCGAAATCCAACCCCTTCGAAACCATTTGCGTCCCGATCAATATATCCAGATTCCCCGCCTCGAACTCTTCAATCAAAGCACGAAATTTCACCTTGTTGCTCATCACCTCCAAATCCATGCGTGCCACGCGTGCCTCCGGGAAATACTGTTTCACCTCCTCCTCGATTCGCTCCGTCCCCGGCGTGCGATTCACGTAATGTCCCTGACCGCACTCCTCGCAAACAGTCGGCACCGGACGCAGGCTCCCGCAATAATGGCAATTCAGCGTATTCCGGAAACGATAATAAGTCATGCTTACATCACAATGCTTGCATTTTAAAATAGCCCCGCAATGGTTACACTGCAAAAAAGTGGAATACCCCCGCCTATTCTGGAACAGAATTACCTGCATACCCCTCTCCAGCACCCGCTTCATCTCCTCGTACAACACGGGAGTAAAACTCCCTTTCATCATTTTCTTCCGGCGATATTCTTTCACGTCCACGAACATCAATTCGGGCATCATGACCTCCCCGAAACGGGTGGTCAGCTCCACGAAACCGTATTTACCGCTCATGGCATTCTGGTAACTCTCGAACGAAGGCGTGGCAGAACCCAGCAATATCTTCGCCCCGTTCATCTTGCCGAGCATAATAGCCGCATCCCTGCCATGATAACGGGGAGCGGGTTCTTTCTGCTTGTAAGAAGCCTCGTGCTCCTCGTCGATAATAACCAATCCCAAATCCCGGTAAGGTAGGAAAATAGAAGAACGTACCCCGAGTACCACTGGATAAGGATTCTCCCCGTTCTGCCTGCGCCACATCTCGGCACGGGCACTGTCCGTCATTCCCGAATGGTATACCCCCACCCGGTCGCCGAACACCCGCCTCAACCGTTTCACGATCTGTACCGTCAAAGCAATCTCCGGCAAAAGATACAACACTTGCTTCCCCTGCCGAATCGTTTCCTCTATTAAATGTATATACACCTCCGTCTTTCCCGAGGAAGTCACCCCTTGCAACAACACGCAGTCCCTCTCCTTGAAATGCCCCCGCGCTTGTTCCAACGCCCGTTCCTGCTCTCCCGACAAGGCATGCATCTCCTGCACCTCCTCCCCCGTGCTATCCAAACGGCTTACCTCTATTGTCGCGACTTCCAGCACCCCCCTCTCGCACAATCCCTTCAACGCCGCCGTCGAATTACCGATCACGCCGGTAAACTCCGCCTTAGGCAACGAATCCGTGTGATGCTCGTCGCAATACATAATCCAGTCACACAACATTTTCTGTTGCGCCTTCGCCCGTTTCAACGAATCCATAATCTCCCCCAACTCTTCCCCCGAAAACGCTCTCGCCCAACGCACCAACCGTTCCAATTTAGGTTTGAACAAATCATCCACGGACTCTTTCACTTGAATAATCCCTTGCTCCAACAACGAACGCACCGCCACGTACACGTCTTTCCGTCGCAATAACTTTTCCACCTCCGCCATGCAAATTTCCCCGTTCTGTCGGAATACCCCGATCACCTCCCGTTCCATCGGACTCAACTCTACCCCTCCCGTTCCATCTTCCTGCCAATCCGCGGCAAGACAAAGACTCGTGTAACTCTCCAAACGCATGGCGACAGGCAACGCCGCCCGTGTCACCTCTCCCGGCGGAGCCATATAATATTCGCTCAACCACAACAAAAACTTCAAATGAGAAGCGGAAAGAGCGAATCCCTCCTCTATCACCCGCTCTATCGGACGTGCCTCGAATCCCACGGGCGGGTTGGAATGCAACGCGTAAACAACCCCCGTGTAACGCTTATTCTTCACGAACGAAACGACAACAAGCCCCCCTACCGCTACCGTTCCCTCGAATTCCGTCGGTACCGAATAAGTAAAAAAATTCTCCACTCCCAAAGGGATGATGACGTCAGCGAACTGCAAAATTTTAGATTTTAAATTTTAGATTTTAGATTCAATAATCCAAAACCTAAAAACATTCAATTCAATAATTTAAAATCACACATCTAAAACCATTCAATCCTGCAATTTAAAATTTAAAATCTAAAATTATTAAATCGACAGGATTTCCGTCAACCCCAACAAATTATGATTCAACGGTTTGGAATTTTTAATCGCCTTGTTGAACGGCACATGCACGGTGTCCTTGTTCATGATACCCACCATGATACTGGTCTGGTCGTCCAGCAAAGCATCTACCGCCGCCACGCCCAACGTGCTTGCCATCACGCGGTCGAATGCCGAAGGAGAACCACCTCGTTGAATATGCCCCAACACGGTCACCCGCACGTCATACTCCGGGTGCTTCTTGGATATCTTATCCGCGATCGTGTAGGCTCCTCCCGACTTGTCACCCTCTGCCACAATCACGATACCACTCGACTTATGAGGTTTATAATCATGTTCCAAAAACTTGTCCAAATCATTCACGTCCGTTTCAATCTCCGGCACCAATACCGCTTCCGCACCCGTGGCAACAGCCGAACGCAAGGCAATAAACCCGGCATCTCGTCCCATCACCTCGATAAAGAACAAGCGGTTGTGGGAACTCGCCGTGTCGCGTATTTTATCGACAGCATCCACCACGGTATTCACCGCCGTATCGTAGCCGATCGTGTAATCCGTACCGTACAGGTCGTTGTCTATCGTACCGGGAACCCCCACGACAGGCACGTTATGCTCTTGACACAACAAGCGGGCGCCGGAGAACGTACCATCTCCACCAATCACCACCAACGCGTCCAACCCGTTCTGTTTCATCTGCTCGTAAGCCTTTGCACGTCCTTCCACCGTACGGAATTCCGCACTCCGGGCTGTCTTCAAGATCGTTCCCCCGCGTTGTATGATATTACTCACGTCATGAGATTCCAGTCTTTTCATGTTTCCCTCGATCAACCCCTCGTAACCGTCATAAATCCCGTATGCCTCACAGCCATTAAAAATCGCCGCTCTCACCACCGCCCGAATAGCGGCATTCATCCCCGGAGCATCCCCCCCGGAGGTCAAAACACCTATTCTTTTAATCTTTCCCATAATCATTCAATTGAAAATTGAAAGTTGAAAATTGAAAATGCCAATTACAACCTATCAATTTATATTCTTACTTGCTCTACTTCAATCCAAAATCATAAATCATAAATCTTAAATCACCGCATTCTTTATCTCTTCCATCACCCATCTCGGTGTCGATGTAGCTCCACTGATTCCCACGCTTTCCGCCCCCTCGAACATCTCATCGCTCAAATCAGCTACACCTTGCACGAAATAGGTTCTCGGATTCGCTTCCCGACACACGGCAAACAACTGTTTGCCGTTAGAACTCTTCTCCCCGCTCACGAACAGCACCACGTCGTGTCGCACCGCGAACTCCCTCAACTGCGGGATTCGGTTTGCCACCTTGCGGCAAATCGTGTCATTCACCTCCACGCCGCCGCGGGCACTCGCTCTCACCAACTCCTCGATCCGCTTGAACCCGTCAAGGCTTTTCGTCGTCTGCGAGAACAGGATAACCAATCGTGAAAAATCTATCTCTTTCAAATCTTCCTCCCGCTCCACGACCAACGCTTCCCCGTTCGTCTGCGCTACCAACCCGTTCACCTCGGCATGCCCCCGCTTCCCGTATATCACGATCTGTCCGCCGTTCGCTTTCACCCGTTCGTATGCCGCTCTGATTTTCTGCTGCAAATTTAATACCACGGGGCACGAAGCGTCTATCACTTCAATATTATTTTTTTCCGCCAAAGCGTAGGAACTAGGCGGCTCGCCATGCGCTCGAAACAATACCCGGCAATCCCGCAAGTCGGCAAACGCCTCGTGGTCTATTGTCCGCAACCCCAATCCCTTCAAGCGATCCACCTCCAGATTGTTGTGAACGATATCCCCGATGCAATAAAGTTCCCCCTGCTGCAACTCCTCCTCGGCCTTGGCGATAGCGTTCACCACGCCGAAACAGAAACCGGAATTCTCGTCAATCTCTACTTTCATATCGTGAACGAATGAGCTTTATCATTTCTTCTACTTCCTCCTCCACCGTCATATCGCTATTATCAATCAACACGGCATCCGGCACCCGTACCAACGGGGCAGTTTCCCTGTGCTCGTCGATATAATCCCGCTTGCGCACGTTCGCTTCCACTTCCTCGTACGTCACCTGCTCCCCTTTTCCCTTCAACTCCTCGTACCTACGTTGCGCCCGTACCTCCGGACTCGCTGTCATAAAGAATTTCACTTCCGCGTTCGGAAACACCACGCTACCGATGTCCCGACCATCCATGATCACGCCACCGGCACTCGCCATTTCCCGCTGTTTCTCCACCAGCAACTCCCGCACGTAAGGCAACGAAGCAACCAGACTCACGTTATCCGACACATCCAGTCCCCGGATAGCCTTCTCCACGTACTCCCCGTTCATGTAGGACTCGTAACGTTTCTTCTCGTCATTATACTTGAAACCGAAAACAATCGACGGAAGTACTCGTTTCAACCCCTCGTCGTCCACTTTGCCATCACGAATCAACCCGTCCCGCATCGCTCTCAAGGTCACGATCCTGTACATCGCACCCGTATCTATATAAGTATATCCTAAACGTGCCGCCAAAATCTTGGAAACAGTACTTTTTCCCGTCGAAGAATGCCCGTCCACGGCAACTATCAAACCTTTCTTTTCCATTTTCATTCAAATCTATTCAACGTGCGAAGATACAAAGAACTCGCGAAAAAAAATCAATTTTTATCTTTCAACCTCTTTATCTCTCTATCAAAATCACTTTCAAGCAATTCCATTTCTCGTTTACGATATATCTCGAACTCTTTTTCTGCCTTTTCTATAGCCTGTTTATGTGATATGTTACCTTTGCCGATAAGTATTTTTCTTTTATGGGCAATAGATTGCCACCTTGCTTCAATCGTTCATCATCCATTGCAAAGCCCTTTTGGATATATTCATGAAGTCGCTGCGTTGCCCAACGACGGAAGCGAGTCGCAACTTGCGACTGAACACGATAACCTAGAGCAATTACCATATCCAAATTATAATGATCTATATCTCTTTTGACTTGACGCTTACCTTCTTGGCGAACTAACAAGAATTTCTTGTGAGTTGCCTCCACCCCCAACTCCCCATCCTTATAGATATTATCTACATGCTGGCTAATATTCTGTTGAGTTGTACTATAAATCTCAGCCAACTGATTTTGTGTCAGCCATACATCTTCATCGGCAAAACGCACAGATACACGAGTTATTTCGTTATCGTCTTGATAAAGTATAATTTTATTTTCTTCTTTCATTGGTCTATTTTTCTTCTTTAAAGAATGGTTCCAGAAACTAGCAATAAATTATTGATGACATATGCAAAAGTAGTGATAATTTCTGAAAGAAACAGTGATGACCCGACTGCGGTTATCGAGAATTGGTAAACAAGAAAACAGCATGTATTCCTATATAAAAATTAAATATACTATTTATTTCCTTCTTATTTAATTTGTAAAATAACCTTTTCATTTCCTAATTAAATCCTATTATTTTTATATTTTAATAGGGGTTGAATAGGAGTTGAATGGGAGTTGAATAGGAGATGCTATAAAGCAACTATAAATAATATAGATATATTATAACTGTTATTTACTTTGTTTTACACTTTACTTCTTATGAACTTCAAATAAAATAACACCTTTTCCAAGTACACATATCAAAAAAGATAATATTTCGACTTTTAAAATATTAACATTATATTTGTGCATTCAACTCACGAGGCATGGAAAACGGCATTAAAAGCATAGACACGTTCAAGGAATTGTACATGAGTCACTTTCAAGCAGTGGTGGGATTTTGTCATACCTATTTGAAAGACCGGGAACAATCCATGGATGTGACTCAAGAAACCTTCTTCAAACTGTACGAGCGGCTCGATGATGCTTATTCCCGTCAAAATGCCATAGCCTTTCTTTATATCACGGCTAAGAATCTCTGCATGGACGTCCTGAGGCACGAAAAATTCAACACGGAAGACGTCGATGAATTGAAAGAGAAATTATATTCCGATGATTTCTTTCTGGATGAAATCACGAACCAAGAAATGATACGTTTCGTTCAAGCCGCCGTTGCACAATTGACCGGTCGCAGTCTTGAAATAGCCCGTCTTGCACTCGACGGATTGGGGAACCAAGAAATAGCCGACACGTTGGGTATTTCTATCAATTCGGTCAAATCGCTAAAAAAAGAGATGTATTCCAAGCTACGAGAAATTATTGGTAAAGAATACGTTATATTATTCTTCGCGAAATATTTATTAAAAATCTAGAAATCGACTCACCCGCTTTTCGACCTCATCCGTATTCAAAGAGTAGAAAGAATGAATATGGAAAAACAAATTATAAAAAGAATCGAAGTCGCACGTCTGGTTGCCCTGCACAAACTGGGGGTTCTACCGGAGGATGAAGAACGGCGGCTGGCGGCGTGGGCGGCACAAAGCGAGGAAAACCGTCAACTTTACGAGAAACTGCTGCACGCGGAAACTTCCCGGAACAACGGGATGCCAACCACCGAGAAAGCGTGGCAGGACTTTACCCGAAGATACCGGGTACGCCCGAAAAGATACGCCACGTGGCGTCGGGTAAGTTACACGGCTGTCGCCTGCTGCGCGGCAGTATTACTCACGACGGGTATTCTGCATTTCTATTCGCGGGATAAAGCCGATGAAATCATGACGCCACGCCCGCTGAACTCGGTGCAACTCGTGCTCGAGAATGGAAACACCATCACCCTCGACCAGGAAGAACATGCCGCTATCAAACAAACTGCAAGTATCCCTCTCGAGATGAATCAAAAAGAAATCGATTACACGACTGTCGAGCAGGAATCACTCCAAGAAATTCCCGTTTACCACAAAATCATTGTACCCAAATACGGGGAATACACCGTGAAACTCGCGGACAACACGGTCGTGAAACTGAACTCGGAAAGTACCTTGAAATACCCGGTAGCGTTCAACGGGGATACCCGGGAAGTGTGGTTAAGCGGGGAAGCCTATCTTGAAGTAACCCGCGATACATCCAAACAATTTATCGTTCACGCGGCAGGGACCGAGATTGCCGTGTTGGGCACGACATTCAACGTGAACGCATATGACTCGGAAAAAGAAGTAGCCACAACCCTCGTCAACGGTAAGGTTGAAGTAAGCAACGAGGTTACCACTCAGGTCATCAGTCCGGGACAACAAGCCATCACCAGCCGGGATAACCCGCGAATAGAAGTGAGAGAAGTAGACACGCGAGTAGTCACGGCATGGGTACGGGATATGTTCTACTTCGACGAGGAACCCCTTGCCTCAATCATGGAAACTCTCGCCCGCTGGTACGAGTTCCGGGTGGTCTTTGAAAATGAAAATGCCAAACAACGTCGGTTCACCCTTGAAGTATCCCGCTATGCTGATATAGACAAGGTGCTCAACTTTATAGAGGAAACCCGGGTGGTCAAATGCAGGAAGGAGGGCAATACCATATACATCAAGTAGATAAAAGAAAACAGGTCATGCTACCAACACGACCTGCCACAAATTTAATGATATACACTCCCCCGTCAAAGCGAGTGTAATTATAAACCTATAAAACAAAAGTATGAAAAATGATTGTTTTATTCATGCCCCCGTGCATGAAAAATTTAAAAAATTGTTGCTAATTATGAAGCTAAACGCATTGTTAATGTTGTTGTTTTGCATGAATCTATCGGCGGGAGTCCTCGCGCAAGAGGCTCTCCTGACGGTAGAGGTCGAGAACGGGAGTATCCGTGACGTGATGCAAACGATTAAACAACAGAGTGAATACACGTTCGTTTACAACGTGGAAGAAGTCGGTCACCTCGGGAACCTATCCGTTCACATGAAGGACGCCGATATACGGTCTATTCTGGACGTATGCCTGAAAGGCAGCGGGTTGGAATACAGTATTCACGAGAACGTTATCGTGATCCGCAAGGCTATCATCCAAAAGCAAGAAGAGATACGAAAAATCAAAGGTATCGTCACGGATAAGAATAAAGAACCGCTACCGGGTGTGACGGTTATGATAAAAGGGACAACACTCGGGGTATCGACTAACGCCGAGGGACGTTTCGAACTCGTGCAACCGAAGGACACGAGCAATATCGAGTTGATCGTTTCCTTCATCGGGATGAAGACGCAAACGATTCGGTACAAGGGGGAGAAATTATTAACCGTGGTGCTGGAAGAAAATACCCACGAAATGGACGAAGTGGTGGTAACGGGATACCAGAAAGTTGACCGGAGAAAAAATACAAGTGCTACCACTACCGTGAAAATGGACGACATTATGATTCCGGGCGTTTCATCGGTAGACCAAATGTTACAAGGACAAATACCGGATCTAATGTTCATGAGTAATTCGGGCGAGGTGGGTGTTGTACCCAAGTTACGTATTCGAGGAACTTCAACACTGATCGGTAATAGGGAACCGCTGTGGGTATTAGACGGTATTATCATGCAAGACCCTGTAGATATTTCCCCGGAAGAATTAAATGATCCGGATTATATAAACCGTATTGGTAATGCCATTGCAGGAATAAACCCGCAAGATATCGAACGTATTGATGTGCTAAAAGATGCAGCCGCAACAGCCTTATACGGTACAAAAGCAGCTAACGGGGTAATCGTGATCACTACAAAGAAAGGGCATATTGGGCGCCCTATTGTTTCTTACTCTATGAACATGACCTTACGTCAACGCCCAAGTTACAATGACCGTCAAATCAACGTAATGAATTCCCAAGAGCGTATGCAATTCTCGAGAGAATTAGTCGCTCAACATTATCAGTTTCCCGATGATATGTCACTGGTCGGGTATGAAGGCTTGATTACCCAACTCTACAAACATGAAATTTCCGTCCAAGATTTCGATAGAGAAGTCGCAAAACTCGAAACAATAAACACGGATTGGTTTGATTTACTAACGCGTAACAGCCTTTCACATCAACATACGATCAGTATTTCCGGAGGTTCGGAAGAAGCCCGTTACTACGCATCTATCGGCTACAATCGAGATAATGATGTTATCTGGGATGATAAAAACGAACGTTATACCGCAGCATTAAACCTCGATGCAAATTTAACCCCGTGGTTGACCGCTTCATTAAATATAAACGGAAATGTATCTTCCCGGGATTATTATCAAGACGAAATTGCTCCTATGCAATACGCTTACAAAACGACCCGAGCTTTACCGGCTTTTGACGAAAAAGGCGAATACTATTTCTATGAAAAGAAATATAATAATTACACTTTTTACAAGTATAACGTATTAAATGAACTGGAAAACAGTTCATATCAACAAGAAGGTTCCGCTTTATCGGTAAACGCAAATTTACAATTCCAATTCAATAACTGGCTAAATGCTAACGCAATTGCATCTTATTCCACGTCACACACGACTAGAGAGGGATGGTGGGGAGAAAAAACATATCACGCATCACTTTTACGCTCTTCAGAATACGGGGAAGCTCTGGAAGAAGCTGTATGGGATGATTACTGGGAAGAATACACGGGTTCTGCCGCTTATTCCGTACTTCCCTACGGAGGGGAATTGAGCCGCAATGAATCTAATAATAATTCCTACACTATTCGTTTACAATTGAATGCCAATAAATATTTCGGTAACGAGGAACAACACAACATCAACGGTTCGGCAGGATTTGAATTAAGTTCCACCCACACGAAAGGATATAGCAACGTTGCCCGGGGATACTATAAAGATCGAGGAATGGCTTTCGTGGAGAATATCAATTTGGATAACTACCCCTCGTACAAGGAATGGATTGCAAGTAACGTTCCCAGTGTTAGTAACCAATTATCCCGTACAATTTCAGCTTATGCCTCTGTTTCTTACAGCTATTTTAACTACTTTACCATTAATGCAAATGCCCGTATAGATGGTTCCAATGGTTTCGGGGATCAAAGCAACGACAAGCTATTGCCCATCTGGTCTGCTTCCGCTAACTGGAATTTATCAGAACATGAATGGTTACAAACATCGTGGCTCGACCACCTCAGAATAAAAGCTTCTTTCGGTTATCAAGGTAATATGCTAAGTGATCAAACTCCTATCATGCTCATTTCCAAGAAGCCCATGGATGCTTACTTTAATGAAAATATCTCTAAAGTAGAACGTTACCCGAACCCCAAATTAAAATGGGAAAGTACCCAGTCTTACAACTTGGGATTGGAATTTTCATTATTTAACAACAAGTTGCAATTTGAAGGTTCTTACTACTGGAAACACACGAAAGATGCCTTCATGACCAAAACAATCGCTTCAATGAACGGTGTTAACGGGAATTCCTACGTGGTAAACGGGGGGGATGTAGACAATAGCGGATACAGTGTAGCTTTAACAGTATCTCCGATTAACAATAAAGAATTCAGGTGGACACTATCGACATCTTTCTCAAAAACCTTCAACAAGATGAAAAGTGACCCCGATGCAAACGAGTATGAATTGAATAATTTCTTGAACGGTACGGCTCTCGTCAAAGGAAAAACTATTGGAACATTCTACTCATATAAATTCTTGGGTTTAAGTCCCGTGGACGGAGCCCCACTTTTCGATGATTACGTGGATAATAAGGAAGCCCTCCGAGGATTAAGTAAATACGATACTTACACACGAGTTTTAGAAGCAACCGGGAAACGAGAACCCACTATTTCAGGTAGTTTAAACACAACGGCACGATGGAAAAATTTGCGATTAAGCGGTTCATTCGCTTATAGCATGGGAAATAAAATACGATTATTTGCAATGTACAGTACCGAAGCCGACGACACTATGAACGCTGATGAAATCAGAGCAGAAAACAATGTTAGCAGGGACTACCTAAGACGATGGAAAAAACCAGGAGATGAACTTTATACCGACATTCCCGCTATTATCAGCGAGGGAAGCGACGCTTATTATAAATATTACCGTCACTGGAGCGACCATTCTGATTATTCAGATATACAACCCATAACAACCAAATCAGTATGGAACATGTACGATTACGGGAATCATAGGGTTGTAAGCGGGAATTACTTAAAATGTTCCAATCTAAGTCTAACTTATGAATTTGGAAAACACATTCTGGAGAAATTGAACATGTCACGTTTAGCCTTGACATTATCAGGAACCAATCTATTCACCATTTGTTCCCGCAAATTGAAAGGTCAAACTCCTACCCAAAGCGGATTCGCCACCATTCAATTAAGCGACCGCCCGAGCTATACAATTGGTTTAACCGTATCATTCTAAATTTATTGAAACATGAAAAAGATATTGGGTATAATATGTATAACTTTATTATTCGGGGCTTGCTCCGACTTCTTGAAAGAATATTCACAGGATCTTTCAAAGGTGGAAAGCTATACAGATTTAGATGAACTCCTACTAGGAGATGCATATTTGCCAGTAGGAAGAGTATATAGTGACGGATCAGTCTATGTCGAAAATAGCTATTTTCAAACTATTCATTATATGTCGGATGAATTAACAAATTTTCAACTGAGTAACCAGGGGGGGATTTATGGAATTCAAGAACAAATGTTCGGGTGGCACACATGGCAACAAGAAGTTGGTTTACCTGCCGAAGGGAATACCCGTTCCCAAGAAGACGCTGATTGGAATCTTGCCTATCATTGCATAAATACTTGTAACATGATACTAGATGCCATTGACGAACAACATGCTGAAAATACCGATCAAGAAATAGAAAAGGAACGCATTAAAGGAGAAGCTAGTTTTGTACGTTCCTTGTATTATTTCACACTGGTAAATTTATACGGTCAACCTTATTCCTCAACAAACCGGAATACCCCCGGTGTGCCGTTAAAAACCACCGCGCACGTGGAAGACAAAGCATACGAAATGAATACCGTGGAAGAGGTATACGAACAAATCATACGTGATTTAAATATAGCAGACACGTGTCTTGTTCGAGCTAAAGTTAAAAACCATCCCTACCGGGCAGATATCACCGCAGTGTATTTATTAAAAAGCCGCGTCTATCTATACATGCAAAACTGGGAAAAGGCTTACGAATATGCCCAAAAAGTATTAACTAAAAATAATGCATTATTGGATCTGAATTCCCTAGATTCCGAAACCGGAGACGTACTAACGAAATCCTCACCGGAAACTATTTTTTCCATGGGAGGACACACACTATCTTCATCTCTAATCACATTTTTCGGATATGACCGATGGGGTGATCTTGATGCCATTCCCTCCTATACCATTTCAAATGATTTGGTAGAGGCATTTGAGGAGGGAGAAAATGATTTAAGAACCCAGTATTACATTTTTAAGACCACGCTAGGAGATTGGTCTACCCCTCTCTCCGAAGGATGGTTGCTTCGTAAAGTGCGCGGTTGGGAACTCGGGTATAAAGGAATATCTGATAATTTCTTATTTAGAACAGCGGAAGCCTACCTGAATGCGGCAGAAGCGGCTGCCTACATGGGAGAAGAAGGAGATGCCAGAAACTTATTGCAAACATTGAGGGACAAACGTATGCAGGATAGCAGAGCTATCACGGAAAGCGGGTCTACACTGATCACGCTAATACGTTCGGAGCGTCAACGAGAACTATGCTTAGAAGGTCACAGATGGTTCGATCTGCGCCGATACATTGTATGCGAACATCTCCCATACACCAAAACAATTACACATTACTACACTTCCTTCAATTGGGAAGGACCAGAATACACGAAATACTATGTGTTAAAAGAAAATGATCCGGCTTACACACTAGCCCTTCCGAAAGAAGTTCGAGATTTCCAAAACAGCCTAGGAGGCAACCATCGTCCCGTACGCGAGAATTACGATATTCCTAAAAGTGAAGCTTATACCGCAGGATATGAAGCCAGTTATCAAGCCGGACTTATTGATGCCGCAAACGGCATGGAATACGATGGAGAATACTACGATGCTTTTGACGATTCTGCATGGGAAAGCGATAGTGATTTGTATGACTATGAAAAAGGATTCGAAAAAGGATATGAAGAAGGATTAAATGCCAAAAATTAAACGAGATTGAATATGAAACATATAGTATTTATATATATCATTATTCTTGCAGGTTGCCTGTCGGCATGCCAAAAAGAAGACAATTTAACTTCCAGCAATATCAGTGATTTGTTTGCCCCAAATCCGAACGCAACAGACGCAGAATCAGTCCTACGGAAGAATTTTTATGAGGCTACCGGGTGTTACATTTTGTTTAATGACACTTTACGCCATGAATATAAAGGAGTTGACGTTTACGGGAATCCCTATTATGAAACAGAGCTTGTAGGATTAGAATGGAACCTGACTTCCGTAGGTAGTACCCGCTATATTTGCGAGTACTTGGACAGCCAAGAACAAAAACAAAAAGGAGCAGATTTTGTACAAAAATATTTGATCCCATACGTTAAAGATGTACTGCCCTATTCTATTTTATTGCTTAATAAAATAGACAAACATGATATCGTCAGTGGCAGTTACCAATACATAGAATCCCCGTTAGCTTATTCTTGCATACGTTGCACTGCCATTAATATTAACGATTTATGGGAACTGGAGGAAGATCGTGAAAGATTAAAAATATTCGCGCAAGATATCTGCTGCCGAATTATCTTTTCTAACTGGGGCGGGGACCCTACAAATTATTACCAGGGAAGTAAAGCATACGATTTTTTAAAGGTTAATATATACGATTATGAAAAACTTAAAAGTAGGCTAGGCATATCATCGGGATTGGGAGACGAATATATTGAAGATTTTTATGATGAAGGATTCATCGTGAACTCGAATGAATTTTATATGCCGTCGGCAACAGAGGATGCTGCATCCTATATTAAAGCCTGCTTGACAATGACCGATGAAGAGTTCAGAGAAAAATTCTCCGATTACAAGTACGTAATGAAAAAATACGAAATTATTAAACCGCTGGTAGACGCAACCGGCATTCAATTTTAAGATGCTATGAAGAGATATTTAATATTTATATGTATGTTGTGGCTAACAAGTATTTCTTGTAGTGATGATGATGAATTATCAAATATTCGCCCGACGGATACAGGTGTATACACAGATCAAAGAGACGGAAATTCTTATCAATGGGTACGTTTAGGAGCTTTGGAATGGATGAATTCCAATTTAAAATACGGGCTAAGATATTACGAGAATGAATACGGGGGACTTTTAACCGATGGTGACGGATATCCCCGGGAGGTATATTATCATGATGATATTGATTTCGATTTCGAAGCAGATTTTGACGAATACGGTAATCTATATACTTGGGAAGAGGCTTTAAAAGCTTGCCCAGAAGGATGGCGTTTACCAACAGACAAAGACTGGCAAAATTTAGAAATCACATTAGGTATGTCGACAGAGGAAGCCGCTTCTCAAGGATGGCGCGGAAAAGGTATAACAACCTTACTGCGGCAAGATGAGAATGGTTGCAATTTCAATCTCCAATTGGCGGGAAATGCCAGTTTGTCCGGAGTCCCCACAGAATTGTATTTAAATTTTTTGCAAGAATTCGGATATTACTGGACTGCCACTGAAGAAGAAAATAATAATTTACAAACTACAACCGTGTATTACCGGAAAATATTTGGAAGTCGTTCTACCGTATATCGCGGAAGTGTACCTTTAAATGTTCTCATGCGTGTACGTTGCGTTCGGGATGCACAAAAATAATACGAAACCCAGTTTATGAAGGTTCAAAAATTGCAAGTAATCCTTGCTAGTATAACCTTCATAAACCTAATCTTAATCAAATCATGAAATTCTATTATTTTGTAATCATGGCTTTATTACTAAGCTATGGATGTTCTAGCCGTACAGATAGATACGTAATTCGAGGCCATTTTCCCGGGCTAAAGGATGGGATGACCGTTACGCTTAAAAATGTTGAAGGAGAGGAAGCGATTCTGTTATCAACAGACACAATTCGCAACGGACGTTTCGAACTACACGGGCAAGTTGCTTCACCTACTTTTTGTGAATTAACCGTTTCAAACCGCTCCCTAGTGACCGAGAAACGTGACATAAAAGATCGAAAAACTTGGATTTTCCTTGATAACTCATGCTTGACACTTGATGCTCCTCATTTCGATAGTATTGGTTACGTAAGTACGCTTATGCCTTTCGCAAATGAACGTATCGGTGCCGTGACGGGAAGTCGGTTACAAGAAGAATTTAACGCCTATCGGAAACAATTATTACCATTGGAATTGGATGCATTCCAATGTCATGATACTTTATCCAATCTTAGTTTCAAGTATAAATATGAATACCCGAAAGAATTATATGACAAAATTTACGCAGAATTCTACCCTCAACAAGTGAAGAAACAGGCCATCGCAGATAACGCCCGAATGGATTTCATTCGCCAGCACCCGACGTCCCCCGTGTCACTCTATATCGCCGAAACAATGATCAAGCAAGAGTTCACCCGCACCCGGGAAGAACTGGAAGAACTAGCCCGTGTGGCGGAACAAGTTGAGGATTCAATACGCAGACCTCGGTTCCGGGAAAAAATGGAACTGGTAATGAAACGATACAAGGGAATACGCTACGCCGACTTGGAAATGGAAAACACGAAAGGTGAAAAGGAACAATTGTCCAATCACGTACGACCGGGAAGCTACACGTTAATCGACTTTTGGGCATCGTGGTGTGGTCCATGCCGAGCAGCTATCCCTTCCGTGAAAAAGCTATACGACCGATACAACCGGGAACAATTGAACGTGATCAGTATCTCGATGGACGAGAAAAAAGCTGATTGGGAAGAGGCTTTAAAAGAGGAGAATATGCCGTGGACGCAATTGACTTACTCGGGTGAAAAAAGCTACAACGACATATTCAAGCACTACAATGTCACCAGCATACCGCGGCTCGTGCTTCTTGACCCGGCAGGAAGGGTAGTGTTCAGTAGTCACGACGCGGACGCCCTGCAATTAACCGTACGCCAATTACTGGAAAATAATCAATAATAAATTCGTATTGTAAAAATTACCTGTATGAAAAAAATCTATTTGTTTATCGCTATCTTGTTTGTGCAAATCACGGTGTTCGCGCAAGAAGGCGTGAACTTCCGTGATTTAACTTTCACTGAAGCCCTAGAGGCAGCGAAAAAAGAGAATAAACTCGTGTTCATGGACTGCTACACCGAGTGGTGCGGACCGTGCAAGAACATGGCGAATAACGTGTTCCCGCGAAAAGAGGCGGGAGATTACTTCAATCCCCGTTTCGTGTGCGTGAAATACGACATGGAGAAGGGTGAAGGCGTGGAACTGGCTAAAAAATTCGACGTGCACGCCTACCCCACTTTCGTTATCATCCGTCCCGATGGCACGATACAACACAAATTGGTCGGGGGCGACAAGCTGGAAACTTTTATCGATAGAGTGGAAAAAGGCTTGAACGAGAAGACCTCGCTACTGTATATGCAGCAAGAATACGAGAAAGGCAAGATGAGCAATGCCAAACTTTTGGCATATAAAAATGCCTTATCGGATGCTGCCAGCGACGAGAAAGCCGCTAAGGTGTACAAGGAGTTATTGCAACGCCTCACGGACAAGGAAAAGACCGAGAAAGCATACTGGTCGATTTACGAGGACGAAAGTTGCGTGATCGGTTCTCCCATGTTCGACTTCCTGCTGGCGAACCTCGATGCCATCCGAAAGAACACGGGCGAAGAAATCGTGGAGAAATTCTTGTTCTATCACCATGCTAAGATATTACAGGATTACATCGCCGGGTACGCCAAAGAAGACGCCGCCCCCGTGGAGAAAGTGAAAGCACAAATCAACGGCTTCCGTATCAAGGGACAAGAAAGTCTGGAAAAAATGTTAGCCTTGGCAGAACCTGTCAGCCAACGGGATATCGAAAAGGTTGCCGCCATCGTGAAAGCAAAAATACCACACGTGAATGCCGAAGAATTGAAAATGTACGCTTTCGGATTCCGTGCCATCTTGTGGAAAACCCAAGAACCTTATCCCGCTAACTACGGGAAACTCGGCAAAAAACTCACGCAACAAGTTATCGCCCACATGGAAAAAAAGGCTAAAAACTTATCAAGCAACGACCTCACCACTTATGACATCATATTGTCGTGCTTCGGGGATAGATTGGAAAAAGAAGATTACGCTCGCCTTATCGCCCTAGGGGAAAAAGTACTTCCCAATTTACCCGACGACGACGATAAACGCTACACGAAATGGATATTAGACGGATACAAAAAACGTTTGAACAAGGAAAAACAATCTGATAAAAAATAAGATGAACATGAAAAAAAGATACCTATCATTCCTATTACTGGCAAGCGCCATAAGCGCCTGTGACATGAAACCCATGGATCATTTCGTACTTCGCGGTACCATTCCCGGGGCAATGGACAGCACGGAAATAGAATTAGCTATCCCCGGGGAAAACAAAGAACGTCTTAAGGGATTTATCGTCAACGAGCGATTCGAATTCCGGGGAAAACTGGAACAACCCACTCTCTGCGAACTACGCTTGAATAACCAAGACATCTGTGACCGGAAAAACATAAAAGAAGAAAACAAAATTATTTACGCGGATATCAATTTCTTCGTGGAGAACGGGGAATTGACATTTACCACACCTCACGTGGACAGTCTGCCTCACTCTTTCTGGAAATACGATATTCGTAAAGAGAAAAACTACACACTAACGGGTTCCCCGGCACAAGATATTTATTATGCCTACCAGCAACAAACTATCCCCGCCCGCCATCTTCTCCGAACGTTTAGATTCCAAGAGAACAAACAACCGGAAGACGCCAAAAGAATGATAGCGGCACAAGCAAAACTGGCTCGACAAACCCGGGAATTTATAGCGGACCACTCGAACCTCGCCGTGAATCTGGTGTTAGTCGAGGAATTGAAAAAAGAACCTTTTACTTACGACCAAGGTTATCTTGATGAACTGGAACAACTCTTCGCTTCCTACCGGGATACTTGCCCGGGGCTTAAAAATTTCCGTCAGTACCTGAAAGAAGCGAGCGCATTCGCCCAAGGCAAACCGTTACAGGAAGGAAAAGTGATAACCCCGAAAGGCGACACGCTATCTCTCCTCGCCCAATTGAAGGCGGGACAATACACGTTGATCGACTTCTGGGCATCGTGGTGCGGACCGTGCCGGGCAAGTTTCCCTCACTTACGAGAGATGTACAAGCTGCACGGGGAAAAAGTCAATTTTATCAGCGTATCACTAGACAAAGAGGAAAAAGAGTGGCAAAAGGCCATGGGAGAAGAAAAGTTGCCTTGGTCCCAGTTCCTCGCTACCCGTGCTTTGAGCAAAGAAGTCGGCAAATACTATAATCTCAAGTCTATACCGACCTTCTTGTTTATCGACCCCGACGGGAAAATCATTTTCTCGGGACACAGCAGTGACGAACTGGAAGCGGAATTAGCAAAAACACACTAACTAACATCTCTATTTTCTTTATTAGATTGTAAACGAGGTTGTTTCGGCAGCCTCGTTTTATTATTATCCCCTCTCCGGGCAATAATTTTCTACAATTTCATCCATCATTATCAAAAATTAATAACTTTGTAGGACTCTTATGTGTTTACGTGTTTATGTATATTATTAATTAGATGATGATGGAACAAAAGAAAAATTCTTACAGCATGGGGATTATCATTATTGGAATCCTCTTCTTTATCTTCGGGTTCGTCACGTGGTTGAACGCTACCCTAATCCCTTATCTTAAAATCGCTTGCGAACTGCAACACGAGTGGCAAAGCTACCTCGTGACCTTCGCTTTCTACATTGCCTACTTTGTCATGGCACTACCCTCGTCATGGGTATTGCGCAAGACAGGCTACAAAAACGGCATGATGCTCGGGTTGCTCGTGATGGCAGTCGGGGCATTACTGTTTATACCCGCGGCAATGACTCGCACCTACGGTCTGTTCCTGCTGGGACTTTTTATCATGGGTACGGGATTGTCCGTGCTGCAAACCGCATCCAACCCCTACGTGATTGAATTGGGAGCCCCGGAAAGTGCCGCCCAACGGGTGAGCATCATGGGTATTTGCAACAAGGTGGCAGGAGCCATCAGCCCGCTTATCCTCGGGTCTATCATGTTGAAAAACATCGATGCACTGGAAGCAAGTTTAAAGACTATGGATCCTATCCAAAAAGCGGCAGAACTCGACCTTCTGGCATCGAAATCCATCATACCCTACGTCGTGATTATGGTGTCGCTCGTCGTGCTAGCGCTGTTCGTGCGTTTCTCTCCGCTTCCCCAGATCGAAGACCCGGAAGAAGAAGAAGGCAGTATCCAACACGGGGGTAAATCAAGTATATTCAGCTTCCCGCACTTGTGGATCGGTATCGTCACCTTGTTCCTTTACGTGGGAGTCGAGGTTATCGCCATCGACACGGTCATCGGGTACGCTAAATCATTAAACATGAACATGGAAGCCGCCCGGGTATTCCCGACCTTCGGCATGATTGCCATGATCGTCGGTTACATTATCGGTATCATCGCCATCCCGAAATACATCACCCAAGAACGGGCTTTAGCTTACTGTGCCGTCCTCGGCGTCATCCTCGGGATATGCACCGCCGTTCTTCCGGCTAACGTGTCTATCTGGTGTTTGACCTTGTTAAGCCTTGCTAACTCGCTGATGTGGCCGGCAATCTTCCCGCTCGCCATCTTCGGCTTGGGACGTCACACGAAAACCGGATCGGCTCTGCTTATCATGGCTATCGCCGGGGGAGCCTTGCTTCCGATGCTATACGGCTCACTCACCACCTGCATGGGCTTCCAAGGTGCTTACTGGATGGTATTACCGTGCTACCTGTTTATCCTCTACTTCGCCGTAGCGGGACACCGGGTTGGCATTAAACATTTATATAATAAATAGTTACAGGTTGCAAGTTGCATTTACCTCCGGCAAGTTGCAGGTTAATCATGAACTTGTAACCCACGGAAAGCGAATGCAACTTGTAACTTGCCAAAGGCAAAATAACAAATTTATGGAAAAAACGAAAGCACTCAAAAACAGAAAGTTATTCGGCATAGCCGCTATTCTATTCCTATGCGTCGGTATCGTCCACGTCGGCTACAAAGCCCTCCAGTTCGCGGATACCCCGGAATGGGGAGCTCCTTGGTATTTTGCCCTTTTCTCCCCGGGAATTATTTACCTTTTCCCCTTGATAGTATCTTTCGCCGCCTATCGCTTTTTCTCGAAGGCAGCCGATAAGGGAGAGGACGGTTTATAAAGTTCATAAGGTTTATAAGGTTCATAAAGTTTATAAAGTACCAAGTGTCCTTCGGACACAGCTTAAACGGCAGCATTAGCTGCCGTTGGTATAGCGCCCCGCAGGGGTCCACTACTTTATAAACTTTATAAACCTTATGAACTTTATAAACCTTTACTCCAGAATCACCGTCACTCCTCTTGCCCCGTGAGCCCCGATAACCAGCGCTTGCTCGATATCGGCAGTCTTTGAAGGTCCGGCGATAAAACTACCGTATTCGTAATCATCGAAATCCGGTTGGGTATACGCCTCGTGCATATTATTCACGAGACGAGTGCGATCCAGTATCACCACCAACGCTTCCGCGATAAAAAGCAATGCCTTGTAACGAGTCTGTCGCTTTATCCACACCATCCCGTTTTCCAACACCCCGAACTCTCCTCGCACAACCCCTACATCCGTACCGTTCAACTCTCTCGGATCATCCAACATATCCGGATTCACCGTCGCACAAGTAATCTCCGGCAAATTCGAAGCTATCGACTTGGCATCCGGGTAAGCCTTCCGGATTACCTCGTTCACGTCCTGCCCCTTATCAAGCAACACGTAATTCGCACCCACCGCTTTCAATATCTTTTCAAATTGCACCAGCGGATCAGGATAAACTAACGGCGTAAACGTCATCTCCGGGCGTTCCACGCGGTCAATCCCGTGAGCTTTTATCCTTGCAAATATTTCATCTTTACTACCCATAACTTAATTTTAGATTTTAAATTTTAGATTTTAGATTAAAACTATTAACTGACAATACAGGAATACGTGTAAACTCCAATTATTCAATTTAAAATTTACAATTTAAAATCTAAAATCATTTAATCTTCCCTTTCTTCCACATCTCGTTAAACGTTTCTTTCGTGAATTGTGGTAATTCCCGTCCGATACCCCATGCGTCGAGGTTGTTGTACAGCACGAAACGAGGCATCTTTTCGGCTATCCGTCCTGCTTTTATTGCCGGATAGAAAAGACCGGGACGCTCCATCACGAATTTCATGCCTTTCTCCATAAACTTTTTCGACGCAGCGGCAAGATGCAACGGTGCCAGATTCTGACGCCACTTGTAGATCTGTTCCGCCAGATCTATCTTCACGGGACACACGTTCGAGCAGGAATAACAAAGTGAACATGCCGACACGTTACCCGAGTACTTCTCCGGTGATTTCAACATTCCTAAATTAATCCCGATAGGGCCGGGAATAAAATAAGAGTAAGAATAACCGCCCGTGCGACGGTACACCGGACAAGTATTGATACACGACCCGCAACGGATACATTTCAGCATATTCACGTGTTCCGTGCAAGCCAGTATATCGGTACGCCCGTTATCCACGATCACGATATGCATCTCCTGTCCCTCGACGGGCTTCTTGTAATGCGAGGTGTATGTCGTCGATGGCTGCCCCGTGGCAGAGCGGGCCAACAAACGGGTATACAGCGCCAACGCCTTGTAATCCGGGATCACCTTCTCCAACCCCATGATAGCGATATGTACCTTCGGGAACGAAGTGCCCATATCGGCATTCCCCTCGTTCGTGCATACCACGAAAGCCCCCGATGAAGCCACGGCAAAATTAACTCCCGTCATGGCGATATCCGCGTGCAGGAATTTCTCCCGCAAGGCGGCACGGGCGGCATGCGTCAGGTAAGTCGGATCACTGTTCCCCGGTTCCGTGTGCAACTCTTTCTCGAACACCTTCCCCACTTCCTCCCGCTTCACGTGAATGGCGGGCAGCACGATATGACTGGGCGGCGTTCCCATCAACTGCATGATCCGTTCGCCCAAATCCGACTCCACGGCATCCACTCCCCGAGCCTTCAAGTAAGGCGTCAATCCACATTCTTCCGATAACATGGACTTACTCTTCACCAGATTCTTTCCCCCGTGTTTCTGAATAATCCCGTACACGATACGGTTGTGCTCCTCGGCATCCTTCGCCCAATGCACGTGTATACCGTTCGCAGTGGCGTTTCTCTCGAACATATCGAGATAATACCCCAGATTACTGATCGTGTGGCGTTTCATCTGACTCGCCATTTCCCGCAACGCCTCCCATTCGGGTACATCGTTCGCCATTTTGTCCCTTTTCTCCCGCACGAAGTAGAGCGCCTGATCGTGCCATGCCGTCCTCTCCTTGTCCGCGATAAACTTCTTGGCTGCTTTAGCGTGTGAACTCATAATATTTAGATTTACGTTATTTACAAATTAGTTTATAAAGTTTATAAGGTTCGTAAAGTTCATAAGGTTACGGGTGTCCTTCGGACTAAGTTTATCGGCAGCACAAGCTGCCGTGAGCAAAGCACCCCGCAGGGGTCAACAGACTTTATAAACCTTATGAACTTTATAAACTTTACAAACCGTTACCTAAAATCTCAACCACGTGTATCGTCTTTATCGGCAACTTCTCCCGGCGGATAATCCCCTCCATGTGCATCAGGCACGAACTGTCGGCACCCGTGATGTATTCCGCCCCGGTGGATATATGATCACGTACCTTGTCCTGTCCCATGCAAACGGAAGTAGCCGCTTCTTCCACGGCAAACATTCCCCCGAAACCGCAACATTCATCCACACGTTTCGGCTCGAACACCTCCACGTCCTTTACCAGTGACAACAAATCCCTCAGCTTCGAGTAGCGAGGTATCACCAACTCGCTCGGTGACGAAAGATGCAGCAACCTCTCCCCGTGGCAACTATTATGAATACTCA
>OGKG01000314.1_pt1 | contig 61947 bp, 62 predicted proteins | sample 1572201 | NCBI WGS metagenome assembly OGKG01 (sample SAMEA2582146, study PRJEB24529) | metagenome | biome: Human gut stool | place: China | collected 2011 | reverse complement strand
TAAAGGTGGACTGACCTGCAGGGCTGGTATCTGGGTGAGGTAGACTGCCACCTTTACAACGCCGCCGCTGTGGAGGACTGTACGGATATCAACGAGTTAAACTATCTGGCCGCTGCCCTGGAAGCCCTGACGGACGGGGAGTTTGGCTCTTACCAGGCCATTGTGGATACGGGCCGTCACTGTGATACCATCCAGGATTTTATCAACCTGACGGAGAATCTGGATTGCTACGACATTGAGCCGAACATCCAAGACTACGAGGATCTGGCCCAATACGTCCTCCACGAGCGGGACACCTACGACTATTCCACGCTCCGGGCTTTGGAGGACTACATTGACTATGAAGCCTTCGGGCGGGATGTCGCGGAATCTGAGGGCGGTTCCATTGAAGACAATTGCTATATTTCTCCCACCAGCTCTCCCTTTGCGGAGTTTTACGACGGCAACCCGGAGACGATCCCGGCAGGCTATATCGTGTTCACCCCGGAGCTTCTTCTGCTGACCGCCGAAGAAAAGAAGGATTGGGCGGAGGATCTGGCGATCCAGTGTGACAGCTTCTTTCGGGATTTTGACACCGGCTATGCCGAAAAATACCCGGAGACGCGATCCCAGGTAGCAGCTTTCTATGACTGGCTGACAGATGGCAAGATTGCCTTCCTGGAATCCAGGCTGAAAGACCTGGGTCAGACGGAACAGGATGCACTCTATTCTGACCTGCAGAACTACAAGAAGCTCACCGCCTATGACCCTGCTCTGGACGACCACCCCCAAACCATCCAGGTTCTTGTGGTGGAGCCACGGAAAACGCCCTGCCTGCGAGAGGTGGAAGAAGGCGATTTCCATAGCATCCTTGGCGGCGATTACTCCATTACCCACCCCTTCGGGCCGGAGGTGGCCGTGCTTTGCCGGGAGGACGGCAGAGAATCCGGCCTGGAATGGAACCGAGCCCTCTACAATGGCCGGGGCCAGGTCTATGATGTGATTGCCGGCACCTTTCTGGTTGCCGGCATGGATGGGGACAAAATCACTTCTCTGCCTGACGACCTAGCAAATAAGTATAATCGTAGGTTCCAGACCATTGAGGTCTACGCCCAGGTTGGGTACCGCACCGTCATGTTCCAGGTGCCCCAGGACAACCTCTCGGATCTTTCTGACCGGGATCTGGACAGTATTCTTCGGGCAAAGTTGGAAAAGCGTCCCTCCCTCCGGGATCGGCTGAACGACGCCAAAGAGGAGTGCGCTGCCCAGGCGGCCCAGGAACGGGATCTCAGCCATGCGGGGCCGGAGCGGTAAGGGGGCGGCAGAATGCCTACATATGAGTATAACCGGGATTATCCCTTCGCCGCGTTCATTACGAACCTCGGCAAATACAACGAGGGCGAACTGATAGGCGAATGGGTGAAGTTCCCCACCACAGCGGAAGAAATCAAGGCCGCCATGGACAGTATCGGCATCGGCCAGAAAGACGATTTTGGATACGCCTATGAGGAATGGTTCATTACAGACTACGATTGCTATGTGGATGGCCTGTATGACAAGTTGGGAGAATACGTCAATCTGGACGAGCTGAATTATCTTGCTTCCAAGCTGGATGAAATGAGCCATAGCGAATACGAGCAGTTCCAGGCGGCTATGTCGGTGGGCGATCACGGCGGCAGCCTGCAGGATATGATAAACCTGACGGAAAATCTGGATTGCTATGAAGTGAATCCCAATATCACCGACTATGACGACCTGGGCCGGTATTATATCAACGAACTGGAAGCTATGCAAGTACCGGAATACCTGGAAAACTACATTGATTATGAAGCCTATGGACGGGATGTGGCGTTGGACGAGTACGGTCAGTTCACCGACTACGGCTATGTCCGGGATACCGGGGATTCCTTCGTGGAGGCTTACGACGGGAACCCGGAGAATATCCCGGAGGAATACCGGGTCATGTCTGTTCCCGAAGAAGATCTTTCCAAAGAAGAAATTGAGGAGTGGGCCGCTGACATTGCCCATGATATGGACGCTCTTTTCCGGCAGGAAGATCCCCGGTACGCCGCTGCTTTCCCCAACGCGCAAAAAGCGTGGGCGGATATCCAGGAGAAACTTCTTGCGGGACGAATCGCGGATTACAGCGAGAAACTGGAAGCCCTGGGACAGGAAGCCACAGATTATCTTCCCTCTGAATTGGAGAAATTCAAGGAGGCCACCGGCTACGAGGATTGGCTGGATTTTGACCCGGATACTGTCCGGGAAGGGCTTGAAAACCCGGACAAATCCCGTATTGATGAAATGCTGGCCTTTGCGGAAAAGGCGGAGCGGGAATATGCCGACGAGGCGGCAGCCTATGAGCAGACCCCGTCGGATATTGTGGAACAGGCCCGGGCCGTCTATGGGGAGCCGGAGAAAATGACCGTTCTGGTGGTGGAGCCGTTGAAGGAGCCCTATGTAAAACAAATCGACCCCGGCTACAAATCCATGCTGGCGGAAGTCGATGGAACATTTCAGGCCATTTATCCCTACGATGACCCTGTGGCTCTGGTCTGCAATGACGAGGGAAAGCTGGTGGGCATGGATCTGAACCGTGGCCTGCGGGACGATACCGGAAACCTCTACGACATTGTGGCCGGTACGTTCCTGGTGGTCGGTCTGGGTGAGGAGGACTTCACTTCTCTGTCCCCGGAACTGATTCAGAAATACACGGAACAGTTCCGAACGCCGGAGCTGTTCGTCCCCAGGGACGGCAAGCTGGTGGTACTGCCCGTCCCGGAGCAGGACCAGGAGAAAGCCTATCTCCCAGACAAATTTGAAACCGGAGGCCATGTGCAGACCCCCAGAGGGAATTTCTGCGTAACAGCTTTAAGCCAAAAGCAGATGGAGACCCTGGGCTACGGTGTCCACCACCGTTCCGATGACCAGCGTTTCCTTATCATGGGCAACGGCACCCGTGCCTTTGCGGTAGCCGCTGACCCCAGAGCTTTGGAACGCCCCTCCATCCGGGACAGATTGGAAACGGCCCGCCAGGAGTGCGACAAGCAGCCGAAGGTAGATATCCCCAGCCGGGGCGCACCGGAACGGGAGGAACGATGAGCCGAAGCAAGAAATGGAGGTTGGAATGGGCGTTCTTCCTGGGCGGGAACGGACGGCGACAGTATCATAGCCTGTGTAGGAGCTGCGTTTGTAGCTGCAAGCAGAGCTTCCGGGTAAAACAACTGTCCTGCTCGCATTACAGTTCCAGGCGGGCTAAAAACTGTATAGATATGGGTGAGAAAACGGCTGAATAATTCTCTGTACCCGTATTTTCAATGAGGGCCTTTATGATTTTTCATGTGCGCATCTACCTATCGGCACACGGAGAAAAAGGCCAAATTATATACACTTTCTGTCATACATAAAAATGGGCGTACAGCCTTTCGGTTTGTCCGATTGGCTGTACGCCTGTTTTATCTATTACCCCACATCTCATTAAAGTCATCATCTGTTAGTATCTTCCATTCGGGAATGTCCGGAAGTTTAGGCTGTGGCGAGGAGAAAATTTGAAAAGGCCCCCTAGGATTAGGGTAACGTTCCAGGTCATTATAGCTTATCGCAAATCTATCAACAATTTCAGCAAGGGGCGTGAATGAGTATTTTTGCTCACCTTTGGAATCAATAACGCTCTGATACATTAACCCAGATGTCAAAAGTCCCTGTACAGTCGCATTGTAAAGAATATCTGCTTCTTTGATATGCTTGCTCAAAAATACTAAATCCTCTTCTAAGGTGTGTGTTACAATATGGCAAATCCTGAAAAATGTTGGCCTATCAATAAAATCTGAAAGTAGACACCGTGTTGCATTAATCAAATATTGTATTTTCTGCTGTGTTTCTGCTCTGTCAATACTTTCCACCAAACGAAGGGAATTATCCCTATTTTCACCATTTTCGGTAAGCTTAGCGCATAGTTTAGCGCAATCATCCTCATGCAGATAAGTGCCGTTTAGAAATGCTTCCATTTTTGTCCAGAATATTTGTTCCCGAAGAAGAAAAGGGGACTTCGCTAACGCAATAATTATTTTTCCTATCGATACTGGATCTCCCAAAACAGCGTTAATGACATCCTCTAGCATATTGGTTGAAGTTTCCTGTATTTTGCCACTAGCTATGAGGCCTTTTATTTGGTCAATAAAATCCATCTTGCCACCTCCATATTTGTATGATACCACATTGTGCCTTGTTTTTCATCCTTTTTTTCAATAGCAAACGTTGTTGGCATTGTGTGCAAGATGTAATCTGTCTGGGTTGCGATACCCTATGAGGGTATATCTTTTCATCGATGTAAGATCTGAAATACATTTCCACGATACGAAGAAGCTGCATACTACGAATATTCCGAACAAATCACCATATTACTTTGGAAGCATTGAAAACAACACAGATAAATTATTGACAAGCATCGACAGTTTTTGGTATTATTAACGGAAAAGGAGGGAATAATGTGAGAATTTTTCTGAGTTCAACTTATGTTGATTTGAAAGAAATTCGTAACATCGCAATTAACTACTTAGGGGATATCGTCGGCCATGTCACCGATGCGACTGGTACTGTGGTTGCAATGGAGTATTTTAACGCCACCGAGAGATACTGCAAAGAGGAATGCTTACATGAATTAAGTACCTGCAATTTGGTAATTGGTATTTACGGAGACCGTTACGGAACACCGACAGAGGACGGGCGTTCAATGACCGAAACAGAGTTTGATTATGCAGTTGAGCATAATATCCCTATTTTGGCATTTGTAAAACGGGAAGAATGTCGTGATGCTAAACAACAGCTTTTTATTTCCAAAAAGGTACATGGTAGTGGAAAATCCTGTGCAAATTTTGAAAAAGAGGTAGATTTTGCAGATAGATTGAGTGCTTCCATAAAGGAGTATTTAGGGCAAGAAGAATATGATGGATATTCGGTGGATTCTTTGTGGGAACAAGTTACGGCATTGAGAGGTGCAGTGCAGAAGAGAATGGAGAATAATTCTTCTGGTGTTGAGCTGCAAATGCTACCGTATGGCTCTGGCGACGAGGATATAGCGCTGGAGAATATTCTGTCCTCTGTGAAGTTCTTAAAAGAGTCTATACAATACTTAGAAGTTGAAAACACAGCTGTACACCCATATGCTTATACAGTGGCAAAGCGCCCGAGTGAATTGACGGTTGACCATGGCCGGGAGCTCTGCAAAAATGTTGCGGCTTGCGCTAATCAAATTGTCGCAAACTGGGAGTTGATTCATCTTGGTATAGTGAATCACACAACAGCAATTACTCTGGCAACTACATACCTGAAACTGAAACGGATGCAACAAAGACTCCTTAATGAACCGTGGACAGAGGAATTACGGCAAGAAGTCCTTCGGGTTCGGACAGAATATATAGATACAATCCACGATTCACGTTATGTGGATTAACCTTCAACAGCGGGAATAATAGTTCATCGGATTCCTCCGGGGACTACTATTCCCGCTGTCTATTGTTCCACCTTATTCAGATGATTCTAAGGCTACACTTCGTTTCTACTTGCGAATCAACCCATTATGACCTATTTTCTATGCTTGTTTTCTCCTATACAGTAAACAAGCGATGTATTGTCAACGGTACATACCACACCGCCACAATCATCCTCCAGACAAGGACGAACCCACCAATGATACCGCCAATAATGAAGTTCAGCGCAAACAGGGCAACCCCACCGCCCATGGAGCTGCCGCCCGGTACAAACCAAAGCCACATCCGTTGGAGGCCAAACGGCAGCCCACAGAGTATCCAAAGCCATAGATAATCAATTACGCCATCCTTCGTACAGGCGGATTTGAAGATGCACACCAACAGAGCCGCCCCGGCTACAGGTGCTACACTCTTTCTAAAGAACTGAAAGACAGCTTCTTTTCTTGTCATGGTATATCGCCTCCCGGAATCCATTATAACATCTGCGGATTTAGGAGGCGCTAATAATCTGCGAACGATACCTATTCCGCAAGTTTTTCCCAGACCTTTTCGTATCCGGTGAATCCTTCATCCACGATGCACCCCACATCCTCGCTACCTACGCTTTTCCTCTGGCCGCAGGAGATATTCGCCAGGATCAGCACCAGGCGCGTGGCGTTGAACAGGTGCGTTTTGATTTCTTCCTCCTTGGTCGCCCAGCCGCGGTTGGGGGTATCCCCCGGGCGGTGGAGGGTGTCGGCCAGATGGGCCAGTTCCTCCAAAGCACGTTTGCATTTTTCCTCATACCAGCTCTGCATGTTGGGCACCTTCCCGGTGACGATGATAACAGGCTTTTCATTCATATTGCATTCTCCTTTTTATTCTAGCTCTTGTGTGAAGCACTGCTCCGGCGGAAGCAGAATGTCCAGATTTCGCTTGATAGTATCGTACTCTTTCGCCCGCTGCTTGGCGGCGGTGTACTGCGCGTACAAAGTACCCTTCTGCGCGGTCAGTTCCGATAGCTCCGCTTCCAGCTTTTCAGCGGCGGGTAGCGGAACAGCCCCCAGACGTTTCAGCTCCCGGGCGGCGGTCTCAAAAAGAATGATCTCGCTTTCATGCCCACGAAGGAACTTTTCCTTATCCTCCGATTTACGGTAGCGGTTATAGACCGGGCGGCACTTCCGATAAGTAGCGGCGTATTTGGCTATCAGATTCAGCTTCGCAATTCTCGTCTCTACCGCCTTAATGGAGGTGAGCGAATCATCCACGGCGGCGTTCTGCTCTGCCAGCTTACTATCCAGCACCTCATAGCTGTCAATGCCGTGCTCTGCCAGATAGTTTAGGGTTTTGGCACCCTCTTTTAGCTTTTGGAGCTTCGCCCAGTGTTGCAGCCCGGGGCTTTGATTGCCCTGGATGACGGCGATCCGCTGAATGCTGCTATCCCGCACTTTGGGACACTTCGATGGACGGGTTCGGCCCGCAATTCTGGCCACAAGGGCTTCTTCCGTGTAATCGATACCCAGGGTTTTCAGCCGGGTAAACCGCTCCTGATTGGAGGCCCGACAGGAAATGTACTTCCCACGCTGGATTTCGTACCCTTCCTCCTGCAATCTACGGAGGAGATCTTCCAGGTCTGCACAGGCGGGAAGCAGACGGTCAATGGCGGATTTCAGCTTCGCCTTATAGCTGGTGCCGTTCCTAACCGCCTGATGCTCAATGTAGCTTTTCCCCTTCTCCTGGCCGGGAACGATGACGGACAGGCCATGCTCCTTACAAAGCCGATCCGAGGTGCGGCGAATCTCATAGTAGCTGCGCTTATTGGAGTGATAATGCCTATGATCCGTGAAGCTGACGGCATTCCAGATCACATGATTATGGATATGCCCACAATCAATGTGGGTAGTCAGGACGAACTCATATTTCCCGCCCAAAATCTCCTTTGCCAGCTCCAACCCGATTTGATGTGCCTCCTCTGGTGTCACCTCTCCGGGAGCGAATGCCTGGATCAGATGACGGCCCAGGTTCTCGCCTTTGTCAATGGCGTGCTGCCTGGTCCAGGAAAATTCAATGTCGGCGGTTTCAGCGGAGCAGCCGTAGGCGGAGATCAACAGGCTACCGTCCGTCTTGGCTGGATTGCAGATGTAGTCAATGGCAGCCTTTAGGGTAGACTTGATAGGATGCGTCTTTGTAACTGCCATATTTCATCCAGCCTTTCCCGGATTTCCTGGATATCTGCCTGATACAGAGAATCCCCGGTGTTTGCCCTCCGGGCAATCTGATTGATATTCCGCCCAATGGCGGCCAGCTCCCCGGTAAAGGCTTTGATATTCGCGGTGTCCAGGTTGATGATGTATCCGTCAATTGCCATCTTCCGAAGGTACGCCCCCATCCGCTTGACCGGGAGCTGGGACAGCTTCTCGTCAATGAGCTGTTTTTCCTCCGCCGTGACGTAAAATTTGATTTGAATATTTCGCTTTCTGACTGCCATCTATCGCCTCCGTTTTCGTCTAAGGGTTTGGGATTTGCCCAATAACAAATTTCGCAAGTGGGTACTCACTTGCTGTGCTTGCTACCGTATCTTTTTCCTTACCTATGTAATCCAAAAACCAAGGTTTTGGCAACCTGTTGTACAGAAAACTAGTAAGCGCTCAACAACCACCCACCTATAAAGCATGCAGGCCCGCAACCACGGGCCTGCATGTTAGTCGAGATAGGTATTCACATAAGCATCAGAATCCGTCATACCGAATTCCTGCTGGATATACGGTGCCCAAGGCATGAACGATTCCAATTCTTCGTGGGATTGGTTTTTTCCCAGGTACGGCAGCTCCACCAGCACGTGCTGGAGATAAGCAAAAGGTTCAACACCGTTTGCCTTTGCACTTTCCACCAGGGAATACACAATGGTGCTGGCCTCAGCTCCTTTTGTGGTATCGCAGAACAGCCAGTTCTTTCTGCCAAGGGTAAAGGGGCGGATGGCGTTCTCTGCCAGGTTGTTGGAGATCGGCACTTCGCCATTGCCCAGAAATGCCGTAAGCGGCTGCTTTTGGTTCAGGCTATAGCGTACCGCTTCCTCCAGTTTGCTTCCCTTTTCCGGATGGATTGTTTTCAGCCACGCATAATACTCCTCCAGAAGGGGCAATTCCTTGTTCTGGCGGTATTCCTGGCGATATTTTGGTTTATAGGCAGCGCATTTCCGCTCCTGTGCAAACAACTTGTTGCAGTATTGGAAGCCAACGGCGGCCTTGCTGGTTTTTACCGTTGCGCCCTCCGGCATAGCATCCCACCATTTTCTTCTGGCGTGAGACCAGCAGCCGCAATGGGTGACCTTGGTGAGCAGGTTATATCCCTGGTAGCCATCCGTCACCAAAGCACTGGTAAAGCCGTTCAGAAAAGCCACCGGCCGCTTTCCGCTGCGGTGCGGCTGGTACTCAAAGAGACGTACCTGGTGCCGGATCAGGGCGGCGCTGGCGTACAGCCACATCCGGGATTCCGAGGTTGCGGGCTTTCCGTCCTCCTTCAGCACCTGCACAACAGTCTCATCCGCATGGATCACGGAATGGGTCAGAAGTTCCTGCTTCATGTGTTTGTACAGGGGTTTTAGCCAACTCTGACTGCACTGGGTCACCCAGTTTGCCATGGTGGCACGGCTGAGGAAAATCCCTTCTCTGGCCCATATCTTTTCCTGCCTGGCCAGGGGCAGACCATCCACATACTTCTGGGTCATGATGTACGCCACTGTCGAGGGCGAGGCCAGGGAATATTTCATAAGCGGAACCGGCGGCTTCACGATCACGATATGGGCAAAGCCCGTATCCTTTTCGCAGCTGTTACAGGCGTAGGTAACGGCGTAGTAAGCCAGCAGCTTCATCTGCTTGGGGATGATCTGCATTTCGTGGCGCAGGAATTTCTTGCCAATGGGTTTCATTTTCCCGCCGCATTTGCCACAGACCAGTTGGTCTTCCGGCAGTTCCAGAAGCACTTCCTCTTCCGGGAGGCTGTTCAGCATCTCAGCCTGACTGCGCTTCTTCCGCTCATGCTGAGGGACCAAAATGGTATCCGGTGTCGGTTCCTCCGCTTTGGTATTTTGCTCTTTTTCCGCCTCATTGAAAAAACTGGTCTGGTCGTGCAGAACATAGCTGTTTTTTCGCTGGACTGACCGAAACGGGCTCTCTGAACATTGGCAAAGACCTCATTCATATGCTTCAGCTTCCGCCGCAGCTCGTCATTCCCCGTTTTCAGTTTCAGGATGGTTTCTTCCAATGCAGCCACTTCAGCAGCGGAATATGTGGTTTTCTGCTGCGGTGTAGCCACAACTTTTTCTTAGCATTGCCTGCCCTGATTACAAAATCAAAATTCATCGTTTCCTACTTCATATTCAGCAACACAAAGAAGTGAAACACATTCTCGTGAATGGTTGCCTGAAGTTCACCATTATATTTGTCAACACACCGTTGTACATTTTTCAGTCCATAGCCGTGAATCTTTCCGGGTTTTGGCGTAGACTGAGAGCGGCAAGGATTTTCTACCTTAATGGCAAGCATTTTCCCCTTCTGATGAATAGATACTTGAATATGAGGTTCTTGCTCAACCGGTATCTGACAGCATTCCTCAATCGCATTATCAATCGCATTTCCTAGTATAATGAATAGGTCTTGTGGTAACACACCTAGGTCTGCAGAAACCCAAGCATCTATATAAAACGGGATGTGGTTTTCCTGTGCCTGATGTAATCCAACACTCAAAATGCTGTTAATAATACTGTTCCCCACATCAACGTTGATTGTGAGTCCGCCAAAATGCTGCTCAACTTCATCCATGCATTGTACGGCGGCGCTGTTCTGACCACCGTCAACTAGAGTGTGAATTGTATTGAGGTACTTCTTGATTTCATGCCACAAAGAGCGAGTCTCTTCTTGACTTTTCTTGACGGATTCATAATATTTTAGATCGTGCTGGTACTCCCTCTCCATCAGCTCCTTTTCGCGCTCCAAGTCATTCTTGGCGCTGATTGCTTCTACATAAAAACATATCACGATATTGATATAGAGTGTTGCGACTACACCAATAATGGTTCCTAAAGGAACTTCTCCGGTACTAACGCCAGTAAAATACAAGCACAAGCAGATCATTAAGCTGGCAAGTTGGGCGGTAAGCAATGGAATGATCCCGACAAAAGAAATGCGAAGCTGCTTTCTCCGGATCAAAAAAGGAACAGTTTGTATCAAGATTAGATGCAGCAGTTTCGCAATTCCATTGTAGGCAATTCGTTCAAAGGCACTTCCTGAAAGGCCGTTGTTTTCAATCCCAATCACTTCGAAACCATAGGAACATAATATATCTGAAGCCAGCGATAAAATCAGGAAAACAGCAGTCAAATATATGCTGTTAGGCCAATCAATGTCATAGCAGAACCGATAAAGAAGAGCCAGTCCAACAAAAGAATACCCAATGCGCCAGGCAGGCATGGCCGAGCATAAACTCATAATAGCCAATGGTATCAGAAAAAGTATATAGCAAGCAGCTGTCTTGCTGGTAGACATAGTGGATTTTACATTCAGGCGATTGCAATATAACAGAATCAATACCACTTCAACAGCAACCGTGCCCAATTCAACGAGCGAATAGATGAAATTATCTGCCAATGTAATCACCCAACCTTTGAATGAATTGTTTTCTCTTTCCTTTACTCAGCGGAATCTGGATATCGCTTTGGTTTGATGCAAGTACCACATCATTTGATCCTACACTCTGCACATAATTCAGGTTTACCAGATAGCTTTTATGAGGCTGGGCAAAATCCTCCAAAGGCAGTTGGGAGATAAATTCTGTGAGGGGCATCCTTGAGTAAAAACAGTTTTCAAGCGTATGGATTGTCAGCCTGTGATCCATTGCCTCGCAATATAGAATTTGATTCACAGTGACAACACGGTAAACGCCATCACAGACAATAGAAACTTTTGCGGGTTCCCGTTCTTTTAATGCCAGGGAGAGGACGGATGAAAACATCGCATATGAAATTGGCTTGGCAAGGTAACGGAAAGCAACACCGTAGCCCTGAATGGTATAGGAACTGCTCTTGGTTACAAAAATCACTAGCGGAGGATTTGTCTTGGCTTTCAGCAGTTCCGCAACCTCAAATCCATTTGGCGAAGGCATTTCTATATCCATAAACACAATATCGTATACAACCTTTTCGACCGCAAGAAGTAAGTCTATTGCGGCATCGTATGTATCTACAGCCAGCGCTGGATTGTACTGATGGATAAACGATAGCATCACCTTACGCTGATCGGCTTCATCATCACAAATTGCAATCCGCACAGAAATCACCTCCCTGATATAGTCATTTCATACGAATATAATATCACACCTGGAAGCATTATGCAAATTAAGAAAAGGTGTCCATTTGGTTCGTCAGATCCGAATGGACACCTTTCCCTATTTGTTTTTCTTATGTGTTTTGGGGTATCGAAAGTTAGCCATAGTTTGCAAAAGTTCTATAGCAAGTTTCTGCGTAGTTGGATCCATTTTCCGTAAATAAATGTCGGCCATTTTGCTTGCCCCTTCATTTGCGTTTTCGTAAAAAAGAGTATTTCCATCTATTTCAAGCACTTGAACAATCTGCTTCAAAACAGCATATGGTGGCATAATTCGTCCACATTCTACAGCACCAATATATTTATCAGACTTGTGAATAATCTGAGAAAGCTCCTCCTGCGTTAAGCCTTTTCTTTCCCGGCCTCTTCGTATTACTGTTGAAAGCTCGTTCTGGGGATCCATAAGCAACACCTCGCTTTGCCATATAATATCAGGAAAAACGCAAAGCAAACACTTAGCAATAATAGGTTTTTGGTATTCTATTACGAGTATTTCACCCTTTCACGGCGCAATTCTGACCTCTTACGGCAGAGCTATTGCATATTTTTGACAAACTTATTACCATATAACCTGTAACAATACTAAAAACCTATTCTTACTATTACTGGGAGGTACATGTTATGAAAACACGAAAGAACACGTTGCATATGATAAGTGCATTCTTCGCACCGTTGGCACTGGCACTTGCGTTTTTAACGTCAAATTCCACCTGCTTTTTCCTCTCTTACCAGCCGGATGAACCCGCCAATCTGAAGGAAATGATTTCTCGTCAGGCAGGGATGAGAAAGTAATGCTGTATCGAATATCTCAAAGGATTGTCCGCACTTGGCAAAGTGAGCAGATCATTCCGAGCGAAAGCTCAGAGGCATATGTGTACGGTGTTCAGCTGCTCTTATCTACGTTAGTAAATATATTTTGCATTGCGGTAATCTCTGTTTTAGCTGCTTTACCCCTTGCGTGGATTCCATTCCTTGTGGGGTTTGTTCCTCTGAGGGTTTCCGCCGGAGGTTTTCATGCCAAGACGCCATTGAGATGTTTCATTACCTTCTGTGGCACTTACCTAATTTTCATCGCCTTGGTGCTGCATTTGCATGACGCAGGGATAAGGCTTGCAATTCTAACCAACAGTATTGTTACAGTTTTAACGGTATATCTGTGTTCCCCTATTCCTGCGTCAAACAAGCCCCTTTCCGATGAGGAAATCCCTCAAAAGCGTATGCTTAGCATTGTCATTACTTCCGTGTTACTGCTGATTTCGTTCTCGTCGGTAAAATATAATACAGTTCTATCCTTTACTCTATATATGACATTTGGCGAACTGATAGCTGCTGTGTTTTTGCTTGCCAGCAAAATAGCAATGGTGATTTCTAAAAGTCCCGCAAGAAGACGGCAGTGTCTGTGAATGAGAGTTATTCTGGAATTGTGTGCTATGTTGATCCTGTATACATTAAAGAACCGCAAATGGTGTTTTTCGCCCGACACTAACAATACAACATAGGCTGAAATAAGAGAGGAAAATCCTGTAACAGTGCGACAGTGATTTTACTCACTTAAATAAAAAAAGAAAGAAGGATACTTATGAAAAAATCGATTCATCGGCTTTTGACGGTTTTTTTAGTCGCTATGATGGTTTCCTCTGTAGCACTGCAAGTAAATGCAGCAGAGGTAGGGAGTTCACCTAGCATTTCCCCCAGAGTGCCTGCAAATCAAACACAATTGTTCTTCATGAACATCATCGAAGTTAAGAGTATCAAAACAACTATTGGAGATCCAGAGAAAATGTTCGTTCCACGCAATCTACCGTCGAACGTAACACTCTACCTGGGAGGATGCCTTAACCACGATTTGAATGGCTATTATATTCGTTCCGGAATTTATTATCCTTCTTCTGGCAGTGAAGTGTATGGTATCTGTGCCACTACTCAAAATGGTGACATCATCTCTGGTTCTGTCAAACGCGAAAACTTGGCGCAAAATCAGACGTATTATGGCATTGTACGAAACTTAGTGAGTTCTGGTGCTGTAAGAAATGGTTCTGTAACAGTTTCTTATGCATAAAAATGTAAGGCTAGAATTCTAAATTAATCATTTGTTTTCAATACTAATGGCACTGAAAGGTATTGAAAATGTATTAACCGACTCAAAAGTGGACTTGCACCTTTTCAAGGTGCAAGTCTGCCTTTACACTATATTTATCCGAAAATAAATCTATGGTGGTTAGGAAGGATGATACTATGAAAAAAAAACTAACCAAAATTGTGAGGTTGTTCTTATTTGCTGTGCTTCTATGTGCTTGCCAGAAACAACCTATCGAAAATGTTGTAATCAGCAAGAATGAGCAGAGCTTGAATACGAGTATTCTACAGGAGGCCGATCCTCATGTAGAGCAGAATGTGAAATATACCGATTTATTCACAAGTACAGATGGAAGTATTCAGTATTCTCTAAATATAGATCAAACATTTCCCGCAGTTGCTATGCCTGTGGTGGAGGTTATCCCCCACTATTTGACTGGTGAAGATGTGAAACGTGTCGCACAAATACTTCTTGAAGATGCTCAGTTTTTTGAACAAGAGCCACTTTATGCTCCCAGATACTCAAAAGCGCAACTTCAGGACAAGATTTATTTCTTGTCACAATATGCCAATAGTGAGTCACTGGAACAGCTGTATGGTGTTGATCCGGTGATGAATTCTAGTGAATTAGATAACATCAAATGGTACATCAATCACTATACAAAACAGCTTGAGACTGCACCTGAGGAAAACCCTCACATCCCATGCGAGTGGTCGTTTAAAGAAGAAGACAACTACTTCAAAGACATTTCGGAGGAGAACAGGGTTATATGCTCGACTGCCGAAAAAGGGGATATCACATATTCTCTAATTGCGGTTACTAGGAATGAAGAAGACTTTAAATTAAATGGAATTACTATTGATTTAGGGAGTGGTGTCGATTTAACAACAACAGAAAAAGCAATATACAGGTCGAAGCTTTGCCGAACAGAAGAACCAACAGAAGAACAAATCTTAGCAGTAAAAACTAAATCTCAGGAACTACTTGACCGTATGGATTTGGGAGATTGGTTAGTTGTTGATGCTTATTTGGAGACCGCGTACTGCGGGAATATCCCGGAGTATACGATTCGAGTAGAAGCGACACCTGTTTTGGCTGGTATTCCAGCATTAGATGGGCAAACTATCAATAACTTGACGGGAACGCATGCATATGTATCCAATTATTATATGACATATGCATATTTCTTGTTTTCAGCGAATGGAGAGCTTGTGTTTTTTGGCATGGATTCTCCAATAACAATTATGAATATTATCAATGCTAACGTTGCAACATTGCCAATGGAATCGTTACTGAATAGACTAAAAACACATCTATCATTAACTGAGATAGAAGCAGGGTATGGCATTCCGGGCGGATTTTATGAACTATATAGATCATATGCAGGGGAAGAGCTTGAATGCAGGGTTGAATTATGTGAACTAAACTATGGTTTAGGACGGATAAAGGTAAGAGATTCCGAGGAGAGCTATTATTATCTCCCGGTGTTGTCCTGTAAAGGTAAAGCGGAGTACTACGGGAAAGATTCGGGGAAGTTCTATACTAGCAGTAGTGAATACGGCGACGAAGTAAGTGCATTGGTTTGGATAAATGCAGTGGATGGTACAATTGTAGAAGGATAATTGTATAAATTATCCCTCTACGGTTATTTGGCCTACCGCTTGTGCACAATTAGTAGACGATTTTTTAAACCATCTAAAAACCCTGTACATCCAATTCATAAGTCATAACGAATGGTGTGTTTAATTTGAAGAATGCTTTAGCCAGCGGACTCAAACATATTTCGTATGTTCAAGCAGTGCTTGTTGTATTGAGCACAATGGGGATGATTTATGCAACCTCTGCGAATCTCTTGATATTCAACCTCAGAGAAGCAAGCGTATTACCGGCTGGATTTCACATATTACATATTTTCAGTGCACTTCAATCAGATTCAGTTGCTTCGCTTCTCCCAATTATTGCAGCGTTGCCTTATGCTGGAAAATATGTTGATGATGTAAAAAGTAAATTTGCACGATTTTTAATAATACGCATCGGATATGGTACTTATCTATTTAGTCGTATTGTAATTTGCTATATGCTCAGTGGATTGATTATATTAACAGGTGTAGCATGTTCTTGTTTTGTAAGTACTATTGTTTTTTTGCCCATAGAAAAAAGAAAAACCGAAGATATTAACCTAACCTTCCCATTATTGTCACAATGTGTTTTGCTTCTTGTGAACGGAGGATTCTGGGCGATGCTGGGCATGACTATGAGTACCATTATGGAGAGCAAATACATCGCCTACGCATCCCCCTTCATTGTGTACTACCTGCTGGTCATTCTCTACGAACGGTACTTCCCGGATGCCTGGCTGCTCTACCCCAAGAACTGGCTGAACCCGGAGATTTGGCCCTATGGAATCGGAAGTGCGGCCCTATTCCTGCTGGAATTGACGTTCCTGTGCGGACTGGTCTTTTACGTCCGGGGGAAAAGGAGGTTACAGCAGCTATGAACGAGATTCGTCAGTCTGTTTCCATCGCCGGATATAACTTTCGCCTGTGGTGGGGAAATCCACGGATTTTGGTCACTTTTTTGCTCACATTCATCATGTGTTTTCTCATTTCAGACAAAGCAGTGACCTTCGCCGTAGATCATAACACCACCATGCAGCTTGTTGAAGTGTTCATCTGGAATTTCGGTGACAGCAATTCCATTCTCCTGTCCTCGGTACTGCTGGTGCTGCTGTTTGCGGATATGCCCTTCCTGTCCTCCGGCACACCCCTGTATCTGGTACGCACCAAGCGGAGGACTTGGATCACCGGGCAGGTGATCTATATTCTGGCAGCTACCTTTGTATACCTACTGTTTGTGCTGATCTGTACCATATTTTTCTCTATGCGCCAGTCTTTCGCCGCCAATATGTGGAGTCCCACAGCGGCGATTTTAGGGTACACCAATGCCGGAAAACGGGTTGCCATCCCGGCGTTGGTAAAAACCCTGGAAATGAGCTGGCCCTATCAGAGCATGGTGTCTATCTTTTTCCTGATGCTGGGCTACACCTCCGTCATGGTCATGCTCATGCTTCTGTGTAACCTCCGCTTTGGACAGGTAGCAGGCGTGGTCAGCGTATTGGTTTACAGTGTGTATGGCATCCTCATGCAGCCGGACACGATCCAGCTTATTTTGAAGTTGCCGGATGAAGCCTATTACATTGCAAATGTCATCATCGGCTGGGTGTCGCCATTAAATCAGGCCACCTACCATATGCACAACTTCGGTTACGACAAACTGCCCCGGATGTGGCAGTCATATTGTATTTTTACCGGTCTGGTTGTCATGCTTTTCTTCCTTGCCATACGAGCAGCCAAACAATACCAGTTCACCTTCACAGGAACGGAGGGATAACGTGGACAACTGCATAGAAGTTTTAGGTGTAAGCAAGTCATTTGGTGAAGAAAAGGTGCTGAAAAACGTCTCCCACACCTTTGAAAAGGGAAAAATCCACGGCATCGTTGGCAACAACGGTTCCGGCAAAACCGTCCTGATGAAGTGCATCTGTGGTTTCCTCCGACCGGATGAAGGAAAGATTTATGTCAACCATGTGGAAGTGGGCAAGGAAACGGACTTCCCGGAGGACATCGGCATCATCATTGAGACGCCGGGATTCCTACCTCATCTGTCCGGCTTCCAAAACCTGAAGCTCCTGGCCTCTCTGCGAAAAATCGCCAACGACCACACCATTCTGGATACTATCGAGTTGGTAGGACTTGACCCAAGCTTGCGCAAGCCAGTGGGGAAATACTCCCTTGGTATGCGTCAGCGCTTAGGCTTGGCTCAAGCTCTGATGGAAGATCCCGGTCTTCTCATTTTGGACGAGCCTCTCAATGGTCTGGATAAGTATGGGGTGCTGCATATCCGAGAACTGATTAAGGGACTGCGGTATCAGGGAAAAACGGTGATTCTGGCCAGCCATAACCAGATGGATATCGACGAGCTGTGTGATACCGTGTGCGAAATGGATGCGGGAATTTTAACGGTGGTGCGCTAAATGGAAAACATACTCATTGCAGAAACCATCCGCAGCTTTTTCCCGGAGGCGGGCCCAATTTCTTTGGCGCTTGTCCCCGGGGATTGCTGCTATTTGCAGGGCAGCGAAAAAGCCTGCAACACTTTGTTTGAAATGCTCACCGGGCTGAAAAAGCCGGACGAGGGTACTGTTACCGTGCTTGGGCAGAACCCCTATACCATGTCAGAAACGGAACGGGCAGCATTTCGCCGGGATTGCATTGGAGCCGTCCCCAAGGACGGGGGCTTCCTGCCGGAGCTGACCCTATTGGAACAGGTGCGCCTACCCATGGTACTGGCAGGGTTATCGGGGGACGAGATCCGAAGCCGCATCCGAAAGAACGCCTTTGACTATCTGCCCCTGCATGATCTTTATAATCCCGCAAAGCGGTGTACGCCCCGAACACTGGCACTTGCATCCCTGCTCCGTGCCAGTGTTATGAATCCGCCCATTCTTCTTCTGAACGCTTCCTTTGAGCATCTAAATGGAAAAGATGCTGAACTTGTGTGGCAGGAAGTAAAGACCATTTTGACAGAGAATCTTGCGTTTCTCTATTTGGGCAGCGCCCCTGCGCCTGCATATATAGAGTGGACAGCGCAAATTTCCGGGAGGTAATGAACATGAAAAAAAGAATCTTTTCCCTTCTACTGGGACTGTGCCTTCTCAGTGGGAACTGTCTGACCGTTTTCGCTGATGAGACAGAACCTGCCTCTCAGGAAAGCACTGCTGAAGCCATGACCACAGAAACACAGGAGCAGACACAGCCCCAGCCTATTCTGGAAGAACCGGCTCCTATCCAGCCAGAGACACAGCCTCAGTCTCCTGTATCACCTCAGACGGAACCTACAGCGCCTGTACTTACGCCGGATTCTCTGTCTATCGATATGGATAGGCAATATCCCGGAATGGATAAAACCTACCGGGCTGGATATTCTGGCACGGTCTCAGATGGCAAACTGCGATTGGTGCTCCCTCTGCTGAATCAGAGCGACCTTTCTACCCCTATCAATGTAACGCTTAGTGCTGCCTTTCTGACCGCAGAAGAAAAGAAGGCATCCATTACATCTCAAAATCTGGATCTTGGGAATGGCCAGATTGTGGAAAAGGTTTATCTGGCAGACTTTGAAATCGCCCTGTCGGATTCCGTAACACCCGGTTCCTATCCGGTAAAGGTCACTATTGGCATCGGCAATCCGGCGCAGGCAATAGAATTGCCGTTTTCTCTGAATGCGGTCATTCCGCAGCCCGAACCCCCTACTACAGAACCCAGTAACCCCACCGATCCCACCACGTCTACTGACCCCAGTGACCCCAGCGAGCCTTCTAACCCCACTGACCCGACAAAACCAGACGATCCCACCGAACCAAGCCTTCCCCAGATTCCCACGGTGTTGGAGATCGACAGCAGCCACATCTACAGCGGCATGGACATGGCCTATGAGGATGGATACCTGCCCCGGATCAGCGGCGGGGTTATGAAAATAGTTCTCCCCTTAAAGTGCAGCAGCGCCCTTTGGGACGATAAGCTTGACACCTCTATTTCCCTGGACACCAGTGCCAGCTCTCCCTTCGTAGTGGAGAACTTCCGGAAGACCTTTTACTTAGAATCCGTGACCCCAAAAAATAGCAGTGAAGCACAGGAAGTCTACCTTGTGACCTATGAAATTCAGCTTTCCGATGAACGTCGGAACGGCACCTATCCCGTTACCATCACCACTTCCGGCTTTGATACCTCCGGGAACGCTATAACTACCACCTTTACCTTGTATATTACCATCACCGACGGGAAGATCGAAAAGATTGCCCAGCCGGTGGTGGACACGCCTACCGCTGAGCCGGTAGTATATATCAGCAAGACTGTTCTGGAGCCGACCACCGCCCAGGCGGGAGAAGGCTTTACCATGACGGTCACTCTGAAAAACTCGATTACCACAAAATATGTGCGGAATATGCTGGTGACCGTGGACACGGGCAATGTCCAGATCGATTTGGAGGAGGACAGCAATATCTTCCCCATTGAGAAAATCGACAGGGGCGGCGAGGTGGAGCTGACCCTGCACTTTTCCACAGAGCCAGCCATTCCCTCCGGGAAGTATCCTATCAGCTTCTCTTTCAAATATGACAGTAGCAAGACCCTAAACCTAAGCTCCACGGGGGCCACTGTGGTAGAGATCCAGCAGCCTGCCAATATGGAACTGGTCATGCCAAGGTTTGCGGATTCCGTCAGCGTGGGCGAGACGGTTCCTGTTACCTTCCAGGTAATGAACATGGGCAGATCCTCCATGTACAATGTCCGCTGTGTGGTTTCCGGCTTCGGCCTGGTACCCTCCAATACCGGCTATATTGGCACTATGGAGGCGGGAACCTCCAAAAATACCAAGGTGGAGCTATACATCATCGCACTGAACGCCAGTGCCGGAAATGAAAACGGGCCTCAGTACGGCAATACCACCGGCACAGTGACCCTGATTTACGAGGATGAAACCGGGCAGGAATACAGCCAGGAGGCTACCTTTGACACTACGGTGAACCGCCCGGTGGTACAGCTTCCGCAAAGCAATACGGAGGAAGAAAATGAAGAACAGCGGGTAAGTTCCTGGTGGGTATCCGTTTCTATTTCGGGAGGTGTGATCCTTGCGGCAGTTGGAACAATCCTGTTCATCCGGAGTAAAAAGCGGCGGGGCGGGAATTATCTGTAAAATCGCCTTTTACACCGTCGGACGCTATGGGAAAGCTACCTTATTGATGCTGTGTGTGGGGTTCCTGTTTCTCATCACCACGGCAAATTCCTATGGGGTACTCTGGCAGGAATTGGATACGCCCTATGTTCTTCCCGGAACAGTTACCGGACAGGCGGACTTAGAGAAGTATCTAGAAGTTCCCTCTGTGGAAGCGGTCACCCCGGTACTTTCCTTTGAAACCAAGCTGACCGCCAAAGACGCTGCCCTATCCGGGACGGTGACTGCGGTGCTGGCAGACTATCTGGAGCTGTCATTTGCTCAGGGCGGTCCCTTCCCCAATGACACCAATATGCCTTTCTTGGTGTTAAACGAGTATGCCTCAAAGAATTTCCTTACGGAGAGTAAGAGTAAGGTCCCCCTGGCCGTCAATGATACTTTGACCATGACCATTGGGGAAGAAGAACAGTCCGCTATTCTCTGTGGAATCTTTGAGGATGGACTGGAACAGCCGGTGATTTATATGAGCTATACCCTTGCCGCACGGGTACTTCCCAAGGGAGAAAGTATTAACCTACTGCTCCGTTTAGGAAAAACGGAGGACCTGGAAAGCGAAGCCAAGGCACTGAAGAAGCTGGGCGTATCGGTTTCCTACGACGAAACACTGCCGGAACGCTGGAAACTGACAAAACAGCAAATCTACCAAACCTTTCTATCCGCACTGGTTCTTCTGCTTTGCTCCGCTGTCCAGATAATGGGGCAGCACAAGCGAGAGCAAACGGTAGCCTTATCTGAGAGGCAAGCCCTGGCACTCGGCGGGTTAGAAGAACGGCAACTGCTGTGGATATTTCCCTTGCGTACCTTCTTTGCTGATCTATTTTCCCTTTTGGTTGCCATTGCCGTGGCTGGAATCATGGGTAGTATTTCCCCGATTGGGCTTCTGATGGGGAGTATTGGAGGGATACTGCATCTTGGGATTGTTATGTCAGGCTGTTCCCCACATGGGAGTGACGTATAGTATTAAAAAACGGGCTAAACCCGTACAATATTTTGAAAAGAGGAGAATACGTTATGCAAACCAACAAAACCAACCGTTTCAGCCTAGGAGAAAAAGTAATCGAAACTCCCTCTCTGCGCATCCGGAAGAATATCATGATGTGGGAAGACACCATGATTCAGCTATCCAATGTCTCATATGTATCTGCCAACAATATTGCCGCCACAGTATTTCCTGTTTGGGCTGCGGTTATGATCCTTGCAGGGCTGCTGCTCATTTCACAATCTGCGCTAGTAGCGTTGGTACTCATTGGACTTGGCGGACTGTGGATCTACTTATGGTATCAGGGGAATGAAAAGAGAAAACAAGGCGCGATTCTCACCATCCGCATGAATTCCGGGCATACCTTCCAGTTTACTTTCAACAACAAAGCCTTTCTTTTGGAAGTGCTGAAAGTTCTGGAAAATATCATTGTTGACGGAACGGATAGCCAGGTCTCTATCAATATCAGCAACTCTACCATTTCCGGGAACGCAAGAGTTCTGGAAAATGCGAACCTGTAAGGCCATGCAGTAGGCGAATATGAGTACAATTACGATAAGAAATGTAACTGTCAAAGACAATGGCCGCCTTTTGAATAACGCAACGTTAAGCGGCTCCAGTGACGTTCTTGTAGATAGTGCTTCTATTGAAGGAAACGCTGTTGCTCTGGAAAACTTAATCGTAGGTGACTTCCTTCAAGAAGTTGAGAATCACGTATTTGAAATGTCTCCGGATGAATATGCCAGCTTTCAAGAGCTTCTACAAAAAGGAAAAGGCAGCAAGGCCACTTTTCTGACCTCGTTGCGGCAGCACTTGTCAAACTTTGCCGTGGGTGTGGCGGCGAACGTATTGTCAGCCTACATTTCAAAAGGGTTATAAACTTCTAAGCACTCTAGGGAAATTAATTCCTTTTTTGGTTAGATTCCCTCCATACTGCATGAAGTGCAAAAAAAAGAGATTCCTGTTAATGTTGTAAACTTAAAAATGGTCGTAAGAAAATGCGCCAGACGCAAAACGTATAGCCTGCTTTCCTTTGAGCAAAAAGGAAGCAGGCTTTTTCTTTCATTCTATCCCTATTTTGTTCCAGATAACTTCCTTGCTTCATTTGCACTTGCAGAGAAAATTTTTTGAAAAATTTTCTCGATTTTGGTTGCTGATTTGAGGCTTTCTGGATTACTAAGACAAAGGGAGAAATCACCACCCGCCTTCGCGGTTGCGAAGGGAGGTGAGAAAAATGAATGACTCCGAAAAGAGGCGTATTCAAAATCAGTTTCATGCTTACTGCGTGACGGTTTTGAAAAACGAGGCCAGACGTATTCAGCGGGAATATACCCGCCGCAGGGAACTGGAAAAATCTCTGGAGGATCTGACCGCTTCCGAACAGGAGCAGACTGCTGTGGCAGACCGGTATTTCGCAGACGAACACGTCTTTGAAGTGCAGGGCCTCCCAGTTGTGGTAACTGGCGACCTTCTGGCTGACGCTCTGGCGAAGCTGCCGGAAGGAAAGCGGAACGTGGTCCTTCTGTCCTATTTCCTGGATTTGAATGATCGTGAGATCGGTGAGATGCTGAATCTGCTTCGTCAGACCGTATCCAAGCGGCGGCTTACGACCCTGAAAGAATTGCACGACTATTTGACGAAGGAGGGATTTGAATGGCCGGACAGATAAGTGTCCTCCCGGTGTCTGTAATTCTGGCGGCGGTAGATGGCGACGAGCGTTCTCTTTCCATTGTAGCCGCCCATTTCAGGCGATACATCCGGGGACTCTCCACCAGAGTTCTAAATGACGAATACGGAAATACATACTGGTATGTAGATGAAGATATGTGTCTCCGACTGGAAACAAAGCTGATCTACAGCGTTGTAACAGGCTTTACGGTGCTGCCGGCCTAAGTAAACAGGGCAAGGTTCCCTCCCTTTCCTTGCCCCCATTTACCCAGCGGTGATCCGGCAAAAAAGAAAGCCCGGCAGACAACCCCGGCGCAGTATAAAGGCAGACAAATACATCCCTTCTGTGCCGAGCCGGACGGCGGGTACGCTGTGACCTTCTGTGAAGCGAGCGATTCCTACCCGCACCGCAAAATGTGCCTGGCAGCGCATGGGCGACGACGCGCAGAAGGTCAGGTACTCCCTTATAGCCATAGTCCGAGCGTTCAGAGCGTCGCAGGCAATGGGTAAGGTCCAGCGGGATGCTGGGGGGTGAGATTCCCGTGGAGCTGCTGTGGGGCACCCCACAGGCCAAGCAGCCGTTTGTTCTGCTGTCCAATTGCCAAAAACAATCATTTGAGAGGGAATTATGAAGCAAGAAAATATATCGAAAAAACAGACTGCTCCATCCAAACAAGATCCTCTTGATACACAAACGACCTACCACATTTCTGGCAGGTCGTTTGTTGTTCAGCCGGTATTCAAGCCCGAAAATAACAATACCCTCGGTGAAGTTCTCCTGCGCCTTATGCAGGCGGACTGCGAAAAAAGTTTATGATTTTCAGAATATCAGCTGACAATAACAGTTAGGCACGGTATAATTGTTGTGTGAAGAAGAAAAATACAATTCGTTGCTCGACTGTTATAAAAGGAGGACTTATGAAAAAGTCGAACAACAAGAAAACACGCGATGTTACTGCGTTCATCTACCCCCGCCTGTCCCGTGACGATAATCTGGAAGGCGAGAGCTACAGCATCAGCAATCAAAAAAAGCTGTTAACCAAGATGGCAAAGGACATGGGCTACACGAATATCGTCACCTTTGTAGACGACGGTGTTTCCGGTGTGACCATGGACCGCCCCGGTTTTAATGAAATGATGCGTCAGCTGGAAGAAGGCAAGGCCTCTGCTCTGTTTGTCAAAGATTATTGTGCGATAATAGGACTAAATCAGAAAGACCTTGAAAACCAAGGCATTCTGGCTTAGTCCCTTCTTTTTTTGACCGAAAACAAAGGACTTTCACAATAATCAAGCAAGCCGGAGTGTGCCGCTGCACACTTCCGGCAGAAGGAGGATATAGTGGGTGCTATCAAAGTCTTCTTGAAGGAGGTTCTGCTTCCAATCGCGCTTGCGTTCTGCCTCGCGTCATTTCTCAAGCCGATCTATATGCCTGACGGCGTATGTGACTACTTCCTTATGTGGATCTGCGTCGGCTTGCCATTTGGCATCCGGAGGATGTGCCTCTGGCTCGTTCCCAGCGGCTACGGTATTTCCGGCTCAGTCGGCATCTTCGCATTGAACTTAATCATAGGCGGTCTTATCGGAGGACTTGCCTTTTTCATCGGGCTGCTGCTCGGTGTCATTCATACCATCCGAGAAATCATCTGAACTACATCGTAAACGAAGAGGGTTTGTTTCTTCTCCAATTTGGAGTAAGAAGCAAACCCTCTTTTTTTGTTGCCCAAAAGCCGGAATATTTGCTGGCGATGCGGCGAAGGAAAGGAGTTTTTAAGCATGAAACGCATGACAGCCGGTGATCTGCAAGCACTGGAATTGCTGATGCAGACCATACCCGGCTTTGAGCATTTTGACAGCGGCGCGGATGGCATTCTCCCTGAGTGCCGAAGCTGCCGCTTTCACCGTCCTCACTGGAAATATCAGTCCTGCGTGTTTGCAGAGTGTCCCTACTGCTGCAATCCCGTTTCTACACTCAAAAATCAAAGTGGCACATCGGATGCCGGAAAGGAAACCTGTCATGGATAACAAAATCGAAGTCTTCAAGAATGAACAGTTCGGTGAGGTGAGGACGATCCTCGACGGAGAAACACTTCTGTTCTGCGGCTCAGATGTTGCAAGAGCATTGGGATATGCCAGACCCGGCAAGGCAATTATTGACCATTGCAAGGGTGTCCTAAAACGGGACACCCTTACGAGCGGCGGTACGCAGTCCCTTTCCTACATTACGGAGGGTGATGTTTACAGGCTAATTGTCCATAGCAAACTCCCCTCGGCGGAAAGATTTGAACACTGGCTGTTCGATGAGGTTGTTCCCATGATCCGCAAGACCGGCTGCTACATGACGGAATCCCTGCTGGACCGCATTCAGAAGGAACCGGCGGTCATCATAGAGCTTGCGCAGACCTTGCTCAAGGAAACGAATCGCGCCAATGCCCTTGAAGCGGAGCTGGGCATCGCAAGACCGAAAGCCGATTACTTTGACGTCTTCGTCAATCCAGATGACTGCACCAACATTCGCACCACGGCGAAGGAACTGAAAATCCCGGAGCGCAAGTTCGTCAAATTCCTGCTTAACGAAGGGTATCTGTTCCGCTCTCCCTCCGGTCAGCTTCTTCCCTACAACAAGAAGAGCAACGAAGGACTCTTCATCGTCCGGGATTTCGTGACCTTCCGCTATACCGGCTCTCAGACCTACTTCACCCCGAAGGGCAAGAACGTCATCCGCATCCGCTACTTTGGAATCTGCGGCGTTGAAGTATCTACGGAAATGGCAGGGTGATCATGTGTCAGTCTATCGCGTCAATAAAACCCGTGACTTCACGGTCATGGGCAATACCCACCTGAGAGATAAGAACCTCTCCCTCAAAGCAGTCGGTCTTCTCTCAAAGATGCTGTCCTTCAACGACGGCTGGCAGTTCTCCACCCGTGGTCTTGCAGCACTCTGCAAGGAAGGTCCCGACGCCATACTTTCGGCACTCAAGGAGCTTGAGGAAAACGGCTACCTTGTCCGTCACCGTGGCAGAGATGATAAGGGCAGAATGGTCAGCACGGAGTTCGACATCTATGAGATGCCGCAAGCCGGTTTGCCACACAGGGATAATCCACACAGGGAAAATCCCGATGTGGAGAATCCAGACGTGGAGAATCCCCATAGGGAAAATCCCGCACAAAGAAATACTATCCAAGTAATTACACAAGAAAGAAATACTCTCTCAAAGAACTATCAATCCATCAATCTTGATGTGATGGACAGGATGGATGAGCGAAGCGAGTATGAAGAGATTATCAAAGAGAATCTTGACTACAACATTCTCTGTCAGGATCCGAAGTTCGATAAAGACCGCTTCCGGGAGATCATGGACATCATGCTGGATGCCGTCTGCTCTACCGCTCCGACCATCCGTATCAATGGCGAGGATATGCCGCAGCAAGTGGTTAAGTCCCGCTTTCTCAAGCTGAATAGCAGCCACATAGAGTACGTTCTGGAAGCAATGAACAAGAACCCGTCAGACATCCGTAATATCCGGGCGTACCTGTTGACCGCTCTGTATAACGCCTCTCTGACGATAGACAATTACTACTCCGCGCTCGTCAATCATGATTTCTACGGGCAGGACAGGTCGGCAGGGTCAAAGAAGCCGAAGACCTACGATTATAGCCTTTGTGAAGACACTCTTTAATGAATACCATCGTGAGCAATGCTCGGAAAGGAGGACAGTGTAAATGAAAATCATCTATCGCCGGATTGTGCCGCCTTAGCTTCGGCAGCAGTCCCCATAATCATTCCAACGAAAGGAGGTAAACGCCGCAATGCAGGATGAAGTCAACACCAAAGTTGTTGCAATCATGATCAAGGGCGGAAAAATTTCAGCCGAGGTGCTGAAAAAGGCGCTGGACAAGTTCGTTCAGGAGATCGAGAAGGCGCAAAAGCAGATGCAGCAGCCCAAAACCTATCGCGGCAAGCAGTCCATCAAGCATCTGATGAGCCAGAATGCCGCCATCTCCAACATCGAAGTGACGGACGGCAACATCAAGTCCTTTGAGCGTACTGCCAGCAAATACGGTCTGGACTTTGCGCTCAAGAAGGACGTTTCCGTTGAGCCGCCCAGCTATCTTGTCTTCTTCAAGGGACGAGATGTTGATGTCATGACCGCCGCCTTCAAGGAGTTCTCCGCCAAGACGGTCAAGCAGAAGGAACAGCCGTCCATCCGGCACAAGCTGGATCAGGAGAAAGCACAGAGCAAGGCGCAGCACAAGGAGAAGGTCAAGGTCAAAACCAAGGATCGGGGTGTGGATCTGTGAACAAGCCCGATGTGAAGAAGCTCATTCTTCTGAACCTTCCGTATGTCTTCGCCTTCTACTTTGCGGATAAGATCGCCGCCGTGTTTCGTCTCGCTCCCGGCACGGAGTTCATCGACAAGCTGACAAACGGCTTTGCTGTATTCGGCACTGCCTTTGCAAATCCGCTGCCCAGCTTTCATCCCGTCGATCTGCTCATCGGTCTGATTGCCGGTGCGTTGCTCAAGCTGGCGGTCTACGTCAAAGGCAAGAACCGCAAGAAGTTCCGGCAGGGCGAAGAATACGGATCTGCACGATGGGGCAAGCCGGAGGACATCAAGCCGTACACGGACCCGGAGTTCTCGAACAACGTCATCCTAACGCAGACGGAGTTCCTGACCATGAACAGCCGTCCAAAGCAGCCAAAATACGCCCGTAACAAAAATATCCTTGTCATCGGCGGTTCCGGATCAGGTAAAACGCGCTTTTTTGTAAAGCCAAACCTGATGCAGATGCACAGCAGCTATGTTGTGACTGACCCGAAGGGTACGGTGCTGGTGGAGTGCGGTAAAATGCTTGAAAAGGGCGGCTACATTATCAAGTCGCTGAACACCATCAATTTCCGGAAATCCATGCACTACAACCCTTTCAGCTACATCCGCAGTGAGAAGGACATCCTCAAGCTGGTCAATACGATCATCGTCAATACGAAGGGAGACGGCGATAAGTCCGGCGAAGATTTCTGGGTCAAGGCGGAAAAGCTCTACTACACAGCTCTCATCGGCTACATCTGGTACGAGGCACCCGACCACGAGAAAAACTTTACTACTCTGCTCGAAATGATCAATGCCTCGGAAGCCAGAGAGGACGATGAGACCTTCAAGAACCCCGTGGATGTCATGTTCGATGAGCTGGAAGCCCGCGACCCTGACCACTTTGCGGTCAAGCAATACCGCAAATACAAGCTGGCGGCGGGAAAAACTGCGAAGTCGATCCTGATTTCCTGCGGTGCAAGGCTTGCGCCCTTCGACATCGCAGAGCTGCGGGAGCTGATGAGCTACGATGAGATGGAGCTGGACACCATTGGAGACCGGAAGACGGCACTGTTCGTCATCATTTCCGATACCGATGACACCTTCAATTTCGTCGTGGCGATCATGTATTCCCAGCTTTTCAACCTTCTCTGCGACAAAGCAGATGACGTTTACAACGGACGGCTTCCCGTCCATGTGCGCTGTCTGCTGGATGAGTTTGCGAACATCGGTCAAATCCCGAAGTTTGATAAGCTCATCGCCACCATCCGAAGCCGGGAAATCTCGGCGTCAATCATCTTGCAGTCCCAGTCTCAGCTCAAGACCATCTACAAGGATGCGGCGGACACCATCACAGGCAACTGTGACTGCACACTTTTCCTCGGCGGCAAGGAGAAATCCACGCTCAAGGAAATCAGCGAGGTGCTGGGCAAGGAGACAATCGACCTTTACAACACCTCAGAAACCCGTTCCAACAACAACTCTTATGGCTTGAATTATCAGAAGACCGGCAAGGAGCTGATGTCTCAGGACGAGATCGCCGTCATGGACGGAGCCAAGTGTATTTTACAGCTTCGAGGCGTGAGACCTTTTCTCAGTAACAAATACGACATTACGAAGCATCCAAAATACCGGCAGCTCTCCGACTATAACAAGCGGAACGCCTTTGACATCGAGAAGTACCGGCAGCACAAGCTGGTAGTCAAGCCCGATGACACATTCGACCTCTATGATATGGGCGAGGTCGAAGCGGATTAAAGCCCCGTCGCTGCACTGCGCAGTGGGTAAAGCCTGATGGCTCAACCCAAAGCAGAACAGCGACGGGGCTTCTTTTTTTATGCCCATTTTCAAAAATACACACTCAACTTTCATCGATTCAAGGAGGAAAATCTATGGCTTTTATCAATCAGGCTGTCACGGTTCTTCAGACGCTCGTTATCGCCCTCGGTGCCGGTCTCGCGGTGTGGGGTGTTGTCAACCTCATGGAAGGCTACGGCAACGACAACCCCGGCGCCAAGTCTCAGGGCATCAAGCAGCTCATGGCTGGTGGTGGTGTGGTGCTGATCGGCACGACCCTCATCCCTCTGCTTTCCGGTCTGTTCGGTTAATCCGGCAGCCGTGCAGAAGAAACCATCGGGGCGGGTGCAGAAAAAACACTCGCCCCTCACAATTCACCAACGATTTAAGGAGGAAATTCAAGTATGGCATTTATCAATCAGGCAGTTACGGTTCTCCAGACGCTTGTTATCGCCCTCGGCGCAGGTCTCGCAGTGTGGGGTGTTGTCAACCTCATGGAAGGCTACGGCAACGACAACCCCGGCGCTAAGTCTCAGGGCATCAAGCAGCTCATGGCTGGCGGCGGTGTGGTGCTGATCGGCACGACCCTCATCCCCCTGCTCTCCGGTTTGTTCGGCTAATCCACGGCAAGCCCAGCTTAACCGAAGGGTGGTGAAATATTGGGCAGCATTTTAGAAAAGATCGAACAAGCTCTCAAGGATATGCTGATCGGATGGATCGAGAGCAACCTGACCAATATGTTCACCGATGTCAACGAGAAGGTAGGAACGATTGCCGCCGAAGTTGGGCAAACACCGTCCGGCTGGAACGGCGGCGTGTACCAGATGATCCGGGGACTATCCGAAAACGTGATAGTCCCCATCGCTGGTATCATCATCACCTTCGTTTTGTGCTACGAGCTGATTTCCATGATCACCGAGAAAAACAACCTTCACGACATGGACACTTGGATGTTCTTCAAGTGGTTTTTCAAGGCGGCTGTGGCGATCTACCTCGTGACGCATACGTTTGACATCGTGATGGCAGTATTCGACATCGGGCAGAACGTGGTTTCCGGTGCAGCCGGAGTCATCCATGGCAACACCAGCATTGACATTGACGCGACGATTGCGCAGATGCGTACCGGCATGGAGAACATGGGCGTCGGAGAACTGCTCGGTCTGTCAATAGAAACGCTTCTGATCAGCCTGTGCCTCAAAATCATGGCAATCCTCATTACGGTTATTCTCTACGGACGCATGATTGAGATTTACTGCACCGTGAGCATTGCGCCTATTCCCATCGCAACCATGAGCAACCGCGAATGGGGCAGCATCGGCACGAACTATCTAAAAGGCTTGTTCGCTCTGGCATTTCAGGGCTTTCTCATCATGGTCTGCGTCGGCATCTATGCGGTGCTGATCAACGGCATGATTATCGCAGACAACATTCACTCGGCTCTGTTCTCTGTGGCGGCGTACACGGTCGTTCTGTGTTTCTCGCTGTTCAAGACCGGAAGCCTTGCAAAGAGCATCTTCCATGCGCACTAAGGAGGTCGGCAGCATGAAAAAGTACAGCATCATCTACGCCGATCCCCCTTGGGCGTATCGGACTTACTCCAAGAAAGGACAGGGACGGTCGGCAGAAAGCCACTACCCGACAATGTGCATTGAGGACATCAAGGCACTTCCGGTCGGTGAGCTTGCCGCGAAGGACTGCGCCCTGTTTCTCTGGATCACGTTCCCGTGCCTCTGTGAAGCACTCGAAGTGCTGACGGCATGGGGCTTTTCTTATAAGACCGTGGCTTTTGTATGGGTGAAGCAAAACCGCAGGAACGATGACCTCTTTACCGGCATGGGGTACTGGACAAGGGCAAACGCCGAAATCTGCATCCTTGCTACAAAGGGACACCCGAAGCGAGTTGACGCCGGTGTGCGTCAGGTCATCCTCAGCCACATCGAAGAGCATTCCAAAAAGCCGGATGAAGCGCGGGAGCGCATTGTTCGGCTCATGGGAGACCTTCCCCGCGTAGAGCTTTTTGCCCGTCAGTCTCCCGAAGGCTGGGATGTTTGGGGCAACGAGGTCGAATGCACGGCGCATCTTCCTATGGAGGAAACACCATGCTGCGGCTAAAACCCATCTCTCTTCGTGACGCCAACGAGTATGTCCGGCAGCATCACCGGCATCACAAGCCGGTTGCCGGTCACAAGTTTTCCATCGGCTGTGAAGCAGACGGTGAGCTGGTCGGCGTAATCATCGCCGGGCGTCCTGTCAGCCGGTATCTGGATGACGGCTTCACGTTGGAGGTCACAAGGCTATGCACCAATGGCGCAAAGAACGCTTGCAGCTTTCTCTACGGCGCGGCGGCAAGAGCTGCTGCGGCTATGGGCTATAAGCGCATCATCACCTACACGCTGGAAAGTGAAAACGGTGCAAGCCTTCGGGCTTCCGGCTGGATCTGTCAAGGCAAAGCGGGTGGGCTTCGCTGGACGGGCAAGCGTCAGCCGAAGGAGGATCAATATCCCGCACAAATGAAGCTGCGCTATGAAAAGCAGCTCGGAAAGGAGGAAACAGTCAATGGCATTTGTTCCGGTCCCGAAGGATCTTAACCGCGTCAAAACGAAGGTCATGTTCAACCTGACTAAGCGGCAGCTCGTTTGTTTTTCCATCGCTGCGGCAGTCGGCGTCCCGATCTTCTTTCTGGCGAAGGCGCATCTCGACTTATCTACGGCGGCAATGCTGATGGTGGTCATCATGCTCCCGTTCATCTTCTTCGCGCTTTATGAGAAGGACGGTCAGCCCGCCGAGAAGTATCTGTACCACATCGTACAGTCCATGTTTATCCGGGACAAGGTGCGTCCCTATCGCACAAACAATCTCTACGCTGAAATTCAGCAGAAAATCAAAGAACAGGAGGAATTGCAGCTTGAACAACAGCACAGCAAAGGCAAAGCCTAAGATGACGGTCAAAAACGGCGTCGTTTACGGCGATGCCCTTTCCGCTCAGGAAAAGAAGCGGATCGTCATGCAGAAGAAAAAGGACAGGAAGGCAAAGAAAGTCCGCAAGTCCGCCCAGCAGACCATTCCCTATGTGGAGATGTGCCGCGACGGTATCTGCAAGGTAAACAGCCGCCTCTACACGAAGTCCATCGCCTTTGAGGACATCAATTACCAGCTTGCACAGAACGAGGACAAAACTGCCATCTTTGAAGCATGGTGCGACTTTCTGAACTACTTTGACAGTTCGATTTTCGTCCAGCTCTCCTTCATCAATCAGAAGGCAAGTCTCAATGAGTTCCGCAAGCGCATCAACATTCCGGCACAGGAGGACGCTTTCAACGACATCCGCTCTGAGTATTCCGGAATGCTGCAAAGTCAGCTCACTAAGGGCAACAACGGACTGGTCAAGAAGAAGTACATCACCTTCGGCATTGAGGCGGACTCCCTCCGCACGGCAAAGCCGAAGCTCGAACGCATTGAAACCGACATTCTCAACAACTTCAAAACCCTCGGTGTGAGGACGGAACCGCTGTCCGGCTACGAGCGGCTGAAAGTGCTTCATGATGTGTTTAACATGGACACCAATGAGCCGTTCCGCTTTTCCTTCGATATGGTTGCACGGACGGGACTCAGCACAAAGGACTTCATCGCGCCCACTTCCTTTGACTTCCGTGAAGGTAAGTGCTTCAAGATGGGAAAAACCGTCGGCGCGGTGAGCTTTCTCCAAATCCTCGCGCCGGAACTCAATGACCGTATGCTTGCCGACTTCCTTGAGATGGACAGCAACATCACGGTCAATTTTCATATCCGGACGATTGACCAGGCGAAGGCAATCAAGAGCATCAAGTCGAAGATCACCGACCTCGACAAGATGAAGATTGAAGAGCAGAAAAAGGCAGTCCGCTCCGGCTACGATATGGACATCATCCCGTCCGATCTTGCCACCTTCGGCGGTGAGGCAAAGCGTCTGTTGCAGGATCTCCAGACCCGCAATGAGAGACTGTTCCTCGTGACCATCCTCATCATGAACACAGCAACCAACCGCCAGAAGCTCGAAAACGCGGTGTTCCAGACCGCCGCCATTGCCCAGAAGTATAACTGTGCGCTCAAGCGTCTCGACTTCCAGCAGGAGGAAGGGCTGATGTCCTCTCTGCCTATCGGCGTCAATCAGGTGGAGATTGAGCGCGGACTGACCACTTCCAGCACGGCGGTTTTCGTGCCGTTCACCACGCAGGAGCTTTTTCAGGGCGGCGAAGCTCTCTACTACGGGCTGAATGCGCTGTCAAACAACATGATCATGGTTGACCGCAAGCGGCTCAAGAACCCCAACGGGCTGATCTTGGGTACGCCCGGTTCCGGTAAGTCCTTCTCCGCAAAGCGCGAAATGACGAACGCCTTCCTCATCACGGAGGATGACATCATCGTCTGCGACCCCGAAGCCGAGTATTTCCCCCTCGTGAAGAAACTCGGCGGTCAGGTCATCCGCATCTCGCCGGTCAGCACGGATTACATCAATCCGCTGGACATCAACACGAACTACTCCGAAGAGGAAAACCCGCTGACGCTGAAATCTGACTTCATCCTCTCCATGTGTGAGCTGATTGTCGGCGGCAAGGACGGCTTGCAGCCGGTTGAGAAGACCATCATTGACCGCAGCGTCCGCATGGTCTATCAGGAGTTTCTTGCAGACCCCAAGCCGGAGAAAATGCCGATCCTTGAAGACCTCTACAACATTCTGAGAAATCAGAAGGAACCGGAGGCACAGCGCATCGCAACTGCCCTTGAAATCTATGTTCACGGCTCTCTGAACGTCTTCAATCACAGAACGAATGTGGATGTCAACAACCGCTTCGTCTGCTATGACATCCGCGAACTCGGCAAGCAGCTCAAGAAGCTCGGTATGCTGATTGTGCAGGATCAGGTTTGGAACAGGGTCACAATCAACCGCGCCCAGCACAAGGCTACCCGCTACTACATGGACGAGTTTCACCTTTTGCTGAAAGAGGAACAGACCGCCGCGTACAGCGTGGAAATCTGGAAGCGTTTCAGAAAATGGGGCGGCATCCCGACCGGCATCACCCAGAACGTCAAGGACCTGCTTGCATCCCGCGAGGTAGAGAACATCTTTGAAAACTCGGATTTTGTCTACCTTCTGAATCAGGCGTCCGGAGACCGGCAGATTCTCTCGAAGGCGCTGAACATCTCGCCCAGCCAGCAGAACTACATCACCAATTCCAATGCCGGTGAGGGGCTGATCTTCTACGGCTCGACCATCGTTCCCTTCAAGGACGATTTTCCGAAGGACACTCAGCTCTACCGCATCATGACCACCCGCTTAGAAGAAACCACACAGAACTGATAGGAGGATTTTGAATATGGATAAGAACTTCAACCTTGAGAATGCCAAGAACATCATCGCAGAAGTCAGCGGTGTTCCCGTGAATACCACGTTCGGCAGCATCACCAAGCCGATTGACCTTCTGCTTGAGATCATCGACATGAGCGCCGATCTCATCGCGCTCATCCGCGAGGAAACCGAACTGAAAAAGCATCACCGCGCCTACCTCCACGTTCATGAGGAACTGGAGGACTGCGCCGACGAGATGGCAGCGCGTATGCAGGAGATTTTCGACGAGACCACCGACTGCGTGATCGGACTGATGAAGGATGTTCACGAGACCTTCCGTGTCCGCAAGCAGGAAGCGGCGGAGGACGATGCCGATACCGTCACCATCGCCAAGGAAGACTACGAGACCATGATCGACGATCTGCTCACGATGTCCGAAATCATTCAGTGCGTCGCAGATATGCGCACGCAGGATGTGAAGGCAATCCGCGAGTTCGGCAAGTTCGTCCCCGCCTTTGCCGCCTTTGAGAAGAACCGCCTGAGCCTCTATCGTGAGGCGGCGAAGGAAGCCGAGGAAATCTTCGACCGTTGGGCGGACGAGATTGACGATCTCGATGAAGACTTCATGGAAGACGAGGACTACGAGCCGGACGAGTATTACTCCGACTGATGCCTATTGAAATGTTGTCGGGTTTTACAGCCAACATTTCAACGGAAACGCAAATCCAACAGAACAGGAGGTACACCACCATACAACTTGACATCATTCATACCGGCGATTGCCTCAACATCCTGAAAACGCTGCCCGATGACAGCGTTCATTGCTGTGTGACATCTCCGCCGTATTACGCACTCCGCGATTACGGCATGGAGGCTCAGATCGGCAGAGAGACAACGCCGAAGGAATATATCTCGCGCCTGACGGAAGTGTTTACCGAAGTCAGGCGCGTTTTGCGTCCGGACGGTACGCTCTGGCTGAACATCTCGGACACCTACGCCGGAAAGGGCAATCAGGGCGATTTCATTGACCCGAAGAACCCCAACGGCAGAAACGGTCAGGCTGTGGCTCTCAACAACAAGGTTGAGGGCTGCAAGCCGAAGGACATGATCGGCATCCCGTGGATGCTGGCTTTTGCCCTCCGCGATACCGGCTGGTATCTGCGCAACGACATCATCTGGATGAAGGACAACCCCATGCCGGAAAGCGTCAAAGACCGATGCGCCCGCTGCTACGAGCATATCTTTCTGTTCTCCAAGTCCAAGAAGTATTTCTTTGACTACAAGGCAATTTCCGAGCCGATTGCCCCCGCAACGGCGGAACGCCTCAAGCGCGGCATGAAGGGCGGCAACAAATACGGCAAGCCCGTTCCCGGTCAGCCCCAGCCGCAGTCCATTAACCGCCCCCGTGAGCATGGTGAGATCAAGGACAGTGACATCAATCCGCTCCGCAATAAGCGCGATGTCTGGAAGATCAACACTGTTCCCTTCAAGGGTGGTCACTATGCCGCCTACCCTCCGAAGCTGGTTGAGACCTGTCTTCTCGCCGGTTGTCCCGAAGGCGGCATTGTGCTTGACCCGTTCATGGGAAGCGGCACAACCGGCATGGTTGCCTCACAGATGGGGCGTCATTTCGTGGGCATAGAGCTGAACCCTGAATACACCGAGCTTGCCTACAAGCGGATTAGAGGTGAAATCTAATGGCGAAGGAACCGGAACTAAAAGTCCGCGACAAGGTAGTCGTGCGGATGACACGGGAGGGCGCGGTTGAAGAAAACCTGACGGCTGGCACCGAGCAGCGCGTGTCAAAGCGGCTGGAAGATGCAGAGCTGGTCAAGCCCGCTGAGACAGCCGAGCCTTCCGAGGCACTTTCACCGGAGGAACAGGAAAAGGTGCAGATGCGCCGTCAGCAGCGTCAGTTTCAGGCGGAACACGCTGAGGATAACGACACTCAGCCGTCCTCTGAAACATCCGTCACAGAAGAGAAAAAGGCAGAAAATCCACCCCAGAATGTACCTGAACCGCTGCCATCGTCGGAAACACCGTTCAAGCCTCCTGTTTTGGAGCAGCACAGCGTTTCTTCTCATACCGGCACGGTGATTGCCGAAACGGTTGTCACGCACAAGCTGCGCAAGACCTCGGCAGTGGAGATAGTTGACGCGGATGCCGTTCTCTCCCAAGCGGCGGAGACTGCCTCCGCAAAGCCGGTCTCGGACGATGCCGTCCCGCCCACGAAGCGGATGCAGAAGCTCGAAAGGAAGTCCGAGAAGGCGCATGAGCGTCTGGATGCCGCCCGTGAGAAGCTGCCCACGCACAAGGTTCTCAAGAAAGAGCGTGTCTTCGATGAAGAGACCGGCAAGGGCAAAACCCGCCTTCATTTTGAGGATGAGCTGAAAAAGCCCAAGAGCAAAGGCAAGCTGCAATTTGAGGCAGATAAAACCGTCCGCAAGGTCGGTGACACCCTTGCTTCCGGCATTCACGGCAAAATCCATGAGGTCGAACAGGAAAACACGGCGGTTGAGGCGGCGCATAAAACGGAGATCGCCGCTGAGACTGCCGCTCGGCATTTCAGTCATCATCGGGAAAAGAGCATCAACAAACCTTATGAGAAGGTCTCTAAGCTGGAACATAAGGCGGATGCTGCGGATGCGAAGCTCCAATATGAGAGAAATCAGCAGGAGCATCCTGAGATGAAGAAGCAGAACATGAACAAGCACTACCAGAAGCAGAACATCAAGAAGGAATATGCCGCCGCTCGAAATGCCGGTTCTCAGACTGCCGGGACTGCCACAAAAAGCACCGGCAAGAAGCTCGGTGAGAAGGCGTCCGACAAGATCAAGGAGTTCTTTGAGAAGAACAAGAAGGTCTTCATCTGGATCGGCGTCGGAATTGCCCTTCTCGTTTTGCTCGGTGCTGGAATCAGCTCGTGTTCGATGCTCACCTCTACCGGTTCGTCGGTTATCGCTTCCTCCTATCTCAGCGAGGATGATGCGATGCTGGGCGCAGAAGCGCAGTATTGCCAAATGGAGCAGGAGCTGCAACGCTATCTCGACACCTACGAAAGCACTCACAACTATGATGAATACCACTTCGATCTGGATGATATTGAGCATGACCCCTATGTGCTGATCTCCATTCTCTCGGCTCTCCATGAGGGCGAGTTCACGCTGGATGAGGTGCAGGGTACGCTCCAAATGCTGTTTGAAAAGCAGTATATCCTCACCGAAGAGGTCATCATCGAAACCAGATACCGCACGGAAACCGACACATGGACGGACGCAGACGGCAACACGCACACGGAAACCTATCGCGTCCCGTATGACTACTACATCTGCAACGTGAGGCTCGAAAACTTCAATCTCTCCCATGTCCCGGTCTACATCATGTCTCAGGAACAGCTTTCCATGTATGCGACGTATATGTCGGTGCTGGGCAACCGCGAGGATCTGTTCGGTGACTCTCCCTATGTGGACAAGTACATCACCAATCCGCCCGCTGACTACGATGTCAACCCGGAATACCTGAACGACGAGAAGTTTGCAGCGCTGATTACCGAGGCGGAAAAGTATCTCGGTTATCCGTATGTGTGGGGCGGCTCCAATCCCGACACGTCCTTTGACTGCTCCGGCTTCGTCAGCTATGTTCTCACGAACAGCGGTCTTGTGAATACCGGACGGCTGGGCGCACAGGGGCTTTACAATGTCTGTGCGCCGGTCTCAAAGGCGAATGCACAGCCCGGTGATCTTATCTTTTTCGTCGGGACGTATGACACCCCCGGCGTGTCTCACGTCGGCATCTACGTTGGTGATGGGGTCATGATCCACTGCGGCGACCCCATTCAGTACACATCCATCAACTCTTCCTATTGGCAGCAGCATTTCTACGCCTTCGGAAGACCCGCCTATTAAAAGAAAGGAGTTTTGCATGAATCCCAAGTATCAGAAGGTCCTCTCTGACATCGAGAAGGCTGAAAAGAAGAAGTCCGAAATCGAAGGACAGCTCAAGGAGCTGTACGACAAGAAGACAGAGCTGGAAAACCTTGAAATCATCAATACTGTGCGCTCTATGGTGATGGACAAGGATCAGATCATGGCGTTCCTGTCTTCCATGAAGGGCGGCACCAAGCCCGCTGAAAATACGGAGGTAATCGACAATGCGTAAGAAGTTTCGTTTTCTGACCGTCCTTGCGGTCTGCGTCATGGTTCTGTCTTGCTTCTCGGTGACGGCGTTTGCCTATGCCGATGACACCGATCAGAACCTTCCGGTCACAGAGGCAACCCAGCCGGAACAGCAGCCCGCAGTCACTCCCGCCTCTGAAAAGCCGAAGGGTGAGCCGATTGACGATGAGGGCAACGCCTACACCCGCGACTTGCTCTATGACAGGGCAACCAACAAGCAGTTCATCACAGTCCAGACGAAGAACGGCAACACCTTTTTCATTGTCATCGACTACGATGCGCCCATCAACGAGGATGAGGAACAGTATCAGACGTACTTCCTGAACATGGTCGATGAGAGCGACCTGCTTGCGCTGCTGGACGAAGATACTGCGTCTGCTCTGACTACCTGTAACTGCAAGGAAAAATGCGCTGCCGGTCAGGTCAACACCGACTGCCCGGTCTGCAAGACCAACATGAGCGAATGCACCGGCACAGCCCCCGCTACACCTGAGCCGGATAAGGATGCAGAAACCGATGCTCCCGCCCCTAAACCCGAAAAGAAATCCAACATCGGCGTGATCCTCGTCATCTTCGTTCTTGCCGGTGCTGCGGGTGCAGCTTATTACTACATCAAGTTCGTCAGGGGCAGAAAGCCCAAGGATGAAGATATGGACTTCTTCGACGACGAAGGCTACGAGGAAGAGCCGTACATCAACGAGGATGATGAGCCGCAGATTGCGGAGGATGTCGAAACGGATGGTGATGAAGATTGATCTTAGTCATTGCTGAAAAGCCCAGCGTTGCCCAGTCCATCGCAAAGGTGCTGGGCGCGACGTCCCGCAAGGACGGCTACATGGAGAGCGGCAATTACATCGTTTCGTGGTGCTTCGGTCATCTGGTGGAGCTGGCAGACGCCAGCTCCTACGATGAGCGGTATGCCAAGTGGCGGTATGACGATCTGCCCATTGTCCCGGAAAGCTGGATGTTCGACGTCACAAAGGACAAAGCCCAGCAGTTCAAGGTGCTGTCCGCTCTTATGAAGGACAAGCGCGTCACCGAGCTGGTCTGCGCAACCGATGCAGGACGCGAGGGTGAGCTGATCTTCCGGCTGGTCTACAACAAAGCCGGATGCACCAAGCCCTTCAAGCGTCTGTGGATCAGCTCATTGGAGGACTCCGCCATCCGCGAAGGCTTCAACCATCTCCGGGACGGCAAGGAATATGACCGTCTCTATGAAGCGGCACTCAGCCGCTCGAAGGCGGACTGGATTGTCGGTATCAACGGCACCCGCCTGTTCACCACGCTCTATCACAAGAAGCTGGTGGTCGGGCGCGTCCAGACGCCGACCCTTGCAATGCTGGTGGAGCGTGACGGGAAAATCTCCACGTTCCAGAAGGAAAAGTATTTCAACGTCCACGTCGGCAAGGGCGATCTGACCGCCGATCTGGAAAAGGTCAAAACCGAAGAGGAAGCAAAAAGAATTGCGGCGGCTTGCGAGAAAAAGCAAGCCGTCGTTTCTTCTCTCAAGCGGGAAACGAAAACCGTCAATCCTCCGAAGCTCTATGATCTGACCACCTTGCAGCGCGAGGCAAACCGATATTACGGCTTCACTGCCCAGCAGACGCTTGATCTCGTTCAGACGCTCTACGAAAAGAAGCTCCTGACCTATCCGCGCACGGACAGCCAGTTCATCACGGATGATATGGAGGACACCGCCCGTCAGGTCATTTCTATCGTCTGCCGCCAACTTCCGCTCTTCTCTGGCGTTTCGATTACGCCGGACATTGCCCGCGTAACCAACAACAGCAAGGTCACGGATCACCATGCCATTCTCCCGACCGTCCAGCTTGAAAAGCAGGAGGTTTCCGCGCTTCCGCAATCGGAGCAGAAAATCCTCAATCTTGTCGGGATGCGCCTTCTGTGTTCGACCGGCGAGAAGCACACCTACGCAGAAACGCAGATCACGCTCTCATGCGAGGGTTATGCGTTCAAAGCCAAGGGCAAGACCGTCGTTCAAAACGGATGGAAAGCCATTGAAGAACTGTTCAAGGCTTCCCTCAAGACGAAGGAAAAGGACGATCCCATGAAGTCCCTGCCCGAAGTCCATGAGGGCGATGTTTTGGATGGTGTGTCTGCCAGCGTCACCGAACACTTCACGACACCTCCGAAGCAGTACACGGAAGATACCCTCCTGTCTGCGATGGAGACTGCCGGAAACGATCAGTTTGACGATGACACCGAGAAGAAAGGTCTTGGAACACCCGCGACCCGTGCCGGTATCATTGAAAAGCTGGTGAAATCCGGCTTTGCAGAGCGTAAAGGCAAATCCCTCATTCCCACGAAGGACGGCTGCAACCTCGTCTGCGTCCTGCCGGAACAGATCACTTCTCCCGCAATGACGGCGGAATGGGAAAACACGCTCATGGAGATTGAGCGCGGCAATGCGGATGCAGACGCATTCCTCAGCGGCATTGTCCGGATGACCGGCGATCTTGTAAAAGCCTACCCGTTTCTCTCCGATGCCGAAGCCCAGCGTTTCGGCACGGGCAAGGAGGAAATCGGCAAGTGTCCCCGCTGTGGTTCTCCGGTCTATGTCGGCAAAGGCAACTTCTACTGCTCGAACAAGGCTTGCTCCTTCTGCCTGTGGGAAGACAACAAGTTCTTTTCCAGCAAGAAAAAGAAGCTGACCAAGAGGATTGCAAAGGAGCTACTGGACAAGGGCTGGTGCCGAGTGACCGGGCTTTACACGCCGAAGAAGCCTCAGCTCTACGATGCGGTGATCCGTCTGGATGACAGCGGAGGCAAATACGTCAGCTTCAAGATGGAGTTTGACCGATGAACCGTCCGAAGTATGTTGCCTCTTGCAGCGGAGGCAAAGACAGCGTAGCGACACTCCTGTTGGCTGCACAGCACAAGGAACCGCTGGACGAGGCAGTTTTCAGCGAAGTCATGTTTGATCAGGACACAAGCGGTGAAGTCCCGGAACACCGGGACTTCATTTATGACCGGCTCAAGCCCTTCTGTGAAAAGGAGCTGGGCATCAAGTTCACCATTCTCCACGCGGACAAGACCTACGATGAGGTGTTCCATCATGTCATCACCCGCGGACCGCACAAGGGCGAGGTTCGCGGCTTTGCATGGGCTGGTATGTGTGCAGTCAATCGGGACTGCAAAATCCCGCCAGTCCGCAAGTACAATGCCGCACTCTCGCCGGACTCTGTGAGCTATGTCGGCATCGCGGAGGATGAGCCAAAACGCCTTGCTCGTCTGGATGGAATAACGAAGGTCAGTCTGCTTGCCAAATACGGCATGACCGAGGCGGACGCCTACAAGCTCTGTCAGGAACATGGGCTGCTTTCCCCAATCTACACTCACTGCCGGAGAAACGGTTGCTGGTTTTGCCCCAATGCAAGCGACAAAGAACTGCTGCACATAGTCACAAATTATCCGGAGATGTTTGACCGGCTGATTGAATGGGAGAACGAGGATAACATCTTCCATCGTCGGATGACGCGCAGAGAAACCCCGTCTGAGGTAAAGGCTCGTTTATTGAGCAAATCCCAGACGGGGTTTTCTTCTCCCAAAAGCAAATAAGAAATGGAGGTTTGAGATGGCTGAAAACAAAAACGCACAGCAAGTCCGCGAAATCACGGACAAGCTGGAACAGGGCATCAAGGAGCTTTTTGAATCCGAGCGGTTCAAGGAATACCTCCGCACGATGTCCAAGTTCTACAACTATTCCTTCAACAACACGCTGCTCATTGCGATGCAGAAGCCGGAGGCAACCTATGTTGCCGGTTATACCTCGTGGCAGCGCAACTTTGACCGTCAGGTCATGAAGGGCGAAAAGGGCATCAAGATTCTTGCACCCGCGCCGTACAAGGCGCAGGAAGAGCGTGAGAAGATTGACCCCGCGACGCAGAAGCCGGTGATCGGCGCAGATGGGAAGGCTGTCACAGAAACAGTCGAGGTCCTGCGTCCTGCCTTCAAGGTGGTAAGCGTCTTTGATGTTTCTCAGACGGACGGCAAGGAGCTTCCGGACATCATCGTCGATGAGCTGAAAGGCACCGTCGAAAACTACGAGGCGTTCTTCGATGCGCTCAAGCAGGAATCTCCCGTCCCTATTTCCTTTGAGGACATTCCGGGCGGTGCAAAGGGATTCTTCTCGCCGGTTGAAAGCCGCATTGCCATTCAGGAGGGCATGAGCGAAATCCAGACGGTCAAAACCGCCATTCACGAGATCGCCCACGCAAAGCTCCACGCCGTCAAGCCGGATGAAAAAGCCGCGCCAGAAGATAAGAAGGATCGGCACACCAAGGAGGTTGAGGCGGAAAGCGTTGCCTATACCGTCTGCCAGCGTTACGGCATTGAAACCTCGGACTACTCCTTCGGCTACATCGCCGGTTGGTCATCCGGCAAGGAAACCAAAGAGCTGAAAAGCTCTCTGGACACCATCCGCAAGACGGCGGCTGAGATGATTGAGGGCATTGACGCCAAGCTCAAGGTGCTGCTGGCAGAGAAAGCGCAGTCCGCAGAGATGGAAGTCGAAGCTCCCGTAAAGGAAGCTGTTCCGGAGGAAAAGCCGGAAGTCCCCATTTACCGCGAGACGGCAAATTACGCCTATGAAGCCGGTGAGATGGAAGCATATCGCGCCTCCCTTGCTGCAAACGAGAAATGCCGCAGTGCGATTGAAGCGGCAATCAGCTCCAACTATGGAGATAACCGCCTGAATGCGGAAGCTGCCGTGAAAAGCGTCCTTGAGCAGTTCTCTCCGGAGCGCGTCCGGTATGTCCTTGCAAACACCATTCAGCAGAAAAACTTTGACGGGCGCATTCCGCAGCCTCTCAAGGAGTGGGCGAAGAGCGTTGAGGTCTGCCCGGAGAATGCCTCCCGCTTCCTTGTGGATAAACCCAATCCCGGACTGACGGCACTTTTTGTCGATGCGTTCCGTCAGCAGACCGAAGCTCAAAAGGATGTCACTTCTGAGAAGGCAACGGAAAGAGACCCGGAGGTCGTTGCATGGGAGAATGATGAGATTACCTCTATTGAGGTAAAAACCGTGGAGGTTAAGTCTCCCTTTACTCCCTTGGCGGAGGAAGCAGCGAAAGCACCGAAGGCACACCGCCTGACCGCCGAAGAGAAGGAAATCAAAGCCGCCGTCATGGACACGCTCAAGGGGCAGATCGCCTATAACAACGACGGAATGCGGGCTTCCTACCGCGCCTCTAACCACTCCTTCAATCTGCTGGCACGGAACGGCGTCAGGATCGATGGCAACACGGTCACGCAGAACGGTGAGCCGCTGTTCAAAATCCATCGCCGTTATGCGGCGCGGAAAACGCAGGGCTGTTACCGTGAGCTGATGCCGACGCTGGAATACGTCAAGCAGGAGCAGAAGCAGGAAAAGCCCTCCATCCGCGATCAGCTCAAAGCTGCCGCGAAAACGCAGCCGGAGAAGAAGTCCCCGGTCAAATCCAAAACACACGACATGGAGTTGTGAGAAAGGAGACGCATGAAGAAATACACAGACGTTGACATCATCGCGGAGCTTCAGAAGCTCGTGGATAGTCATGTGGACAGCTACAAGGAAGACTTCGACATCGACAAGCGCATCATCCGCCGCGCCGCCGAAAGCCAGAATCCCGAAGACAAAACGCTGATGTGGTTCTGCCGTCCGCATGGAACGCACTGCCTCAACGAAAATCAGGTCTTCATTCAGGGAACGCGGGATCACAATACCTTCCGTTTCTATGCGGAGCAGACCTACGACGAGTGCATTGCCCGTGTCATTGTCCCGAAAGCTGTCAAGCGCGGCAAGGTGTTCGGGGATGTCTTTGAGATCAACTACCGAGAACAGGCGGCAAACGTAGCGCAGAACTCTGTTGCGCCGGATCATGACCGGCTGACCTTTGTGGATGGCTTTGTGCTGGAAGCCCCCTGCCGCAGCAGCTTCGATGCAGCAATGGCTCTGGTTAGTGAGCATGGCGGCGTACAAGCCCACCGGACGCTCCCGAAGGACGCGGAGGCTCTGACAGAAGTGTTGACCAAGCAGAAAAGCCGCCGTGACAGACTGCCGGAGGCAGAAAGGACAGAGACGCTTGCCCCTCTGCCCGTTGCAGAACTCCGCAAGTACGAGGCAGTCAAAAAGGCGCATCCCGACGCGCTGGTTTGCTTTGCCCAGAACGGCTATTTTGAGCTGTATGGCAAGGACGCGGAAAAAGCCGCGCCCTTGCTCGGCACGAAGCTCCTTGAGAAGAAGGTGCGCGGCAAGCCCTCCATGCCGGTGACCGGCTTCCGTGAAGCTGCATGGGTAGCAGCATCAAAGAAGCTCTGGCAGTCCGGTGCGGATGTCTTTCTCAGCAAGGACGGCGAGACCTTCAAGGAACTCAAAGCCGCAGATTACATTCCTGTCGGCGCGACGCTGAATGTGGACGGCATCAAGTGCAGAATCGACGCGGTTGATTTTGCCGCTGATGAAGTGCGGCTGACCAACATCGAGGACAAGAACCGCCCCATCCGCTTTTCGGAAAGCATCCAGTATGTCCGCTCGTATGTGGAAGATGCCGGTATTGCCGTCTATGACACCGTTCCGAAGAAGTCCGCTGCCCGTGAATCCATCCGTGACAAGCTGAAATCTGCGCAGAAAGCCCAGCCGTCCCACACACCGAAGCCGCAGAAAAACAAAGGAAAGGATATGGAACTCTGATATGAAGAATTTTACCGTGGAAGAAATCAACCTGATGTGCTGCTTCAATACGTCCAGCCGCAAGCGGCTGATCGACGATATGAAGAGCGTCACCCTGAACGACATGGACGGCGAGATCGCAGAGCTGATGTATAAGACCATCCGGAAGCTCGAAGCCATGACTGACGCAGAGTTTGAGGAACTGTATATCATGCCGGACGGCATGATGGATGACTGAAAGGAGGATGCCTATGCCCGTATTAGACGGTAATTTTGAAGCCTTCGTCACAAACCTTGGCAAGTACAACGAGGGTATGCTGGTCGGTGAGTGGGTGAAGCTGCCCACCACCGAAGAAGAGATGCAGAAGGTTTTTGAGCGTATCGGGATCGGCAAGCAGGATGAGTTCGGTCAGCCCTATGAAGAGTGGTTTATTACCGACTACGAATGCCCGATCTACGGTGTCCAGAAGATGCTTGGCGAGTATGAAAGCCTTGATAAGCTCAACTACCTTGCCGCTTTGATTGACGAGCTTTCCCTGAGCGATCAGGAAAAGCTCGTTGCCATTATGGAGGCTGGCTGCGATGAGGTCAGCGACATCGACGACCTCATCAACCTGACGTTCAATCTGGACTGCTACGACATCATGCCCGGTATCAACGACGAATATGACCTCGGCTATTACTATGCCAACGAAGCCGGTATCTACTCCGAAAAGGATCTCGGTCCTCTGGCAGACTACATCGACTATGAACGCTATGGTCACGACATCGCTTATGATGAACAGGGACGCTTCACCGATGAAGGCTATGTCCGCGTCGCAAGCGAACGCTGGGACAGACAGTTTAACGGTGAGCTGGACGATATTCCCGACGAATACCGGATCACCGGCTCAGGGGAAGACGCCGAGCGTGACAGCACCATCGCCGTTCTCGTCGTTGAGCCGGGAAAGGAGCCTTATGTAAAGGAGATTGACTCCGGGCTGGAGTCCTTGCAGCATGAGGTCGGCGGCTGCATCGAGGCAATTTATCCCTACGAAGACCCGGTTGCCTTAGTCTGCAACGAGGAAGGCAAGCTGGAAGGTCTGCCCCTGAACCGCGCTCTGCGTGATGAGGACGGTGACATCTACGATGTTGTTGCCGGAACATTCATGGTGGTCGGCTTGACGGATGACAGCTTCGGCTCTCTGACCGTAGAGCAGATGCAGAAGTTCGCTGACCACTTCAAAGTGCCGGAGCAGTTTGTCAAGCTGGGCGATAAGATTGTGGCGATCCCCATGATCTCGAAGGAGCAGCAGAAGCAGGAAAGTATCGAGCAGAAGGACTTCGAGATGAACGCCGACACCTCCGGGCTGACGGTTGCCGGTCACATCGGGACGTGGCACACCATTGACCAGCACGAAGTCGGCGGTCACAGCTTTTACCTGATGGAGCATGACACCTACGGCGATGAGGCGGCTTGCATCATCGTCGATGAGCGCGGCAAGCTCGTCCTTGATGATGTCTACAACGGCTTTGACGATGACACGCTCCGCCTTCTCGACCTTGAGGTCAAGGAAGTGCCGGAAATGCCCGATCCCGCGCTCTCCGTTCAGGACATGAAGGACTACGGCTACGCATGGGCTGGCGTTCTTCCCGCCGGTCAGGAAGCGGCTGAGAAGGCTTTGGAGAAGGGCTGTGAGGTTTACCGGCTCTATTCGGATAACACCGAAGGCTTGTGCGTGGATGCCAAGGAGATTGCCGATCATGCGACAAAGGGCGGAATGCTCGGTATCAGCAAGGAAAGCTGGATGGCAGCTCTTGAGAAGGAAAACTACCTCAAGGCAGCGGAGATGTCGATGGAGGATGACTACGGCATGATTGACGGGATCATCAACAACGGTCCGAAGGAGGACAAGACCGCAGAGGTCAAAGCCCCCGAAAGGGGCGAGAAGTCCTCCATCATGGACAGGCTCAAGTCTGCAAAGGCTGAAAAGCAGAAGGAATGCTGCCCTCCCCAAAAGCACAAAGGAGAGATTGAGCTGTGAGCAGAAGTCAGAAATGGCGGCAGGAGTGGTCGTTCTTCATCGGGGACAGCGGACGCCGGAAGTATAACCGCTTCTGCGTCCGCTGCGTCCATAGCTGCAAGCAGAGCTTCCGTGCGGATCTCATCGCCTGTCCGCACTTCTCCCGCAAGGCATCGCAGTGTAGACAGTTAGGGGTTGAAAAAGCCTGTGATTGCAAGCCTCAGAGCGGCGCAAATTGACCAACCTAAGTGATTGTATTCCCCGCGCAGTTTTTTCATTAGCGCAGAAATAAGTGTCGATTTCGGCACTTGTTTGAATGCCCGGAAAACGAACCAAGAGCCTCTGTCGATGCCCGGTTTGGGTGTCGGCAGAGGCTCTTTTTTTATGACATATTCAAAATAGCGGACAGCAGCTCTTGAACCTGTTGCCGGTATTCCGGCTTAATATCCGAAATACGTCTGGCAAGCGCAAGGGCTTCCGCTTCTGGCGCGTCAGTCCCAAAAATAATTCGGTCTGCGCTGACGCCGAGCAAACGGCAAAGACGCTGCAAGGCTTCAAGAGAAATACCGGAAGCACCACGCTCAATAGCGCTCAGGTGATTCGGCGTCATGCCAAGCATTTCTGAGAGCGTGTCCTGCGTATAGCCCGCCTGTTCTCTTGCCACTTGAATATTGCCGCCGATTTCAATATTGATGTCCTTCTTCTCTCGCATAGCCTCACCACCTTTGCATTTAGTGTACCTAACGGCGGTGTCATTATCCACGGTACTCCGTCGTTGATTTTACTAACGACAATGCGTTGACTGTCCGTGATGAGGGTGATAGAATGGAGTTACCTACCAAAAGAGTGAAAGAAGGGGTGTCATGTCGCGCATTATTGAGTTTAGAAAGTCTGCTCAAAAATCTGAAAAGCAATCCGTTCAAGGCAAGACTTGTGCGTTTACCGGTCATAGACCGCAGAGTCTTCCGTTCGGATTTGATGAATCCGATAAGCGTTGTACTTCTTTGAAATCTGTTATGCGGGATCAGATTGTAGCACTCATCGAGAACGAGGGCGTCACGCATTTTATTACCGGCATGGCTCTTGGCGTCGATATGTACGCTGCGGAAATTGTACTCGATTTGAAATCAAAATACCCTCACATTACTCTGGAAAGCGCAATCCCTTGTGAGACACAAGCGATCAAATGGTCTGTGGCTTCACGGGAACGGTATTATAATATCGCGGCAAAGTGTGACAAGGAGACCATGCTGCAACGGGAGTACACGCCGGACTGCATGGACAAGAGAAATCGGTACATGGTCGATCACGCCGATTATATTCTCGCAGTATGGAATGGATGCCCCAGCGGTACCGGGAATACCGTGAGATATGCCCACAAAATGAGCAAGTCCATCATCGTCATCAATCCGGCTTCCCTTGAAGTCACGCAGGAATAAGGCAAAAATCCCCCTTCTGAATCAAGCGTTGTGAAAACCGTGAAGTATTTCCCGATAGTGAATACACATTGCACTGCTCAGTGATTATTGGAAACGTGTACGGCGTATGCTGCCCAGTGAACATCTCCACGGAACACATCGAATTTTCGCGGCTTCGTAAAACGGAAAGTGTCACCTTATGAACGGTCCCTTGCCGAGAGAAAAATAAATCGCTGGAAACGGGAACGCCCCCGGCACTGTGCGTCTGGCACAGTGTCGGGGGCGTTTTTTCGTGTCTTAGTTATGAGCCAGTTCATTTAGGAGCAGCTTTCGATAGTCCACATCCAAGACGCAGCGATGGAAGTCCATCAAACGGTGTTCGTCGAACAGCTTTTCACAGAGCTTGGTCAGCGGATGATTCATCAGCTTTGCAGAAATGCCAGTCTCGTTGAAAAACCTTGCCCATGTGAAGACCTCTTCTAAATCCTCCTGCCCAAGCGTGGCAGGAATGATGGCGTTGCAGAGACGTACAATGGGGCTATCCGCAAATCGTTCTGCCACTTCCTCCGGCGAGCATTCATAGCGGTCACAGTCAAAGGAAAGCGCATCCTCAATTTTAAGATAATTTTCGATTTCATCCCGCGTCAAGGTTATGGTGTAGTCTCCCATACCAGACGGCACATCAATATTCTCCATGACATCAAGTTCGTAACGAGAGCCGCCGATGATTGCTTCAAAGGAGAAAGACTGACCGATTACTGCTGGGTTTTTGTCTATCTTGTCCTCGTTCAGAAATGACAGCGGATTGTACTCTGTCAGTTCCCAGTCGATTTTTCCTCTCTCTGTTTGTTCGGCAATCTGCTGGATCAAATGTCGTTCTTCTTCGTGCAGATTTTCATTGTACATCATGATACACCTCCGTTTTCTGATTTCCTTTTTTGGGGGGCTGTTCTATGTTTCCGAAGAGAATGCCGTTTGTACCATCATTCCTTGGCTGCGGGCAGACTTTCGTAAAACCTTTTTAGCTCGTCCAGACGGCTTGTACGATTCTTGATAGGCAGGGAGTCCCATGTGATGTCATGATAGCGTTCTGGCGGCTCGTCCCGCAGTCTTCGGTCGATGATGCAGACAATGCCGGTGTCTGTGAAATTACGGATCAATCGCCCGATGCCTTGCTTGAGCTTGATAATCATTTCGGGAACGCGAACATCCATCAGGGCATCCTTAGCAACGGAACACTTATACTCGATAATTGGATCGGGGACAGGAAACGGAAGCCGGAAAATGATGACATTGGAAAGGCTTTTTCCTTCAATGCTGATGCCTTCCCAGTATGCACCCGTCCCCAGAAGCACAGAGTTCGTATCTTCCTTAAACTCGTTCAGCACCTTGTCCTGCGACGATCCCGGCTGCTGCATCAGGATTTTATACGGAAGATTTTTCTTACCGAGAATGGAGTAGACCTCTTCCATGTCGGTCTTTGCCGTAAACAGCACGAGTGCCTTTCCATTGGAAATGCTTAGGATCTCAAGCAGTCGCTCCACACCCTTTTCAATGAAGGCTTCGTGTTCTCTGGTCGGGTGTGGGAGATCGTCGCAATAGTAGATCATGGCGTGTTCATCGTATGGATATGGGGAAGGCTTTGGTTCGGACAAGCAGCCGCGATCACCAGCGGGAAAGCCGGTATTGCAGATAAAATAAGAATACTGCTCTTCCAGAGACCCGCTCGTGGCGTTCGTCAGCGTGGCAGAGGTCAAGATGGTTCTTTCATCACCATTGAAGTATAGGCGGCTCACAATTTCTTTTGTGTTTTTAGGGCAATAGACGAGTTCCGTGTTGCTGCCGTGCTGCTCGATCCAGATCAGCATATCATCTATCTGGTCAAGAAGCTCCGAAAGGGACTCGCTGACGGCATCCAGATCATCAGAAGCAGCAAAGGAACGGTTGTTTCTGAAATCCATGCTGGAATAAATCTGAATGCTGGACGAAAGGTTGTGTATGGCGGCGTTCATTTCCGTAAGCAGCTCAACCGCACTGCCGCTTTGGTCAAAGAAAAAGCGGTCAGCGTAGCGCATATCCTGATCTGCATCGTCGATCTGCTTTTGGACTTGCACTTTCAGGCAGTTATAGAAGGCAATGATGGTGCTCTCTGCCTCTCGCTTTTCACCGAACACACTGCTTTGGTCAGAGGGTCGCAGTTCATAGAATGCGCTTTTAATCATTCCAAAGAGCATACCCTGACCGAAACGCTCCGTCGTGGCACTCCGCACCTTATCATCCAAGTTGTGCGCTTCATCCACGACAATCAGATCAGCGGCGGGGTTAATCAGTCCGTCCTGCCCGCGTCGTAGTTTCATGAGATGCTGGGTAAGAAAGTCCTGATTGCACAGAACAACGCCATCCGTAAACTTCAATGCTGCACGGACCTTGTAATATTTGCACTTCTTTTCACAGGAGCCGCAATTCTTCATGCTGAACCGCTGCACGTTTACCTTGTCCCAGAGGCCTTGCGGCAAAACCTCCGGGAAATCCTTGCGTTCCTCATACCCTTGCTGGATTCCTTCTTTAAGCGCGTCCGGTGGAGCTGCTTTCGGATCGCACATATACTCATCTGCGCGTTTGTTGCAGAGATAGTGAGTCTGTCCTTTTGCCAGAATCACATCTCTGTTCAGCCCAAGAAGGGGCATGACCGCGTGGACATCACGCCAGAGCTGTTCTTGAAGCGCGATGGTCGAGGTTGCGATGATAACCGGCTTGTTCATGCGTTTGCTGTACAGCAGCACCGGCACAAGATAGCCAAAGGATTTGCCAATGCCCACGCCAGCTTCAATCGCAAAATGTTGATCATTTATGAGGGCGTCCACAATCTCAAAGGACATATCCTGCTGCCCCTCACGCGTTTCCAATCCATGCTGCGGGGCTTCATCCCAAAAGAAGGTGCTGACTTGCTCACTCATGGAGTACAGCTCTGCTTTTCTGCGCTTTTTCCGTTCTTCCGATGTATTGAATCCAAAATAGAATCTGTTGTCCATCCACATTCCTCCCGGAATAGAAACCAAGGTTATCCGCGTTTCAGTTCAATGCTGACGTTTCCGTTCTCGTCGATGGTCAGCGTCATGTGCCTGATGTGCTTCTCATAGAACTGCCGCCGCTCTGCGGGAGACATTTCTATCCGCGTGTTTCGCAGAGCCGCATCAAACATATCGTTGACGTTCAGGTGAACGGAGTTGTCAATCCAGCGGTACATCTCCTTGAACAGTGCGTTTTTCTTGATGTCCTCGCTGTTGCCGGAGTAGAAGTCATCCAGATAGCAGTAGAATATCCCAGATTCTGCAAGTGCTGCCTTCATATCCGGTCCGCATTTTTCCCGCTCAATCATGACAAGGAATCTGGCGTCCGGTAAGGAAGAGATCAGCCCCCAGTAGTCGGAATCGCTTGAGACGATGACGAAGGAATCCACTTGCTTCTGGTAGTGTTCCTGACAGGCTCTTGCGGTGAGCTTGATGTCTACCAGTGATTTGTTCTGCTTGATCCGCTCAATCATGATATGTTCAACGGGGATGCGGGTGTAGTTTTCAAGAATCCGCCATGCCGTAGCGGTATGTACGTCATCAAAGAGAATGATCGCCGTAATTTTCTGCATGACCTCATAATCAAGATTTTTGAGCGTGGCGCACAGCTTGTACGGGTCGGAGTTTTCGCAGTCCACTACCAATACGGTTTTCTCACTGTCATCTATGAAGTCGTAGATATTGTTTTTTACAAAAGCCCCTGCATCGGAGACTTTACTGTATTCCGTGAAGGCGTCGCAATGCCATTGATAAAGCAGGGTAGCAAACTTTTTATCATTATAGAGGACATTACCCTCGTCCATCGGTACCCAGTTGATATACATTTGATAGGGGTAGTAGGAGAGACTTGCGTAATAGATGTCCGCAGCATCTTTCGTTCCGTCCTCTGTCAAGCCGTTTGGCATGATGAACAGCTCTTTTATGTACGCCCAGTTAATCCAGATTGGAAAGAGGCTTTTGCAGTTGTTAATGCGGTCTGAAATCAGCCGGTTGATCTCGATAATGTGGTGGCAGAGCTTTGTACTCGCCTTTTTGATAAAGTTGATTCCGTCATTTGAAAGCTGTTGCATACTGGAAGCCGGGATGATCTCTGGCATTGAAAGCAGCCCTCGATACTCCATTCGCATGATGTCATTTATTTTCCGGTAGTTGCGCTCAATGGCGGTGCGGATGATACATAGATTACGAATGATGCGGGCATTTTTATCCTGTTCAAGCCGGTTGTATATCTCTATCTTTGGCGGCTCGTGTTCATTTTGAAAAATACGGAGCGGGACGCCGATCAGGTAGGCAACCTTCGATACAATCTCGTAGGTGCTGCCTTTGTAGGCAATCTGTTCTCCGGCATATTCGATACCATTCAACATGACTGAATTGCCCATAAATTGCTCCTTTCCTGCGGAGAGTTGAGCGATTTTTATTCAACAAAAAGAGCTGTACGAAAAACCGGACTCAGTTTTTGTCCGTTCGCACAGCCTCACATATATCTCCGATGTCACAGTTCAAGTAATCACAAATGCGCAGCAAAATAGAGAGGGACACTTCTTCCCCCTTATTCAGTTTTGTCCATGTTCCGGCAGACAGCCCTACTTCATGTCGTAGAGAAGCCTTCTTTATGTCGCGTTCCAGAAGAAGCATCCATAGTTTCTTATAGCTTATGCGCACGGCAACCATCCTTTCACTTGCTTGCATTCAACATCGCTTATAATATTATACTGGATTTCATTCTCGAAAGCAATCCGTTGATGCAGAAATTAAAGAAAAAGTTTCAATTTCTCGAACCTTCTCTCAAGGATGCAGGGCACCTCCGATCAACAGGAGATGCCCTGCTTTTGACGAGATTATTCGCGCTGTGTGCTGCGCAGATGATCACGGTCATGGTCAGCAGAGGAAGCGAGAAATGTATCAACATTAGACTTGATCGTCTCTATTTGCTTTACTTCTTTTTTGAGCTTCGCACGTTCATCATAGAGCCGCTGTTGCTCTTCAAGAAGTCGCTGCTGTTCCGCTTGCAGTGTCTTCAAGCTCGGCAGTTTTTCATCGCCCTGCATGGCAAGCAGCGTACTCCGCGCCGCCTCAAAGATCACAAGTTCGGCTTCGTGCTTTGCCTTGAAGCTCGGCTTGTCTTTCGCCTTCTGGAAGGCGTCATATACGGGTTTTAGGCGCTGGTAGTTGGAGATGTTTTTGATAAGCGGTTGGACTTCCCGTAGTCGCGCTTCGACGCCTTTCAGTTCCTTGCCGGTGCGGTCATAGGAGCTGTGAACGTCCTCGACCTTCTTTTCAAGATCGGCGTATTGGAGCAAGCTGTTTTCCGTGAGATAGTTAAGCGTCCGCGCCGCTTCCTTGAGGATTGTGAGCTTGGCTTTATACTCATAACCCCTGCTGTCGATGAGCCTGATCCGCTCCTGAATATCTCCGATGAGAGAGATGCCCTTCGGCGTGGTCTGTCTCTGACTTCTTCGGGGCGTCCGTCCGGCAATCCGCTCTTTGATGCGTTCCTCGGTATAGTTCTCTCCGATGGTTTTAGACCGGGTAAACCGCTCCTGACCTTTAGCGCGGAAGGAGATGTATTTGCCGGTCTTGATTTCATAACCAGCTTCCTGCATGAGCCGCAAAAAATCATCGTAATCCTTCGCTGTAATGACAATCCGGTCGATGGTCTGCTTGAGTTTCTGCTTCCAGCTCGTGCCGCGTTTGGCTTCGGTGTACTCCTTGTAGCCCATGCCCTTGTTCTGAGAGGGAGGGATAACAGAGAGACCGTTTTCCTTACAGAGCCGGTCGCTGACCTCGCGCATATCATAGTAAATCCGCTTGTAGCTCTTATATGCGTGGTAGTCCACGAAGTCAACCGCATTGAAAATCAGATGGTTATGAACATGGTCTTTGTCAATGTGAGTGGTCAGCACATACTCATATTTTCCTCCGAGGATTTCATCTGCAAACTGCTTGCCGATCTCGTGGGCAAGCTCCGGTGTGACCTCTCCGATTTCAAAGGACTGGATCACATGACGGGCTATGATCCTGACCGGATTCATCCCTTTTTGCTCGGCTATTTTCCGCGTCCATTCAAATTCCCGCGCTGCGGTCTCGCTGGCACAGCCGTAGGACGAGACCAGCAGCTTCTCGTCTGTCTTTTCGGGATTCAGAATGTACGCGATTGCCTTGCTCAAAGTTCCTCGGATTGCTTTGATTTTAGTAACTGCCATACCGCGTCCATCTTTTCTTTCAGCTCGTCAATATCGTCCTGATAGAATCGTCCCGTCGAGTTGATCCTGCGGCAGACGGTATTGATGTTCACGCCGATCTTGTTGATTTCGGCGGCGAGCTTTTTCTGCTCCGTGTAGTCTACAACGATGATGTAACCGTCGATCAGCATCTTCCTTGCATACGCACCGAAGTTCTCCGTGCCGATCATTTCCATCTTCTTTGCAATCGTTCGTTCTTCCTGTGGTGTCAGCCAAATCTTCTTCTGAATGTCTCGCGTTCTTCGTACCATGCTGCGCCCTCCGTCGTAAAGATTAGAAGGGTTTGGGACTATCCCAACAAGCAAAAATCTGATGTTAAGGGCAGGGTCTCCTTAACTGATTTTTCTCCGGTGGGTACTCACCGGATTTGCTTGCTAATCTCCCAAAATCGTATTTCCCGAAGATTCCTCCGTGAAATGTCCCTTCACTTTACAACGGACACAATAAGTGCGTTTGTTGAGTACCGGATTTCAAAAAAGTCAAAAAATCATTGGATTTCCCATGTGAAAGCCACGTTGTCCGACACGTCAATATCGTCCGGCTCGATCTCTGGCGCGGAGCATTTACTCATCGCCATAAGAGGCTGAATGCAGTCTTCGACCTCATAGCTTGTTCTGGAATACACATTGAGTTCGCCCCAGTTGTAGTCGATATTGAGTAGCTGCCCAAGCGTACTGCCTGATGCTTTGCAAAGAATCTCCGCCTTCGCTCTGGCATTCTCCGTCGCGCTGATCAGCAGCTTTTCGCTGACCGCTGATGGGTTTCTTACAGTGAATGCAATACTGAGTTCCGGCTTTGCACCGCAATCCGCAATCGCAGAAATGACCTTCGCAAGCTGTTTGCTGTCAAAGTCAAATGCAAGTTTCAAGCGATAGCTGCAAGCATATCCGACAAACTCTCGCTTGTAATTTCCTTGCCGATCCTTGACGTTCTCGTACCTTGTCTGGACATCAAAGCTCGTGGTTTTCAAGTCTTCTTTGCGATACCCAACGCAGACTGCGGCACCTTGCAGTCTTTCGATTCTCTCGGCAGCTTCCGACATTGCACGGTCATAGGTTTTAGATAAGGTTTCAATGTTCAAGGAGAGGATGATGTAATCCGGTCTTGCGGAGACATTGCCTGTCCCTTTTACGGTGATTGTTCTCATTGCTTTCTCCCGTCCTTTCTGGAATTAAAGTCCTCATCAATACGCTTTTTCCAATTCGTTCCCAGTGGTACGCTGCATCGGACAGCAGAAACCGCTTCGCTCAGAACTTCATAGTTGAGCTGCGTTCCCTCATGGTCAGAGTGGTAGTTGACCGCTCGATCTGCACCAATTCCGAAATGCCTTGCCGTTTCAACTGCGTCGATGTTTGCACCGAGGAACAAAAACTCCCAGCCATACTTTTCCTTCTGACGCTCAATCATTTTCTTGACCTTATCGCTATCATAACGGCGGCTTGCATTCTCCATGCCATCCGTTGTGATGACGAACAGCGTGTGTTCAGGCACATCCTCAATTCTTGCGTACTTATGGACATTTCCAATGTGATGAATTGCTCCGCCGATAGCATCCAGAAGGGCGGTGCAGCCGCGAACGGAATAGTCACTGTCGGTCATCGGCTCGACCTTTTGAACTGGTACACGGTCATGAATAACCTCGCTCACGTTGTCAAAGAGGACGGTAGAGATCAATGCCTCACCATTCTCTTTTTTCTGCTTTTCAATCATGGAGTTGAAGCCTCCGATGGTGTCTGCTTCCAGCCCGCTCATCGAGCCGCTGCGATCAAGGATGAATACAATCTCCGTTAAGTTTTTTCTCATGTTCAGTACCTCCGTATATAAAAATATGACTGCTTGGCGTCTCACCTTACAGTCATATTGTACTTCGGTATTCACTTCATTTGGTCGCATGGCAAGCGACATTATTCCAGCGATGAAAACAGTTCTCCGCCAATACTTAGAATGTCATCCATCGGAATCTTCGTGCCGTCCTGCATGGTGATTCGCCGCTCGAAATCATCAACCTTTTTGACCGCGCTGGTAGCTGTTATGTATTTGCCGCCAGCCTTCCGCTCATCAGGCTGGAAGTAGGTAATGGTGACTTCCGGTGCATCATCAAGGGCGTCCATGAGAAGCTGATACTTCATGTCCAATGCAGTCAATGCTTCCTCGTCAAGCTCGATCTTATCATCGGTTAGACGCCCGGTTTCTTTGATGGCAGCATCGTAGCCGGTGAGTGCTGCGAAGGGAGCGAACTGCGCCGCACGATCTGACATTGGCATCTGTGGTCGCGTCTTGGAGACGTGGTGAGGACGCCCCATAATCTCATCATATTTGCTTTTCATGTGCATCCCACATCTCCTTTTACAGTCAAATAATAGTTACAGCGTTGCCTTTTTCCACTTCCTGATCTTCGTTCTAAATGTTCCAAAGGGAGCAACGGTATTGACGTGAATAAACTTGTAAACCTCCCATACCGCTGTTTTGGTAGCATCATCTGCCCACTTTCTCATGTGCGGTTGAAATAACTCTTCTTCACTCATAGAATCAATCATTGTCTGGATAGAAGTAACGTTTCCTTTTAACTGATCCTTCAATTCCACTAAGGATGAATGAGAGTATGTATCTGTGAACCATTGGTATAGATCGCCCAGCTGATTCCACCTAAACAGTTCTGATGGTGTTTTCACTTCAACTCCGCGCTTCTCGTCATTTTCCCATTTTAGAAGCAGCGTTGTCCAACCGATCTGATAAGCAAGATTCTCAGCCGGTGTTCTGTCCACCTCGGCTACTCTTATATCTTTTAGGGCTTCCGGAATAGAATCAAATTCAGCAATGTATTTTTCAAAGCCTTTGCTGATTTCGGCTTTTAATTCCTCTTTATCCTTGTATGTTCTCAAAATATTTTCTCCTTGAAATTGAATTGCTGTTCACGCCTTATGCCCGCCGATCTGAGCATTTCGATCCTTTGCGGTTGCGCCTTCTTCAAGATTCATCGCCTTGAGGATCGCGTTCTTTCCGTACTTCTTCTTGATGGCGAGAGCAGCCTTCTGAATTTTTCGCTCCCGTTCCAAGGCAGCGTCTTCGGCTTTCCGCTTTTCCTCTTCGGCGGCATAGTCAGTGAAGAGGTCAAGCTGGACAGCACCGTCATTTTTCTTCGGTGCGTCCGCTTCCGGCAGGACGTGATTTGCCACAACATACATACGGCGGACAAGCAGATTCTTGTCCACGATCCGGTCAAACAGCTTTGACACAGCACACATTATTTTGCGGGTAGAGGATGTGTGACCGTCGAGGTTAATAGAGCCGTGCGCCTGTTTGGGAATCTCTCGACCGTAGGGGTCTTTCTCCACCGCACCGTGATACCTTGCCCGCCGCGCCGGGTCGGTCAGGTTCTCAATATCGTAGCCAACGGTGAGAACCATTTGATCGGTGACAAGCCCCTTGTCCACCAAGTCCAGCACAAGCAAGTCCGTCATTTCCCGGACAACCAGCTTCGCCTTCTGCGGCTCATAGGGACAGTGCAATACCTGACCGGAACTGAGGCTGTTGGAGCTGGGACGGTATGCCTTGATCGCTTCAATGGTCGTAGGCTCCCAGCCCCACGCATGGTCGATGAGCAATTCCGCGTTCTTTCCGAACAGCTTGTAAAGCAAGTCCTCGTTCCGCTCGGAACAGAGGGCAACATCGCCCATGGTGAACATTCCATTCTGTTCAAGTTTCTTGGCAATGCCTCGACCTACGCGCCAGAAGTCCGTGAGGGGCTGATGCGTCCAAAGCTCACGCCGGAACTTCATCTCATCCAGCTCCGCAATGCGGACGCCGTTCTTGTCGGCGGGGATGTGCTTCGCCACAATGTCCATTGCCACTTTGCAGAGGAAAAGATTCGTACCGATCCCGGCGGTTGCTGTGATGCCGGTTGTCTCAAGTACGTCGAGGATGATCTTCATGGCGAGGTCATGTGCCGAGAGCTTGTAGGTATTCAGGTAGTCCGTCACGTCCATGAACACCTCGTCGATGGAGTAGACTACGATGTCCTCCGGCGCAATGTACTTGAGATAGACCTGATAGATGCGGGTGCTGTACTCCATGTAGTACGCCATCCGAGGCGGCGCGATGATGAAGTCAATCGCCAGAGACGGGTTTGCTTGCAGCTCCGAGAAGAAGTGCGATGTGCCGTCCAGTCTGTGTCCCGGTGCGTCGTGCTGCCGTCCGACATTCGCTTCCTTCACCCGCTGCTTGACTTCAAACAGCCGCCCGCGTCCGGAGATGCCGTAGCTCTTGAGGGAGGGCGTGACGGCAAGGCAGATGGTCTTGTCCGTCCGGCTTTCGTCCGCGACAACAAGGTTTGTGTCCAGAGGATCTAAGCCGCGCTCCCTGCACTCCACGGAGGCATAGAAGGATTTCAGGTCGATTGCGATGTAAGTGCGTTGCTTCATCTTCTTTGCCTCCGCTTTCTTCTTAGATTAGCTCTAATGACATTTCATTAGAGTTTTTAATGTTGAATACGACACGCCATTCAATATCACCCTCCACCGGCTCAAAGTGTAGAGAGGAACAAGCCGCATGGAGTTTTTCTTTTGAGCTGCCTCCACACACGATTGCGATTGGACCGTCCGCTCCGCCGATAATGCCGATACAAGCAATATCGTTTTGTGCCTCTGGTGCATAGCGGTCAGAGCATGAGGCAATTTCTAAAGGCTTGTCTCCCTCAGCGCAATCACAGATCGAAATATCATTGTCCGGTTCAGGAGAAAGCGTATAGCTCATAGCAGTAAAATGCGTGGGATAGAACCACCGGTCGGAACCAACGAACTTTTCAGAAATTGTTTGCTGCTCCATTTCCTGAACGGTCAATGTATATTTTGTTCCGCTGACCGGATGGGAAAAAGAAAACGAATCGCCGGGAGCGTGTGTCTTGAAATGCGGTCCCGGGACACGGCGTGACTGCTGTTCCATTGTAAGGGAGAGGGCTTTTATTTCAGGACGGCGTTTGCTTGTCCATGGAAAAGCTGCCCGAAAAATCATCCATCCATAGGATGTATCCAAACCATAGTGTTCTAATGCCCACTTTGCTTCCGCTTCATTGATCATCCTGTCCGGCAAACATGGATTAAAGACCACCGAACAGCCGTGGGAGGTCAGCATTGTTTTCCCGTTCAATTCCAAACGAGGAATAAAGTCAAGGCAAAGTGGATTGTCTAAATCTATCTGCATTTGCTGCTCCTGTGTGAAGTATTCGCAGGAGTCGTTTTCGGGGTGTAAATCCCATTTAGTCATGAACTTACGAATGTCTTCATCTGGGGTGCGCATACAAAAGTCCATGACGAGTCCCTTACTGCAAGAATACGCCGCAGGAATAACCCAATGATGCCCAGCCCAGTCAAATTGCTTATTCAACCGGATTTCCGTTCCGGCACGGCCTTTTCCCGAATGTCCCCAGAAGTTTCCCTCAAAGTAGACCTTCCACTCAGGCATGGTCAGTTCTGCTTCCGGGTTCATATCAACATCATAATAGTCCTCGGTGTACTTGATCTTGCTGTAATCAAAAGATGCTTGCAGTTTTTTGATGTATGCCCACGGCTGTTCCATAGGCGTCAATTTCATTTTCTCGGCAAGCTCTAATAGCGTTCTTTGCTGATCCTGCGTTGGAGGGTTATCCCGCAAAAAGGCTTCAAATTGGGACTTATCCAACATCCACGCCTGTTCCAACGCTGCCGAATCACTGCAAGCAAGGAGCAGCCTCAAAAAGTCTTCAAAATTGTTTGCCAACGGATGAACATAATCAGGAGCCGAGTTCATGGGACTAACGGAAAAAACCACGCCGCCAAAGCCTCGAACAAAGCAGAAGTGGATGCCATCCACACCCGCCCAGCCAAAAATAGATGCACCTTTGGGCGTGCAAAAGTAGGGGTTATTATCTTCACGACGCTCCACCCCTACGGGCGAAAGGTCAATACCACTCCGCAAAAATTTCTGAAATACTTTATCCATAAGCCTTATGCTCCTATCAAGCTCTGGTCAAAGGCAAACAGAGCCTCGTTGATCTCAAAGACGTTATAGTTCCCATGCTCCACGAAATACTCCACGATGATGTCAAACTTGTTGGAGTGGGAGAGTGCAAAACCAGCCTTCATGAGCATATCCTTCATTTCCGCAAGGGGCAGCTCAAGGGCAATGGAAAACGCAATGACTGTGGGCTTGGAAGGCTTGTAGGACTTGTCCGAGCGGATCTTCGAGAAGAGTTTCCGGTCAATGTTCGCCTTCTTGTAGCACTGTGCGTCCGTCATGCCGCGTTCGTCAATCTTCCGCAGCAGCATCTCGGAAAAGCTCTCATCGATCTGTTCCAGTGCATCGTCGAGAGTTGCCGCCTTTTTAGGAGCAGCCGCCACAGAGACAGGAGGGATGAGCTGTTCGATTGCATCTTCATCGCAGACGGATGACTCGCAAGGCATCGGCTCTTCCATCCGGAAGGCACTCATTCTGCGCAGCCGCTCAGAACGAGGATCGGTATGCTCATCCACATAGCGGTCGTCTATGTAAGCTGCAATGTCGGCAAACAGCTTGCCGCTGATCTGATAGGCTTTGCGGTCGAAAATGACGATGTACACCGTCA
>OGKG01000311.1_pt1 | contig 62094 bp, 60 predicted proteins | sample 1572201 | NCBI WGS metagenome assembly OGKG01 (sample SAMEA2582146, study PRJEB24529) | metagenome | biome: Human gut stool | place: China | collected 2011 | reverse complement strand
GAGATATAGTTATACTTGGAAACAGGTATGAAGCCCAGTTATGTGCTATAGAAATGGACGCAAGATGCATTGTTATATGTGAGGGTGCAGCAGTTTCAAAGACAATTATAAAGGTTGCACAAGAAAAAAATTGTGCTATTATTGTTACTGACTACGATACGTATACGGTTGCCAGACTTATAAACCAGAGCATACCCATAAGTTACTATATGATGCATTCGGAAGGCCTTATCACATTTAAGAATACAGATTTCATAGAGGATATTCAGGATGTAATGGCAAAAAAGCGTTTCCGTGATTTCCCGATAACAGATGAAAATGGTAAATATATCGGCATGATTTCGAGAAGAAATCTTTTAAAACATGGAAAAAAGAAGCTTATTCTGGTTGACCATAATGAGAGAAGCCAGGCTGTTGATGGTGTGGATACGGCTGATATTATGGAAATAATTGATCATCACCGTATTGGTTCAATACAGACAATGTTTCCTGTATTTTTCAGAAACCAGCCATTGGGCTGCACTGCGACTATAATATATAAGATGTATTGTGAACATAATCTTGTGCCGGAAAAAGATGTTGCAGCACTTTTATGTTCGGCAATAATATCAGATACATTAATTTTGAAATCTCCAACATGTACTGCAGATGATATTGAAGCCTGCAAAAAGCTTGCCAAGATTGCCGGTATTGACATAGAAGAGTATGGCAGGGCAATGTTTAAGGCCGGAAGCAATATCGAAAGCCGGACGCCTAAAGATTTGTTTAACAGAGATTTCAAGAAGTTTTCTGTAGGCGATGTTGTGATAGGCGTTGGCCAGGTCAACTGTATGGAACAGGAAGAAGTTCAGAATATAAAAGTGAAAATGAAAGATTATATCAGTACGGTTACCGGCGATAACGGAATGGATATGGTATTTTTTATGATTACTAATGTATTAGACGGCGGTTCTGAAGTTTTGTGCAGTGGCAAAAATGCCTCGGCAACAATATCACAGGCATTTAATGTTGGTACAACCGACGATTCAGTTTATCTTGATGGTGTTGTATCACGTAAGAAACAGATGCTTCCGGCAATTATGGAAGCATTGCAGCAATAGCAGAATTGTATGATAATCATATACGTATATTGAATGTTGAATGGAAAAAATTTCGGGAAATGAGGATTATAATGAAAAAGTTAAGAAGAGATGAGCCTTGCTGGTGCGGAAGTGGAAAAAATTATGGAGAGTGTCATGCTGACTTCGACAGAAAAATAGAGACATTCAGGAAAAAATTCCACAAAGTTCCACCTAGAAGCATCATTAAAAATGAATATCAGCTTGAAAAAATGCGTGAAAGTGCCAAAATCAACATAGCAGTTCTTGATTATGTAGGTGAACATATTAAAGCCGGGATGACAACAGAAGAAATTGACCAGATGGTATATGAAAAGACAACGGCAATGGGAGGAATTCCAGCACCGCTTAATTATGAGGGATTTCCAAAGAGCGTGTGTACGTCAATTAATAATGAAGTATGCCATGGTATTCCATCAAGTAATATAAAGTTAGTTGATGGCGACATTATAAATGTTGACTGTTCAACAATTCTTGATGGGTATTTTTCTGATTCATCAAGAATGTATTGCATAGGAAATGTTTCTCCTGAAAACAAAAAGCTCGTTGATGTAGCAAAGGAGTGTGTTGAACTTGGACTTAAACAAGTTAAACCATGGGGACACCTTGGAGATGTTGCACAGGCGATTAATGATCATGCAAGGGCAAATGGCTATTCTGTAGTAAGAGATGTCGGCGGACACGGAATCGGACTTGAATTCCATGAGACACCATTTGTAAGTTATGTTATCAAAAAAGGAACAGGAATGGTTATGGCACCTGGAATGGTATTCACAATTGAACCTATGATAAATATGGGTGTGCCTGACATTTATGTTGATGAAGATAATGGCTGGACAATATATACAGACGATGATGAGCCATCGGCACAGTGGGAAATTATGGTTCTTGTCACAGATACCGGTTACGAAGTAATGAGCTGGTAAAATAAATATAATATTGAAAAATTATTGCGGCAGCCGCCAGAATTTATGTTTATACAGGATTCTGGGGGCTGCCGTTAAATGTTAAAAAATATACTGCTTAACCGGATTAATAGAATGGGTAAGTCTCATGTAAGCAGTCTGATTTTGTGTAATTATATAAAAAAAGAAGCCGAAATTCGACTTCTTAAACAAAAGAGCGCGAGACGGGGATCGAACCCGCGACCCCCTCCTTGGCAAGGAGGTGCTCCACCACTGAGCCACTCGCGCATAAACTATTTAACTATGCCAGCATTTATCTACAATGCCGAACGCAAGTGTTATTTTACATAAAATTCTATAAATTGTCAAGGGGTAAATTTGAAAAAATATATTTTTTTGTAAATTTAATACATATAATGATTTAGAAGTTATTTAGGAAAATAAATTATGGAAATAAATGAAAAAAATGTAATTATGTATCTTAGAAAATCGCGTGCCGATGATTCTGCACAACAAGTATGTGAAGTGCTTGCAAAACATGAGTTACAGCTTCAGGATTATGCTGTAAGAGAATTTGGTAAAAAAATATCGGAAGAACACATATGCCGTGAAGTTGTTTCGGGTGAAACTATTGATGACAGACCGGTAATGAAAAAGGTACTTCATATGCTGGAGTCACAGATATATGCTGGTGTTCTTGTTATAGAACCGCAAAGATTGTCAAGAGGAGATTTGCTTGATTGCGGGAGAGTTATAAACACATTTAGATATACTAATACAGCTGTTATAACACCAACAAAAATATACAATTTATGTGATGAATATGACAGACGTTTTTTTGAAATGGAATTGATGAGAGGAAATGATTATCTTGAATATTCAAAAAGGATTATGAATCGTGGCCGGATGGCATCAGTAAAGCAGGGAAATTATATAGCGTCAGTACGACCGTTTGGTTATAACAAAATAATTGCAGGAAGTGGAAAAGATAAATTTCATACGCTTGAAATAAAACAAGAAGAAGCAGATGTTGTAAAAATGATTTTTGATTTGTATGTAAATAAAGGATATGGATTTGCCAAAATAGCAAAAATTCTCGATAGCGGCAGTGTAAAGCCATTAAAATCAGATAACTGGTCGCCGTATTCAATAAATTCAATATTATCTAATCCAGTATATATAGGGAAAATAAGGTGGAATATAAGAAAAACGGTTAAAATCTGGAAAGATGAAAAAATATTGAAAACAAGACCATTTAATCATAATAATGATGAAATAATAATGGCAGATGGTAAGCATGAGGCTATAATTGATGAAAAAATATTTTATGAGGCTCAGAAAAAAAGGGGAAGTATTTCAAGAGAGAAAAAAGATGTGACATTAAAAAATCCTTTTGCTGGAATTATGGTTTGTGGCAGGTGTGGTGCTGCAATGATTATGAAAAAGTATACTGATAAAAGAAATAAGAATAATAAAGATGCAACATACATTCTTTGCAGCAGGCAATCGGTATGTCATACAAAATCAGTTAAGTATTCAAAAATTTCAGAAATAATAAAAGATTCGTTATTGTGCATATTGCCGGAATTTGAAATTGATATGAGTGTATGCAGACAAAAAGAGAACAGTATTGATGTGGATATAGATAGTATTTTAAATAATATTCATTTAATGAAGAAAAAAGATGAACGGCAGAAAGATGCATATGAAAATGGGATATATTCCAAAGAGGAATACAAGTTGAGGAATGAAGAGTTGCAAAGTCAGATAAAAAAAGCAGAAGAAATGGTTGAAAATGAACGTGAAAAACAAAAAGAGCTTTTATTATATAAAGAGAAAAAATTATATTTTAATGATTGTATTAAACTTATAGATAATCAGAATATAGATGCAGCTAAAATGAATCATTTTTTAAAAAGTTTTATAAGTAAAATAGAGTATTATGATAATTCCTACAATGACATGAATAAGTATAATTTGAAAATTTATTTGAAAATATAATATGCAACATAAGTGTGCAGATTCTTCTGTTCCAATATCTGTAAGAAGCCCCGCCACAGCACGGTCGGGCATGGTATAACGTTGCGAAATATAACGCATTGAAGCCCCAAGCTCGCCGTCAGGTCCACCATACTGACTGATAATCATAGCTGCAAGTGCCGGATTTGTCTGTTTAATATTTATAGGATATTCAAGCCTTTTTTCATAATTCCACATATCAACAGCCCTCCTTTTCCCATGGAAGTGGTGTCGCCTGCCAGTTCCAGTAACCACATCCGTTAGTGCTGTCCGCAATGATTGCACCAAAACACTCCTCATAATCAGCAACGGCTTCGGCATATTGTGGTTTTATTGAATTATAATATTCAATAGCTTCGGCATCATCGGGATGCGTATCAAGATATAATAGAGCTTCTGTCATGGCAAACCCAAGTTCATATATACTCATAAGTCCTTTATTTTTATTATACGTCTCAACTGCCGGCATGGCATTTCGCTGCTGCATATTTCTGTTTTGCTGGCTGCATCCACAGTTTCGCATATTTGCATTTCTCATATAATTGTTATTCATCGACAGCCTCCTTTAAAAGGTTTATCCAAGGCTGCAAAAAGAGTTCCTCTTGCCAATGCCTTACATGGTTCATATATGTCGCCCCAACGCTGCCATGGAACATAAGCCATTCCAACAACCTGAAGCTGTACAGAATTTGGACAGTTCATAAAAACCTCGTAACAGTTAATGTTCTATTTAGTCTATGCTTTGAATATAATTTTGTGCAAATGATGTATATATATGAAGTGGCGATAATGGAAGAAAAATATCTGAAAATGAAAGAGATAGATGATATGGATGAATGGGTTATAAAGATATATACACCCGAAAATGCAAAAAAGAATATTATAGAAAAAATAAATAATACAGCAGTGGATTTGTACATGGAAAGTAAATGTGAAAATAAATTATAGTAATTGAAAAGCATTATGCGATATGATATTATTAAAACAGTTGGGATAAAAGAGCGTGATGTCATGGAGGGGAGTATAAAAAAAGGTCTCATATGAGACCAATAAAATCTACACCATGCAGAGCCACAAAGTGGCGATTTCGGATTAACCTTATTTGCACTCGCTTTGTTAATTCAATATTAAAATAACACTAGAAAAGATTTAAGTCAAGGGGGTTTTACGTATGGAGAAAGAATATTATCTTGGACTTGATATGGGTACTAATTCTGTAGGATGGGCAGTGACAGATGACGCCTATAATCTGATTAGGTTTAAAGGAAAGGATATGTGGGGAATCCGTGAGTTTGATGAAGCTAATCCGGCAGTGGAGAGGAGAACTCACAGGACATCAAGGAGAAGGGAACAAAGAAATGCAGTCAGAATGGGATTAATCAGAAGTTATTTTGCAGATGAGATTCAGAAAGTTGACAGTAATTTTTATCAACGACTTGATAACAGTTTTTTTCACGTTGAGGACAAGCAGGATAATGTAAAAGATAAGAATGGTATATTTAATGATAAAAATTATAAAGATGCCGATTATTATAAACAATATCCGACGATATTTCACTTGAGGAAAGAATTAATTGAAGATGCTTCTCAAAAAGATGTGAGATTGGTATATCTTGCGGTTGCAAATATGTTTAAGCACAGAGGGCATTTTTTGTTATCCGGAATCGGAAGTGAAAGCAGTAAACAGACGATAACAGATTTGTATAATCAGGTGTCTGGTCTTATTACAGAAGAGTATGGAATATCATTAAAGACGGACATTGCTGGAACAGATTTTGAGCAGGTACTTTGCAGCAGAGAATATTCAAGAACAAGAAAATCAGAAAAAGTTTGTGAAATACTTGAGATAAAAAACAGTGATAAGTTAAAAAAAGCATTTGTTAAGAGCATGTGCGGACTCAGTGTCAAAATTACAGATGTTATAGATGATACATTTACTGAAATATCAGATGAAGATAAGAAAATCACATTTAGTTTTGTTGATAGTGATTATGATGAAAAGGCAGGAGTGCTTGAAGAAAAGCTAGGAACAGATGTATATGATATTATTTCAAAATTAAAAGAAATACATGATAAGGCACAGGTGGCAGAGATAATGAAAAATTATCAATATTTGTCATTTGCAAGAGTTGCTGATTATGAAAAACACAAAAAAGATTTAAAAATTTTAAAACGAGTTGTAAAAAAGTATTTTGAACCTACCGTATATGATAAATTATTCAGAAGTGGAGAAAACGGTACATATAGTGCATATGTCAATTCGTTTAACTCAGGAGAAAAGTCACGAAGAAATTATAAAGAGCGAAAGCAGGAAGATTTGTACAACAGTATAAAAAAACTGATAAAATCTATTGATAATGTATGTGATACAGATATAGAATATATAAAAAATGAGATTGAAAAGGAAAATTTTCTGCCAAAACAGCTTACATTTAAAAATGGGGTTATTCCGAATCAGATTCATGCTTCTGAATTAAAAGCAATATTGAAAAATGCTGAAAAATACCTTCCGTTTTTGAATGAAAAAGATGAGTCGGGATATACAGTATCAGAAAGAATATTAATGCTTTTTTCTTTTCAGATTCCATATTATGTTGGGCCTGTATCACCAAACAGTAACGGCTGGGTAAAGAGACTTGAGCCGGGGCAGGTACTTCCGTGGAATATTGATAAAAAGATAGATTTAAAGGAAACATCTGAACAGTTTATACAAAGAATGGTCAGAAATTGCACATATATCGCTGGAGAAAAGGTATTACCCAAAGCTTCGCTTTTGTATGAAAATTTCAAAGTTTTAAATGAAATTAATAATTTGTCAATTAACGGTGAGCGGATAGCCGTTGCTTTAAAGCAGGATTTATATAACACATTATTTTTAAAGGGAAAAAGAGTTACGCGAAAACAGATATTTAATTATTTTCATAGCAGAGGTCTTGTTGAGGAAGATTCACAGATAAGCGGAATTGATATTGCTGTTAATAACAGTCTTTCTACCTATGGAAAGTTCTTGCCTTTATTTGGAGAGCATTTAAAAGAAGATAAATATAAAAAGATGGTTGATGATATTGTATTCTGGTGTACTGTATATGGTGATTCAAGGAAATTCTTAAGGGAACAGATTGAAGAGAAATATTCAGATGTGCTTGATGAAAACCAGATAAAACGAATAACAGGAATGAAATTTAAAGACTGGGGCAACCTGTCAAAAGAATTTCTTGAGTTATCAGGGTGCTGTAAATCAACAGGTGAAATGATACCTCTTATAAGAGCAATGTGGGAAACTAATTATAATCTTATGGAACTGCTTCACAGTGAAGAATTTACATATAGTGAAGAGTTAGAGGAAAAGCAGGGGAAAATTGAAAAAGTCCTTTCAGAATATACTATAGATGATTTGAACGAAGAATATTTTTCTGCACCTGTAAAACGAATGGTATGGCAGACATTACTTATTATTAAAGAAATTGAGAAGATAATGAAATGTCCTCCAACAAGAATATTTGTTGAGATGACAAGAAAAGATGATGAAAAAGGTGATAACGGACGTAAATCATCAAGAAAAGACCAGCTGCTTGCACTTTATAAAAAGATTCAGAGTGAAGATAAAGAGTGGAAGAAAGAGATGTCTTCTCGAATTGAGGATTACGATAAAAACGGTGCATTAAGAAGTAAGAAACTTTATTTATATTTTATTCAAAAGGGGCTTGATATGTATACAGGCAAACCTATAGATTTGGATAATCTTATGAGTGCCAATTCAAACTATGATATAGACCATATATATCCTAGACATTTTGTTAAAGATGATAATATTAATAATAATCTTGTGTTGGCAAGTAAGCCTGCAAATGCGGAAAAGAGCGATATATATCCGATAAAGGATTCCATATACCAAAAGATGAAATATACATGGAAAGTTCTTAGGGATGAGGGGCTTATAACAGAAGAAAAGTACAAGAGACTTACCGGAAGAAATCCGTTTACAGATGAACAAAAAGCCGGGTTTATTGCAAGGCAGTTAGTTGAGACTGGACAGGGAACAAAGGGTGTAGCAGATTTACTTACGGCATTGCTTCCCGATACAAAGCTTGTATATTCTAAGGCTGGTAATGTTTCGGACTTCAGAAAAAGGTATGATATTCCTAAGAGCAGGCTTATTAATGATTTTCATCATGCACACGATGCTTATCTTAATATAGTTGTTGGAAATATATATTTTACAAAATTCACATCAAATCCGTTAAATTATATTAGAAAAGAGTGTTCATCGAAAGATAACAAGTATCAATATAATCTTGGAAATATGTATAAATGGGATGTGAAAAGAGATGGAAAGACTGCATGGATAGCAGCAAAAGAAGGAGAAACGGGAACGATTGCGACAGTTAAGAAGATACTTTCAAGAAATACACCTACACTTACAAGACTTACAATAGAAGGACATGGTGGAATTGCTGATGCAACACTTTACAGTCACAAAAAGGCTAAGCAGGATGCTTATATTCCATTAAAATCCTCTGATGCCAGAATGGCAGATGTGACAAAATACGGTGGTTATTCAAGTGTCACAACAGCATATCTTTTTCTTGTAGAACATGAGATAAAAGGGAAAAAGATAAGAACACTTGAGACGGTGCCGTTATATCTGAAAGATAGATTAGAAAACAGTAAAGAGAAACTTGAGGAATATTGCAGAGAATCTTTAGGTTATACTAATCCATCTGTAAGAATGAAGAAAATCAAATTGCAGTCATTAATAAAACTTAATGGTTATTATATGCAGATTTCGGGAAAATCAATTAAACAGTTCGAGGTTAGAAATTATGTTCAGATTTGCCTTAACGGTAAATGGGTTGATTATATTCATAAACTTGAAAAATATCAGGATAAAGGCGTTATTGATAACGCAATAACTGATGAAAAAAATGTGGAATTGTATAATATTTTATGTGAAAAGCATAGTGTGGGAATATTTACACTACGTCCGAATCCGGTAGGCGATAAAATAAAAAAAGGATATGATAAGTTTGTAAATCTTACTACAGAAGAGCAAATAAAATTGCTTATTGAAATTATAAAACTGACGTGTGTTGGAATAGTTAAGGCTGATTTGAGACTAATAGGAGCGTCGGAAAAAAGTGGAACTATGAAGATTAATAAAAATATAACTGATGCTAAAGAATGTTTTTTAATAAATCAATCTGTCACGGGATTATATGAGAACAGAATTGATTTATTAAGAGTATGAGTTGGCGTACAGTGGTAATCTCAAGCAGTGCAAAGCTTGATTATCATATGGGATATATGGTTGTGCGTAAAGATGAAGAGATAAAGATACATATAAGCGAAATATCAATTCTTATTATAGAGAGTACAGCCGTATCCCTTACAGCAGCATTGCTTAGTGAGCTTACCAAGAAAAAGATTAAAGTTATTTTTTGTGATGAGAAGAGAAATCCGTCATCTGAGCTTGTGCCATATTATGGGGCACATGATACAAGTGAAAAAATAAGGCGGCAGATGGCATGGACAAGTGATGTTAAATCAATTATATGGACTGAGATTGTACGTGAAAAAATATTAAAGCAGGCAAAACATCTTGATGAATGGAATCTTGCAGAAGCAGAAATGCTATATAATTATATTAATGAAATAGAAATTGGCGATGCAAGTAACAGGGAAGGTCATGCGGCAAAAGTATATTTTAATGCTTTGTTCGGCAAAGATTTTACAAGAACAGAAGAAAACAGTATAAATGCAGCTTTAAATTATGGATACGGAATTATATTGTCTGCATTTAACAGAGAAATAGTTTCTAATGGCTATATAACACAGATAGGACTTTTTCATGATAATATGTTTAATCAGTTTAATCTTGGTTCTGATTTAATGGAACCATTCCGTCCGTTAGTTGATTATATTGTAAGGTCATTAATGCCGCAGAAATTTGAACGAGAAGAAAAACTTGAAATTTTAAGAATATTACAACAGGAAGTTACAATTGCTGGAAGAAGGGAAGTGGTCAATAATGCCATTAAAATTTATTGCAAGAGTGTTTTTGATGCTTTAAATGAAAATGATACATCATTGATAAAATTTTATAAGGATGAGTTATAGATATATGAGAATAATTGTATTTTTTGATTTGCCTGTAATAACAGCAAAGAGCAGACGTGATTATTATAATTTTAGAAAATATCTTATAAAATCCGGCTTTGTTATGATGCAGGAGTCTGTATATTGTAAACTTGTACAGAATTCAACAATGGCTGATGCGTATATCAACAACATTAAGCAAAACAGACCACCGGCAGGATTAGTACAGTTACTCAAAGTTACAGAAAAACAATATGCAAAAATGGAATATATAGTAGGACGTGGGAAAAGTAATATTCTGGATACAGATGAAAGACTGGTGATTATATGAGTATGAGGGTTGTCTGGAGTGTTGGAAATCTGGATATAGAACTTCAGGAAAATAAAATTACGGTTATAACTATTGAAAATACAGAAGCATATGTTGATTTTTTAATGAATTTGAATCTGCAGGCAGAAGGACAGGCAGGGACAATAATAGTATCAGATGGAGTAAAGGAGCAGAACTTTGTAAAATCATGTGATGTTATATTTAATCCGTTTGCATTAGAGCTTAATAGTAAAAAGGTTTTGACAAAACTGTATCAAGAATTGCAGGAAATTGCTGATACAGTCTGTCAGGAAAAATACATACAGGTAAAATCTGATTTGATTGCGTTTATGGATGAACTTGCAGATAATAGTTCATATGCTCTTGAATTTGATTTGGAATTTGAAATATCGTTGTTGTTAAAAATATTTAATATGCATCTTTTAAATAATGCTCAGGGATTGCTTGAAAATATTATTGAATATATAAAGGCACAAAGTAGAATATGTAATATAAAAAATTTCTTTTTTATAAATTTGAAAGATTATTTGAATGAAAAAGATATTGACATGCTTTATGAATTTGTCAGATACGAGAAGGTTAATCTTATTTTAGCAGAATCACACCAGTCTCATGTGAATTTACATGAAAAACGCTGGATTTTAGACAGGGACAGGTGCATAATAGAACCAGATGAATTAACAGTGTAATCGCATTGCACATACAGCTTGGTGAGAACCTCAAATTTTGAATTTGAGGTTTGAGAGCTTTGTTAATTCAGAAGAGTATCAAACTCAGTGGGCGACACCTGACGACTTCTTCAGGTTTGAGAGCTTTGTTAATTCAGAAGAGTATCAAACTTCCCCTCTTCAATATCTGAATTATCAAAAGTTTGAGAGCTTTGTTAATTCAGAAGAGTATCAAACATAAATTTCAAACAAAAACTACAGGATTAGGTTTGAGAGCTTTGTTAATTCAGAAGAGTATCAAACAGGAAAGCAATGTATTATCCGAACATGATGGTTTGAGAGCTTTGTTAATTCAGAAGAGTATCAAACAACACAATGCAGATATTTGGGTGTATAACTGTTTGAGAGCTTTGTTAATTCAGAAGAGTATCAAACTAGACCCTAATGCGGTACAATATTCAACCGGTTTGAGAGCTTTGTTAATTCAGAAGAGTATCAAACAGCTGGGCTTGCTAATATGTGACGGAATGGGTTTGAGAGCTTTGTTAATTCAGAAGAGTATCAAACACTGCGGTATCGGTTCAAAGTCGAAGTCAAGTTTGAGAGCTTTGTTAATTCAGAAGAGTATCAAACATAAGAAAGATACATGGAACCCACCTCCTAGTTTGAGAGCTTTGTTAATTCAGAAGAGTATCAAACTGACACTTTTGAGACTAAATGACACCAAATGTTTGAGAGCTTTGTTAATTCAGAAGAGTATCAAACTCGGCATGTATTACGATTCAACATATCGAAGTTTGAGAGCTTTGTTAATTCAGAAGAGTATCAAATCGGAAAAAGAAAATGTGACGGAATCTGTCAGTTTGAGAGATTTTTTAATTCAAAAGTAGTATAGATAGCTTGATTTTATGGCTTGTTAATAAAATATATACATCATGAGTGGGCATATGAACTCGCTCACTTTGAGATGATTAGCACAATGGTGCATCAGCTCACACGTAACATGACGGTTGAACAGCTTAAAGGAACGCCGTTTGAAGCATACTATGTTGACCATACGGCGGGAATCTGGCCGCAGGCTGCAGGCGGAATTCCTTTCAATGCATGCGAATTCCAGTCAAAAGGTGATGCAATTACAGATTTAACAGAAGACATGGCAGCGGAGCAGAAGGCACGTTCAACATATGAAAATCTTATAAGGCTTACAGATGACCCGGATGTGCTTGACCCATTGAGATTTTTGAGGGAGAGAGAAATAGTGCATTTTCAGAGATTTGGCGAAGCACTTTCAATGATTCAGGATAGTCTCAACTCAAAGAATTTTTATGCATTTAATCCGGAGTTTGACAAAGGCTGCAAATAATCAGATAATAGCAATAATACATGTCAATAATGATGTGGATTAATTGAAAGGAATTTGCATGCAGATGAAAGAGAAAATATTTACAATACCGGTTAACGATGCTTTTGACAGTGGATGTGAGTGCCCGGTATGTTATATGAAGCGTGAGCTTGAAAATGCAGCGGTTGAATATACGATGGGTCCCAGCTATATGGAGGATGATATAAGAGCAAAGACAGATGAGCTTGGATTTTGTGAAAAACATATCAAAGATGTGTACAATTGTGAAAACAGGCTTGGTTTTGCACTTGTAATGAAAACTCATATGGATAGGGTTATAGCAGATATATCAAAAAAGGCACAGGAGCCTGTAAAAGGTAAAAAGCTGTTTTCAAAAGTGCAGCCTAATGGCATATCTGATTATACGAAAGAACTTAATACAAAATGTTTTGTATGTGAGAGGATAGAAGATACATTTAAAAGATATATAGATACAATAATTTATCTTTACAAACAGGATGAATCATTTAGGAAAAAATACAATGAGTGCCAAGGATTCTGTACGCAGCATTATGGAGTTCTCATAGAAGAGGCATCATCAAAAATGAGTGGTCAGGTTCTTAATGATTTTGTTGAACAGACCAATAGGTTATATCTTGAAAACATGAAGCGTGTCCGTGATGATGTTGAATGGTTTATCAACAAATTTGACCATAAATATGCTGATGAACCTTGGAAAAATGCAAAAGATTCGCTTACAAGAGCAATGATAAAAACAGCTTCTGTTCTTCCTGAAGAAGAAAAGAAGAAAAAGTAAATTAAAACCCACGGAGCACTGAACTGATGGTGTTTCGTGGGCTTTTATTAAATGATTTAATAAATACAGAACTGTTTTATTCTTTCTCTTTGTGGGTATTGATACTTATTGATACATATTCGCGTGGGGTATCATTAGTCAGAGATTCAAAATCTATAGTATCAATGTCATCATTTTCATTATCAGTCGTGATTTCATCGGCGGTTTTATCAGTATTTTTATTTTTTCTATATTTAGTGAAGCAAGCAGCCAATGTGGCGGCAACAGCTCCGACAGCACCCGCGGCAGCAGTCAAAGCAATAATTTTCTTAGAATTCTTAGCCATATAATCCTCCTTGTTTTGCGAAGCAAAACAAGAAAAACTTAAAGTTTTTCTTGTTATCGCGGTATTCGCCAAGGTTTTAAGCAAGCTTAAACTTTGGCTCATTACTCGCGTAAATCCGTGCCCTTGCAGGAGCAGAGGATTTAGCCTCCTTGTTTTGCGAAGCAAAACTGTCATTGTGTTACATTGTTTCTAAGTATTCTACTCTATAAACAAAATTTTTTAAAGTGCAAAATATAAAATAATAATAAAAATTCGTATTTTGCAGTTACAGTGTGATATTATATGAGAAAAATGAGCAATAATATTACATGACAGATATGGGGTATACATATGGACGTTGAATATAAAGGAAAAGATACTATAATACATAATCTGAAAGATTTTAATCTGGGACAGACGATGGAGTGCGGACAGTGCTTTCATTTTCAGAAAATTGATGATGATGAATATGGAATGTCAGCATATGGAAAATTTCTGCATGCAGCCCAGAAGGATGATAAACTGTATTTATTTGATACAACAAAAGAAGAATTTGAAAAAATATGGTGTCATTATTTCGATTTGGATAGAGATTATGGGGAAATAAAGTCATTTTTGTTGAAAGAAGATGAAAAATTGCGTGAGGCTGTGGAAAAGATGTGGGGTGTAAGAATTCTTAATCAGGAATTTTTTGAGACATTGATTTCATTTATAATTTCGCAGAATAAGCAGATTCCGCATATCAAACAGATCGTTGCAAGAATTTCACACGATTACGGCAAATATCAGGGAAGTGTTGGCGGGATTGATTTCTATGGCTTTCCGACGCCACAGCAGTTGTCACAAGCAGATATAGATGCATTGAGAGAGTGCAAAACGGGATTTCGTGCTCCATATATTTATAATGCGGTTGAATTTGTGAATAATGAAATAATAAAAGAAGAGAATTTAAGAAAATGTGGTGTGGATGAATGTCGTGAACAGCTTATGAAAATAAAAGGTGTGGGAATGAAGGTTGCTAACTGTGTGAGCCTTTTTGGATTAGGTTACAGGGAAGCATTCCCGGTTGACGTCTGGATAAAGAGGATTATGCAGAGTCTTTATTTTGATGGCAAGGAACATTCCAACGCGGAAATAGAATCATACGGCGTGGAGCATTTCGGAAAATATGGCGGCTATGCACAGCAGTATCTCTTTTATTATGGAAAATCAGAAAAAATAGGATTGAAAAATAAGACAAATTAGTTCCTTATTGAACAGCAAAAAAATATTAAAAAATTATAATGAAATCATTAAATAAATAATATATTTAAAATAGCTGTTGACAAACAAAAAGGGTAGTGATATTTTAATGTTATCGTAATTAGCACTCGAAAATAATGAGTGCTAACAGAACAAGAGCTGCCAGCAAGGAAAGAATCAATGACAGCAGAATGGAGGAATATTAATTATGAAGTTAGTACCATTGGGCGACAGAGTCGTAATTAAAGCATTAGTTGCAGAAGAAACAACAAAGTCAGGCATTGTTTTACCTGGTCAGGCAAAGGAAAAACCACAGCAGGCAGAGGTAGTTGCAGTAGGACCTGGCGGAATGGTAGACGGTAAAGAAGTTAAGATGCAGGTTAAGGCCGGAGATAAGATTATTTATTCTAAATATGCAGGAACAGAAGTTAAGCTTGAAGATGAAGAATATATAATTGTTAAGCAGTCAGATATTCTTGCAATAATTGAATAATAGATAATATAGGCATTGAATTATAATTTGATTTAATATTTAATCAGGAGGCAATAATTATGGCAAAGGAAATTAAATATGGCATAGATGCAAGAAAAGCACTTGAAGCAGGTGTTAACCAGCTTGCAGATACAGTAAGAGTAACACTCGGACCTAAGGGAAGAAACGTAGTCCTTGATAAATCATACGGTGCACCGCTTATTACTAACGATGGTGTTACAATTGCAAAGGACATTGAACTTGAAGATAAGTTTGAAAATATGGGTGCACAGCTTGTTAAGGAAGTTGCAACAAAGACTAATGATGTTGCAGGTGATGGTACAACAACAGCCACAGTTCTTGCACAGGCAATGGTAAATGCCGGTATGAAGAATCTTGCAGCAGGTGCTAATCCTATTATTTTAAGAAGAGGTATGAAGAAAGCTACTGATTGTGCAGTGGAAGCAATTGCAAAGATGAGCCAGAAGGTTACTGGCAAAGACCAGATTACAAAGGTAGCTTCAATTTCAGCAGGTGACCCGGAAGTAGGACAGCTTGTTGCTGATGCAATGGAGAAGGTTTCTAATGATGGTGTCATCACAATTGAAGAGTCTAAGACAATGAAGACAGAACTTGACCTTGTTGAAGGTATGCAGTTCGACAGAGGATATATTTCAGCATATATGGCAACAGATATGGATAAGATGGAAGCAAATCTTGATGACCCATATATCCTTATTACAGATAAGAAGATTTCTAACATTCAGGAAATTCTTCCAATTCTTGAACAGATTGTACAGAGCGGTGCAAAGCTTCTTATTATCGCTGAAGATATTGAAGGTGAAGCACTTACAACACTTATTGTTAATAAATTAAGAGGAACATTCAATGTTGTCGGTGTTAAGGCTCCGGGCTATGGTGACAGACGCAAAGAAATGTTAAAGGATATTGCAATTCTTACAGGTGGTCAGGTTATTTCAGAAGAACTTGGACTTGAACTTAAAGATACAACAATGGATATGCTTGGACGTGCTAAGTCAGTTAAGGTTCAGAAGGAAAATACTGTAATCGTTGACGGCGAAGGCAACAAAGAAGATATTCAGGCAAGAATTGCACAGATTAAGGCTCAGCTTGAAGAGACAACATCTGATTTTGATAAAGAAAAACTTCAGGAAAGACTTGCAAAACTTTCTGGCGGTGTTGCTGTTATCCGTGTCGGTGCAGCTACAGAAACAGAAATGAAAGAGAATAAGTTAAGACTTGAAGATGCTCTTGCAGCTACAAAGGCAGCAGTTGAAGAAGGTGTTATCTCAGGTGGTGGTTCAGCATATATCCATGCATCTAAGGAAGTTGAAAAACTTACTAAGACACTTTCTGGCGATGAAAAGACTGGTGCTGAGATTATTCTCAAGGCTCTTGAAGCTCCACTCTTCCATATTGCAGCTAATGCCGGTCTTGAAGGTGCGGTTATTATCAACAACGTAAGAGAATCAGAAGTGGGTACAGGTTTTGATGCGTTAAATGAAACATATGTAAATATGATTGATGCAGGTATCCTTGACCCTGCAAAGGTTACAAGAAGTGCATTACAGAATGCTACAAGTGTTGCATCTACACTTCTTACAACAGAATCAGTTGTTGCAACTATTAAAGAAGATACTCCAGCAATGCCAGCAGGTGGTGCCGGAATGGGAATGATGTAAAATATGTATAATGTTTCAACAGAGCAGATAATAAAGGTAAAAGCACCTAAGAATGCACTTATCTTTAAAATAATAATGATAATAGCATGTATTCTTGCGGTTACAACAATTCCACAGACACATGCATTTGGTCTTCTGTTATTTGCTGTACTTGTAGTGTTTACTGTTTTTGTATTCAGATATTACAATGCGGAATATGAGTATTCACTTGTTGACGGAGAACTTACAGTAGACAGGATTATGGCAAGAACAAGAAGAAAAAGATGTGGTGTCTACGATTTAAGTAAAGCTGAGCTTGTTGCAAAGACAGGAAGCCAGGATGCTTTGAGAATGGAACACAGACAGTTAAGAACACATGATTATACTTCCAATGAAGGGAATGAAGCTGTTGTCATTTATACATTTAATGTAAATAATGAGATGGAGAGACTACTCATAGAACCGTCAGAGTCAATGCTTGAAGCGGTAAAAGAAACAGTCCCTAAGCAGTCATATAAGGTTGACTGATAAAATATACAATGTTTTTTAATACAATAGCAAATGGAAAGATGAGAAAAAATTTCTTGACTTTCTATTTGCTATTTGTTATATTGTCTGATAATATTATAGCAAAGGCGGACGAAGATGTACGCCGAAAGAGATATCCGAAACGAATAAGTATTCGGATATTTTTGCAACATAAAGATAATATAAAAGAAAGCGAGGATAAAGATTACAATGGGTAAAATTATTGGCGAAGGAATTACATTTGATGATGTGTTATTAGTACCACAGTATTCAGAAGTAACACCTAACATGATTGACTTATCAACACAGCTTACAAAGAATATTAAGCTTAACATTCCGCTTATGAGTGCGGGAATGGATACAGTAACAGAACATAGAATGGCAATTGCCATGGCAAGACAGGGCGGTATCGGTATTATTCATAAAAACATGTCTATCGAGCAGCAGGCAGAAGAGGTTGATAAGGTTAAGCGTTCAGAAAACGGTGTAATCACAGACCCATTTTATCTTCATCCTGATAATACACTTGCGGATGCAAATGACCTTATGGGTAAGTTCAGAATTTCAGGCGTTCCTATTACAGATGATAACGGTAAGCTTGTTGGTATCATCACAAACAGAGACTTAAAATTTGAAGAAAATTTCGACCGTCCAATCAGTGAATGTATGACAAGTGAGAATCTTATTACTGCACCAGTTGGAATTACACTTGATGAAGCAAAGAAGATTCTTGCAAAGGCAAGAAAAGAAAAGCTTCCTATTGTTGATAATGATTTCAAATTAAGAGGTCTTATCACAATTAAGGATATTGAAAAGCAGATTAAGTATCCGGCATCAGCACATGATTCACAGGGCAGACTTCTTGCAGGTGCTGCAGTGGGCATAACATCTAATGTTATGGATAGAGTACAGGCTCTTGTTGATGCAAAGGTTGACTGTATTGTTATTGACTCAGCACATGGTCATTCAAAGAATATTATTACAACATTAAAGAATATTAAGTCAGCATTCCCTGATTTACAGGTTATTGCCGGTAATATTGCAACAGGAGCAGCTGCAAAAGCTCTCTGTGAGGCTGGTGTAGATGCTGTCAAAGTTGGTATCGGACCTGGTTCTATCTGTACAACAAGAGTTGTAGCGGGTATTGGTGTGCCTCAGGTTACAGCTGTTATGAGTGCGTATGAAGAAGCTAAGAAGTATGGAATTCCTGTTATCGCTGATGGTGGAATCAAGTATTCAGGTGATATTGTTAAGGCTATTGCAGCCGGCGGTAATGTATGTATGCTCGGAAGTCTTCTTGCAGGATGTGATGAAGCACCTGGTACATTTGAGTTGTTCCAGGGAAGAAAATACAAAGTATACAGAGGCATGGGTTCTATCGCAGCTATGGAAAACGGAAGTAAAGACAGATATTTCCAGACAGGTGCAAAGAAACTGGTTCCAGAAGGCGTTGAAGGACGAGTTGCATATAAGGGACTTGTTGAAGATACAATATTCCAGCTTATGGGTGGTCTCCGTTCAGGCATGGGCTATTGTGGAGCACCTACAATTCCTGTACTTCAGGAGACTGGTCAGTTTATTAAGATGTCATCAGCAGCATTAAGAGAGAGTCATCCACATGATATTCATATCACAAAGGAAGCTCCTAACTACAGTGTTGAAGATAAATAAATTAATAATTATTGTGTAATTGTGAAAAAGAGGGTTCAATTTGAACTCTCTTTTTCTTGATTTTTTTACTATTTAGGGTATACTTATTATGTTATATTGATTTTTCAATGGAGTCGTGAAAAATAAAAGACTAGAAACCTGGAGGGGTCCTATGGGAGAGATTTTACTAAGCAGTTATATAGCAAAGAACCGCAAAGGTGCTAATTTTACTGATGCGGAATTAAAAGCATTAAAAGAGGGCAATCTTGATAATATGGTATCGATATTTGTGCCTATGAAAAACGACAAATATGTCCAGCAGTTACAGTGCGTTTTAAAGAGCATGAGATACTATATGGGAGAAGATGTAAGTCTTTTGCAGGTTAATCTTGAAGATAATCATCGTGAGCACTTTGTCGGATGCCAGATGATGGATGGCGATGAAGAAGTATTTTTTGCAATAGGCGGAAGCGATGACGCACTTATAAAGGTTGCATCAAGATTTGCACAAGTTGATTTTGATGAGTTTGATTCGGATGCATATGATGCAATATGCGAGTTTATCAACTGTACTAACGGAATGTTCGCAACAAAGCTGAGTGACCAGGAAATTGAGGTGATATTAAGACCGCCTGTATTTTATGGTGATGCCAGTATATCCGGTGATAATGGATTTTATGTTGTGACAATGGAAATTGATGGAACTGAGTTTAATGTGATTATGTCAGTATCTGACAAGGTACGTTTAAAAACTATAAAAACTAATTGTGTTTAATGCAGAGGGAGATTTGTTATGGCAAAGATATTAATTGTAGATGATTCAAAGACATCAAGAAGATTTTTAAGAAATATGCTTGAAAAGGCTGGACATGAAATTATAGATGAAGCAGTTAATGGAAGAGAAGGCGTTGATAAATACAAAGAATTACATCCTGATATAGTCACTATGGATATAACAATGCCGGTTCTTGACGGAATAGATGCAGTTGGCGAGATTATGGATTATGATAAAGAGGCTAAAGTTATCATGGTAACAGCTGCAGGACAGAAAAACAATATGGTTGAAGCATTAAAGAAAGGTGCATCAGACTTTATTCAGAAACCATTCGAGAGTGACGTTATTCTTGAAGTGGTTCAGAAAGTATTAGAAGAATAGGAATAAATATGTATAATTATAAACTGGTAATACAATATGATGGAACAAGATACGACGGATGGCAGCGTATGGGAAAGGATGAGTCCATCAATACGATTGAATATAAGATTGCTGAGATATTAAGAAAGATGACGGGTGAGGAAATCCAGATATTTTGCGGATGCAGGACAGAAAAAGGCGTCCATGCAAGAGGGCAGGTTATCAATTTCAAGCTTGATGAGCAAAAGAAACCTTATGAAGTGAAAAATTATCTCAACAGATACCTTCCAAGGGACATTGCTGTTATATCAGCAGAGGTTGTGCCGGAAAGATTTCACAGTCAGCTTAATGCAAAAGGAAAGGTATATGTATACCAGCTTGACACAGGTGATGTGGCTGATGTATTTGAGAGAAGATACAGATATAATACATTTGAGAAGCCTGATTTTAAAGCGATGAGAAAAGCTGCCGGGTATTTTGCCGGCGAGCATGATTTTAAAGCATTTACAACTGCTAAGAAGAGTAAATCAACTGTACGTACAATTAATTCAATTGATATAGTGGAAAATGGCGATAAAGTAAAGATAGTAATATCTGCCAATGATTTTTTACATAATATGGCACGATATATGATTGGTATGCTGCTTGATGTTGGCAATGGATTAAAGAAGCCTGAAGCAGTAAGAGATATTATGGATGGCAAAGATGTACAGATGTCACTTCCGGCAGAAAGTTACGCACTTTTTCTTGAAAAAATCATATACCAGGAGGCATAATTATATATGAAAACAATTATAGAACATATTGGTGATGTTGTAAGCAAAGCGTTTGAGGAATGTGGATATGACGCATCATATGCAAAGATTACAATATCCAACAGACCTGATTTATGCGAATATCAGTGCAATGGTGCGATGGCGGCAGCAAAAGCATACAAGAAAGCACCATTTATGATTGCAGATGAGGTAGTAGAAAAATTATCAGGCAGCTCAATGTTTGAAAAGATTGAGAGTGTAAAGCCTGGATTTATTAATATCAATATATCAGCTGGATATCTTGCTGATTTTGTGAACAGCATGTCTGAAAAAGAAAAATTCGGATATGAGCCAGAAGTGACAAATAAGACTGTAATAGTTGATTACGGTGGAGCTAATGCGGCGAAACCTCTTCATGTTGGACATCTTCGTTCGGCAGTAATTGGCGAGAGTGTTAAAAGAATCCAGAAATATGCAGGCAATAATGTAATTGGAGATGTGCATCTTGGAGACTGGGGGCTTCAGATGGGACTTATTATAGAAGAGTTAAGGGACAGAAAGCCTGAGCTTCCGTATTTTGATGAGAATTACACAGGTGAATACCCAGCTGAACCACCATTCACAATATCAGAACTTGAAGAAATATATCCGACAGCAAGTGCAAAGTCAAAAGATGATGAAGCATTTCTTGCAAGAGCCCATGAAGCAACATTGAAACTTCAGAGTGGCGATAAAGCATGTACTGCTATATGGCATCATATAATGAATGTATCAAAGGCTGATTTGAAGAAAAATTATGATAATCTTAATGTTCATTTTGACCTTTGGAAAGGTGAAAGTGATGCACAGCCATACATTCCTGATATGATACAGTCAATGATAGACAGTGGACTTGCATATGAAAGCCAGGGAGCGACAGTTGTTGATATACAGGAAGACACAGATACGAAGGAACTTCCTCCATGTATCATAAGAAAGTCAGATGGTGCAGCACTTTATGCGACATCGGACCTTGCCACACTTGTAGAAAGAGAAAAACTGTATCATCCTGATTCATATATTTACCTTGCAGACAAACGTCAGGAGCTTCATTTTACACAGGTGTTCAGAGTTGCGAAAAAGGCTGGAATTGTAAAGTCTGACGCTGATATGACATTTCTGGGCTTCGGCACAATGAACGGAAACGATGGAAAGCCGTTTAAGACACGTTCTGGTGGCGTTATGAGACTTGAAAATCTTATAGCAGATATTCAGGATGCTGTTTATGGAAAAATAACTGAAAACAGGACAATGGATCAAGCAGAAGCCAGAGATACTGCACGTATAGTCGGACTTGCAGCATTAAAGTATGGTGATCTTTCTAATCAGGCTTCAAAAGATTATGTGTTTGATGTTGAAAGATTTACTTCATTTGAGGGAAATACAGGTCCATATATTCTTTATACAATAGTAAGAATTAAATCAATTCTTGCAAAATATGTAGCAGAGGGCGGTAAGACAGACAATCTTAAATTGCTTCCACCGGTGAGTGCTTCTGAGAAGAATCTTGAACTGGCACTTGTAAAATATCTTGATGTGATGGAAGCAGCATATATGGATAAAGCACCTCATAAAATCTGTCAGTATATTTATGAGATTTCAAATGTTTTTAATGGATTTTATCATGATACAAAGATACTTGCGGAGCAGGATAAAGAAAGAAAAGAAAGCTATATATCATTGATTTCACTTACGAAGGATATTCTTTTAAGCTGTATAGATTTGCTTGGAATAGAATGTCCTGAGAGGATGTAAAAAGGAGGAATAAACCGGGGCATAACCTTGGATTTATGTTTAGATATGAAATTATTATCATTTGCCATTCCATGCTATAATTCAGCGGATTATATGGAAAAATGTATTAAGTCAGTTCTTATTGGCGGTGAGGATGTAGAAGTTATAATTGTTGATGATGGTTCGACAAAGGATGATACTGCAGAAATAGCAGACAGATATGCCAAGATGTATCCTACTATAGTAAAAGCTGTTCATCAGGAAAATGGCGGACATGGACAGGCTGTGAATACAGGACTTGCACATGCCACAGGAAAGTTTTTTAAGGTGGTTGACAGCGATGACTGGGTAGATGCCAGAAGTTACAAAAAGATTCTTACAACTTTAAAAAACTTTGTAGAAGGCGAAGAACCGGATATGGTTATTGCCAATTATGTATATGATAAAGTTGGTGCTAAGAGAAAAAAGGTGATTCATTATGATAATGTATTTCCTGTTGAGCAGATGTTTGGCTGGGATGATATAGGTAAGTTTAAAATAGACCAGTACATACTCATGCATTCTGTTATATACAGGACACAGCTTTTAAAAGATTGTGCGTTACAGCTTCCTAAGCATACGTTTTATGTTGATAACATATTTGTATTTGAACCGCTTCCATATGTTAAGAAAATGTATTATATTAATACTAACTTTTATAGATATTTTATCGGAAGAGACGACCAGTCTGTCAATGAAACAGTTATGATTTCAAGAATAGACCAGCAGATACGTGTCACAAAGCGTATGATTGATTCATTTATTAAAAGCGGCGTACAGAATAAAAAATGCAGGATGTATATGCGTAATTATTTGAGGATAATGATGGAAGTATCATCAATATTCCTTATATTATCAGGCACAAAAGAAAATTTTGAAAAGAAAGAAGAACTTTGGAATTACGCAAAGAAAAGTGATGCAAAGCTGTATCGTTCACTTAGATACAGTGTGCTTGGCAATTCTGTAAATATTCCGGGAAAGAGCGGAAGATGGCTTTCAAGAATGGGATATAAAGTTATGAATAAGCTTATTGGATTTAATTAGAATTTTATAATGGGAGATGTATAAAATATGATTCTTGATTTATTTAAACTTGATGGTAAAGTTGCTGTTGTTACAGGTGCCAATACAGGACTTGGACAGGGAATGGCGATTGCTCTTGCACAGGCTGGTGCAAAAGTTGTTCTTGTGGGAAGAAGAAATTGCGATGAAACCCAGGCAAAAATTGACGAATTTGGAGGACAGTCAGCACAGGTGCTTGCTGATTTATCATTGACAGAGAGTGTTGACAAAGTTCTTTCAGGTGCACTTGATGCATTCGGACGAGTTGATATTCTTGTTAATAATGCAGGAATAATAAAAAGATGTGATGCGATTGATGTGCCAAAGCAAGACTGGGATTCAGTGATTAATGTCAATCTTAATATGGTATTTTTACTTTGTCAGGCATTTGCAAAGCAATATGTAAAACAGGGTGATGGTGGTAAGATTATCAATGTATGCTCAATGCTTTCATTTCAGGGTGGAATACGAGTTCCGGCATATACTGCAAGTAAGAGTGCGGTTATGGGACTTACAAAAGCACTCGCAAATGAATGGGCATCAAAAGGAATTCAGGTAAATGCGATAGCACCTGGATATATGGCAACTAATAATACATCACAGCTTAGAAGTGATGCAGACAGAAGCGAGGATATTCTTGACAGAATACCGGCAGGACGCTGGGGAACACCTGAAGATATGCAGGGAGCAGCAGTATTTCTTGCATCAAAAGCCTCTGACTATGTTAATGGTTACACAGTTGCTGTTGACGGCGGCTGGCTTGCAAGATAAATATAAAAACGGATTCATGCATGTATAAAGCATGAATCCGTTTTTTTGCATGTTTCAATAAAACATGTCTTCAATATAATTTTAAAATAAAACTTTGCATTTATTCATATCAACATGGCTTTTTATAAAATCAGAGGCTGCATTACGCTGGTTTTCAGGAATGTCAGCTTCACGAAGCATAACAGTCATTTTTGAATTTTCAAAAAGCATATAGTAACCGAATTTTTTATATATAGTAGTAAATGAATCCCATTCATAGTTGAGTGTCTTGTCATAGTCAGGAATTTCAGCGAGAATTCCCGAATCCATAAGTGTAATTGTACATGGAGCACTCTCAGAAGCCTCGCGGTTTTTTAAGTGATAATTAACACTGCTTTTGAACTGGAAGAAAAATATATAAATCGGGTATGCCCAGCATGCCGCATATATAACTGCCAGGTACGTATTGAGAAATCCCAGTACAATAAGAACAATTGTTATGGCGGCAGGTGTCCATGTTAAAATAGTCTCGACAGGATTTCTTACAAATCTGTTCCAGAAAACAATTTTTTTGTATTCATCACCGCTTGCTTTAAGCGTAGTCTTATATTTTATATAATCCATGAAAAAACCATCCTTTAATAAATGAAATGTAATATATAACGCCCATAAAAATGCACTTTGATATAATAACATTATATTTAATTTTATACAAGGTGTTTGCAAAGATGATAAAATAATATATAATAAGATACAGAAACCATAGTTGGTGACATTGGTTGCTTACATAATTAAAAAAAGAAGGTTTGAGTGTAGTATAGTGGATAATTATATTATGAAGGATGAAGTGATGACAAATATAGTTTCATTGCTTGAATCTGATGAGACATTTGCAGAGATTGTTGAAAAAATACTCAGAGAAGCAGAGAGATATCTTTGTACTTCACATGCGGCAGTGCTTCAGGTAAGCACAGATGGTAAACTGATTAATACAGTTATAAGTTATGCCGGTGAAGGCGAACTGCCTCTTAAAATAAACAATATACCAAAATCAAAGTTTTTGATAGGCAGTGATGAGTTAAAATGTTGTGCAACAGGCAGATGTAGTGAAGAAGAAAAATATGCACTTGAGGCATTCGGAGTAAGGTCAAGCGTAGTAGTACCTATATTTATCAATGATTCGTGTGCCATGTATTTTGCTGTATTTGATGTCCGTAATGAGCTTTGCTTCGATAAAGTGAGAATGCAGTTTATCAGGGATGTATCAAGGATAATACAGAGCATAGCACAAAAGAAGGTTACTAATAATTCGTTATTGTCATCTTACGAAGTATTAAGGGATATTTTGAGCAGTATCGGCTCCGGAATAATGGTCTTTGACAAGCACGGCGATGAGATTTATTTTGAAAATGACGTGGCAAGAAAGACTGATGAAGTAAGACGTACAATACAAAAGTGCGTAAAAGAAAGAGTTATAAGACAGGATAATGCCAAGAAGCCGGAAAACGATGAAGAGACAGAGACAGAAAGACCGATAGAACATTATGATCCGGAATCAGGTCTGTGGTTTGAAATTAAGTTTTCTGACCTGACATGGATAGACGGAAGTGCTGTTATTGTATGCACAGCTGTTGATATAACGCAGAAAAAGAAGAATCAGCAGAAGATAGAATATCAGGCAAATAATGATTTTCTCACAGGACTTTATAACAGAATGAAGTGTGAACTTGACCTGAGAAATATTATCCGTGATGCAGTATGTTCCAATCAGAAAGGTGCATTAATGTTTATTGACCTTGATGATTTTAAACATATCAATGACGGGTTGGGACACCAGTATGGCGATTTGTTATTACAGCAGATAGCAGCCGGATTGCAGGGGATTCCGGGGCTTCGTGGACACTGTTACAGAATGGGCGGAGATGAATTTGTTGTAATAGTAAAGCCTGAACAGTTTATCGGAATTTCCAAAATCATAAAAAATGTCGTTGCATTATTTAACAGGCCATGGTATCTGAGAGGAACGGAATATTTCTGTACAATGAGCATGGGTGTTGCAACATTTCCTGATAACAGCGATGACGTGCATGAAATAGTTAAAATGGCAGATATGGCAATGTATGATGCCAAGAGAAGCGGAAAGAACAGATATAATTTCTATGACGGAAGCAAGAATCACAATACGGTCCAGAGACTTGATATAGAAAATAATATGAGGCAGGCGGTTGCGTCACAGATTCATGAATTTGTAGTATTTTACCAGCCGGTTGTTGATACTGTTACCAAAAAATGTATGTCATGTGAGGCACTTGTACGATGGGACAGTAAAGCACTCGGATTTATGGGACCGGGGGATTTTATACCGCTTGCTGAATACCTCGGACTTATAACAGATATAGGAGATTATGTGCTGGAAGAAGCATGCAGGCAGTGTAAGATATGGAATGACAAAGGATACAAGGATTTTCATATTAATGTCAATCTGTCCGTAGTACAGCTCCTTCAGCAGAATGTTGTTGAGAATGTCGGACGTATATTAAGCAGGACAGGTGTTAATCCGAGAAATATAGTTCTTGAGATAACAGAGTCATTTGCAATAAATGATATGGAAAGAGTCCTTAAAATTATTTCCGGTTTAAAGGCACTCGGTCCAAGAATTGCACTTGATGATTTTGGAACAGGATATTCATCGCTTAATTATATAAAACAGCTTCCACTCAATATTATAAAAGTGGACAAAACATTTATTGATGATATAGTTGAAGACGAATATGCACAGGCTTTTGTAAAGCTTATTGTTGATTTGTCAAAGACAATCGGAACACAGATTGTTGTTGAGGGTATCGAGGATATTGAACAATATAATCTTTTAAAGGAGATAGGTGTTAATTATATTCAGGGATATTACTTTGGCAAGCCGGTTCCGGCAAACCAGTTTGAATTTGAATATCTTGGAAAAGTACTGAATGATAATAAATAGGATACAATAGATTGTTGTGTCGGGAAGGAGAGGATAATGAAAACGTTAATTAAGGGAGGAAGGGTATTAGACCCTGCCAGCAAAACAGATGCTGTAAAGGATGTTCTTTTTGAGGATGGTGTTATCCTTAAAGTGGCAGAAAATATTACAGATGATGCAGAAAATGTTATTGACGCAGACGGGATGTTTGTAATGCCGGGACTTATAGATTTACATGTCCATTTCAGGGAGCCTGGTTTTGAGCATAAAGAGACAATCCGTACAGGTGCGAGAGCAGCTGCAAGAGGTGGATTTACAACGGTTTGTGCCATGCCTAATACTAAGCCTGCTATTGACAGCGTTGAGATGGTAAGATATATAATTGATAAGGCAAAAGAAGTTACAGATATTAATGTACTTCCGATTGCTGCAATAACAGCCGGACAGGATGGAGAATATATTACAGACTTTGAAAAACTCAAAGAAAACGGAGCTGTTGCTGTAAGTGAGGATGGCAAGTCTGTTATGAATGCCAGAGTTGCAAGACAAGCTATGAGACTTGCCGCAGAAGTTGACATACCTGTGTTTGCCCACTGTGAGGATAAGAATCTTGTTGCAAGAGGCGTCATGAATGCCGGTGAGAAAGCAAAAGAGATGGGATTTTATGGCATTATGAATGCTGTTGAGGATGTAATTGTTGCAAGAGATATACTTCTTGCAAAAAATACAGGTGCCAGATTGCATTTATGCCATTGCTCAACAAAAGACAGTGTAAGAATGGTTGAACTTGCAAAGAAAGAGGGACTTCAGGTAACAGCTGAGGTTACACCACATCATTTTACGCTTACAGAAGACGCAATTACAAGCGATGATGCTAATTTTAAGATGAATCCGCCACTCAGAAAACAGGAAGATGTGGATGAGTTAAAAGATGGATTATCATCAGGAATAATGGATTGCATTTCAACAGACCATGCACCACATCACAAGACTGAAAAAGAGCGTTCATTTGTGGATGCACCATTTGGAATTACAGGACTTGAGACATCTGTAGCACTTACAATCACAGAGCTTGTTGATAAAGGCGTTTTGACGCCGCTTCAGATGGCAGAAAGAATGAGTTACACACCGGCTCAGATTATAAAGAGTGACAGGGGAACGCTTCTTGAGGGAAGACCGGCAGATATAACAATTATCGACCCTGCAGACGAATATGTTATTGACAGTTCAATGTTTGCTTCAATGGGTAAAAATACACCATTTAACGGAAAGACTGTAAAAGGAAGGGTACGTTATACAATAGCCGGTGGAAAGACAGTATATTCTTACAGACCGGGCTGTGAATGTATTGTAGATAAAGATGTTCCTAAACTTTAATATATTGAAAGGATTTATTAGACGATGATTAACAAGTTAGTAGACAAGATTAAGAAGCAGAATGCACCTGTAGTAGTGGGACTTGATCCTATGATGAAATTTGTTCCAAAACATCTTCAGGATGCTGCATTTAAAGAATATGGAGAGACACTTGAGGGCGCAGCAGAAGCTATATGGCAGTTCAACAAAGCTATCATTGATAATATATATGATATAGTTCCTGCTGTAAAACCACAGGTTGCAATGTATGAGCAGTTTGGTATTCCGGGAATGATTGCATTTAAGAAGACTGTAGATTACTGCCATGAAAAAGATATGGTTGTAATCGGTGATGTCAAGAGGGGGGATATCGGCTCAACATCAGAGGCATATGCTGTTGCTCATCTTGGCAAAGTTAAGGTTGGAAATAAAGAGATAGCTGCATTTGATGAAGACTTTGCAACAGTTAATCCATATCTTGGTTCAGATGGAATTAATCCTTTCCTCAAAGTATGCAAGGAGGAGAAAAAAGGAATATTTATACTTGTTAAGACATCAAATCCTTCAAGTGGAGAATTTCAGGACAGACTTATCGATGGCAGACCTCTTTATGAACATGTCGGTGAAAAAGTAAATGAGTGGGCTATGCAGTGCATGGGCGATGATTACAGCTATGTAGGAGCAGTTGTAGGAGCTACATATCCTGAGATGGGTAAAGTTTTAAGAAAAGTCATGCCTAAGTCATTCATCCTCGTTCCAGGATATGGTGCCCAGGGTGGAAAGGCAGAAGATTTAGTGCATTTCTTTAATGAAGACGGTCTCGGTGCCATAGTAAACAGCTCAAGAGGAATTATTGCAGCATATGCAAAAGAAGAATATGCTAAGTTTGGTGAGGCAAACTTTGCTGATGCTTCAAGACAGGCAGCAATAGACATGATTAATGATATTAATGGAGCTTTAAATAAAAGATAATTAATGAGGAGAATTTCTTATGTCATTTAGAGAAAATGCTAAGATAATAAAAACAGGCTGTCTTGGGACCGGGGTATATGAGATATGGTTTGAGACATCAGATATTGCAAAGGCAGCAAAACCGGGACAGTTTATATCGGTATACAGTGCTGACGGTTCAAGGCTTCTTCCACGTCCAATCAGTATATGTGCAATAGTCGATAACAAGTTAAGAATTGTATATAGAACAGTTGGTGCGGGAACAAAAGAATTTTCATCAATGAAAGAAGGAGAGAGCCTCTCAATTCAGGGACCTCTCGGCAATGGATATGATGTCAATGCCACATATGCTTCAAAAGATGCAATAATTTTCGGTGGTGGTATCGGAATTCCGCCTATGCTTGAACTTGCAAAACAGTTGAACTGCAAAAAACAGATAGTTCTTGGATACAAAGATGAGCTGTTTCTTAATGAAGAATTTGAAAAATACGGAACAGTTACAATTGCGACAGAAGACGGAAGCTGTGGAACAAAAGGAAATGTTCTTGATGCTGTGAAAGCACATAATATTAAGGGTGATGTTATATACGCCTGCGGACCAATGCCTATGCTTCGTGCAATAAAAGCCTATGCTCTCGAAAATAATATTGAGTGTTATATTTCATTAGAAGAAAAAATGGCATGCGGAATCGGTGCATGTCTTGCATGTGTATGCAAATCAAAAGATATTGATGACCATTCAAAAGTCCATAATAAGAGGGTTTGCAAAGAAGGTCCTGTATTTAATGCTAAGGAGGTGGAGATATAATGCCAGCGGAATCAGTAAATATGTCAGTAAATATTGCCGGTGTTACATTTAAAAATCCGGTTACGGTTGCTTCCGGAACATTTGGTTCAGGCATGGAATACAGTGAATATGTTGACCTTAACAGACTTGGTGCTGTGACAACAAAAGGTGTTGCTAATGTGCCATGGCCTGGCAATCCAACTCCACGAATAGCAGAAACGTACGGTGGGATGATTAATGCAATCGGACTTCAGAATCCGGGACTTGATACATTTTTAACAAGAGACATTCCATTTCTTAAAAAATATGATACGAAAATCATTGTAAATGTCTGCGGAAAGAGCAAAGAAGATTACATTGATGCTGTTGAAAAACTTTCAGAAGCACCTGTTGACATGCTTGAAATTAATATATCATGCCCAAATGTAAAAGAGGGCGGAATTGCATTTGGACAGAGAGCTGAGTCAGCAATGGAGATAACAAGTGCTGTTAAAAAGGTATCAAAAAAACCTATAATAATGAAATTAAGTCCTAATGTAACAGATATTACAGAGATGGCAAAGGCTGTTGAAGCCGGCGGTGCGGATGCTGTATCACTTATAAATACGCTTACAGGCATGAAGATTGATATCAACAGACGTACATTTGCGGTTGCTAATAAAACAGGCGGTCTTTCAGGTCCTGCAATTAAGCCGGTTGCCGTAAGAATGGTATATCAGGTTGCCAATGCGGTAAACATTCCGATAATTGGAATGGGTGGAATTGCAAGTGCCGAAGATGCATTAGAGTTCATAATGGCAGGTGCAACGATGGTTGCAGTTGGAACAGCCAATTTCAACGACCCTATGACAACCATCAAGGTGATTGAAGGAATACAGTCATTTATGGAAAAAAATGGAATTAAAGATATAGCGGAAATAACAGGCTGTGTAAAATAAGTAACTAATCCATGTGTTTGTAATTAAGCAAATACATGGATTTTTTTATATTGGATTTTGAAGTATCTATCTTTCGGAATATATATGATTAAGGTTGATAAAATTATGAAAACTGGATATAATTATGTTGTAAGGAAAGTAAGGAATATATTACTTGAGAATGGAGGTTTTTATATGGAATTAGCAAAAGTAACATCAAAAGGTCAGGTTACTATACCTATTGAAATCAGAAAGAAACTTGGAATTAAGAATGGTGATAAGATATTGTTTGTAGAGGAGTCTGGAAGAATATATATGATGAATTCTTCGATGGATGCACTTTTGGAAGCACAGAAAGCATTTGCAGGAGAGGCAGAAAGGCTTGGACTTAAAGATGATGATGATGTGATGGCAATGATAAAGGAACTCAGGGAAGAAAGCGTGGTGAAGTAGATGAGAATTATGCTTGATACTAATATTCTGATATCAGTATTGCTTTTTCCTGGAGCTAAAATGAATGCGATGATGAATTATATATTCACACACCATCAGCTTGTATTGTCATCTTATGTTGTAGATGAATTAAAGAGTGTCGTAAGGAGAAAGTTTCCTAGTAAGGAGATTGCAATTAACAAATTACTTATGATGATGAGTTTTGAATATGTTTATACGCCGGAGACGATAGAAAGCGGACTCTTTGATATTAGGGATGTAAAGGACTACCCGGTTCTTTACACAGCAATTATTGAAGATGTTGATATTCTTGTAACAGGAGATAAGGATTTTTCAGATATAGATGTTGAGAAGCCTGAGATAATGTCTCCTGCACAGTTTATGGAAAGATTTTTATAAGAATCTCAGAGAACTTAAAAAATCCATGTGTTTGTAATTAAGCAGATACATGGATTTTTTTATGTTTAAATTTGGAGAAAAAAGAAAGGAACAGGTGATTATATGAATAAAAACCAGAATATACGATTTAATATGGATAAGGAATCCGATATTATGGCATGGGAGAGCCTTCACAGCAAAGATGTGGGGGAAAGATTTAAGTCACAAAACCGGTTTGTGATTGAGGAAATCAACTATTATTATGAGAGGGTTATGCGTATGCAGGAAGATTCATATCTGGAAACAAGGGAAAAAGAAGACACTGCAATATGTATCAACAGAAGATATGGATGCAATTGAGGAAAGAATCAGGTATGCTGCAAAAGAAGAAGCACGACAGGAAGCCAATAAGGAAGTTATGACTATGGTGGGAAGTATGTTAGCTGCAATTCAGGCTGGTGGAGGTGCTTGCAATGCCAGTAATAAATAAAATTGATGTTGCGGTGGCTGCAGGAACGAAAAGTATATCTGATGAGGAGTCGAAGGATTATGAAGAAGATGAGGCATTAGTACAGAATGCTCTAAGATGGATGATAATTGTAAGGTATGGCAGGAAGAGTGTAATAGGGCGGAGAACAGTATTAATCAAGAGGCATTCTGTAATGATGAAATGGTAAGAAAAAGTGAAAAAAGGCATCGTTAAATGCGGTTGGTGCTGCTGCATAATTGGGTGACACCAACTTGGCCATTGTTATATGTAATGGTACATTTTTTGTAAAATAAGAATGAAAATTAGCGTGTTATATAGTATAATATATCTAAAGGATAATTTTTAGTTATCCGTCAGATAAATATAAAGGAAGAGTGTATTTTCATATACTAAAAAATGCATATTCATTATATTTGAATACGAATTGGAGGAACACAAATGAACAAAACATGTTTTGTTATAATGGGATATGGTATCAAAAACAACTTAAATTTAGATTTAGCCTATGAAAAAATTATTAAACCGTGCATAGCAGAAAATCAGCTGATTCCGTTTCCTCTTTATGAAGAAAGTTCGTATAATGCTTATAGATGTGATGAAATTTCAGGAACAATATCTATTGATTACAAATTTGTAACTTGTCTTAATGGAGCAGATATTGTAATTGCAGATATCAGTACAATGAACGTAAATGCAATATATGAATTAGGTGCAAGGCATGCATTGAAGCCAAGATCAACAATATTATTATGTGCAAAAGAGAAAGAAAAAGAGTTTAAGTTTTTTGATATAACTTATGTTCCAATTATTTTTTATGAACATAATGGAACCTTTATAAGAGATGATGTAATTGGTCAAACTAAAAATCAATTAAATAGTTTTCTCGATTTTGCAATCAATACTTCCACTAATGTTCCAGATAATCCAATATACCGTGCATTAAACGAAAATCATGTTTATAATAATGATAAATTGTCAAATAATACAATATATGAAATGTATAAAAAGGCACGAAATTTATTAGATGATAATAATTTTCAAGATGCCTTAGTAATATTGGATGAATTATATACCAATGATCCCTCAGAAGAAAATCTTCTCCTTTTAGTTTTAGCAAAATATAAAATTGCCGAAAAAAACAATAGCTGTAAAGATTTAATAGAATGCATTAACCTGATCAAACAAAATACAGATATAGAAAATTCTACATCTGAATATTTATTTGGTAGACTGGCAGCAATATGTTTGCGAGTTTATAATTTGTCTGACGATCCTGAATACTACTACTCTGCGTTAAAATATTACAGAATTGGTGCATGCTTTTGCAAAAAGAATTTATATTGCCCTCGCAACTATTGTGCATTGTTATTAAGAATATATGAAATTACGGAAGACGAAAATGTAATAAGAGAATACTATTATACAGCCAAGCATTTTGCCAAATTATATTTAGATTTAAATGTAAATGTTAAGAATAGTGGCAACTATGACGAACGCATTTATTATAAATATAATAAAATTGATCTTAAAGCAATTATTAACGATGAGTATATTGACGTTGAAAAAACAGTTAGTCGTATTCAAAACGACAAAGATATTTCAAAGCGACAAAAAAATACATTAATATCGGGAATAAATACTCTCAAACAAAGTATCGATAATATCAACAAATATATGTAAATGTTTATACTTTTTTTAAATTTAAAAATAGGTAATACTCGGTTACTTTTCCTGCCCATACAGCAATTTGTTGTTCTACAGTTTTATCGTCGAAGAAAGAGTCAATAGAGGATAAATTAAATTTATTTGTTTTAACACAGAACTTACCACCTTTGATTATTCCTTCCTCTCGTACGCCTTCTTCATTAATTACTAACAACGGAAGATCATTAAGCAATCCAATTGTTCCCTCAATATGGCAAAAAGGACTTGTTAGTGCTTGACCTGATATGTCAATTTCATTTGGGTAGTAAAAAGTGGAATTTTCTCTACCTCCCTTTTTTTTGCTTCCTATTTCTATAAATATTTGCTTAAAACCAATAATAGCGATTCCATAACATTGCTTGATCATACCTTTTAGATAATTTATTGAGTCCGTTAAATCATAATTATCAGCTTGCAATGTTACTGTCTGAATGTTATATTTGTCAAATTGCTCTTGTAATTTCAATATGAAATATTGATGAGCATCAAGAAATGGGTTGGGTCTACTTAAAAAAACTAATATTTTATCATTATACATAATACAGTCCTCATACAACACTCTTCCTTTATATTTATCTGACGGATAACTAAAAATTATCCATCACATATATAGGAGAACTAAATTTTAAAATTCTGTCGAGGGTGTTTTGCAGTAAGTATATCTCGTTGCTTTGAAAGAGCAACGTGTGTATAAATTTCAGTTACAGTGATTGAACTATGTCCAAGCATCTCTTGAATGTATCTAATATCCACATCTGCTTCAAGCAGGCTTGTAGCAAATGTGTGGCGAAACATATGTGGAGTTATGTGTAAGTCAATAGACGATAGAGAACAGTATTTCTTAATCATGCGTCTGATAGCTTGATCTGAAATTGAGGTTGCATTAGGATTAACAAAGAAATATCCGCATTTATTTATTTCGGATATATATTCTTCTGCATATTTTTCAAGCATTTTTATGACGTCACTATTTCCAATCTGTATCATTCGTTCTTTTGAACCTTTTCCATATATGCGGATTGTTGCATCGTGAAGGTCAACATCGGAGCTTTTTAAATTACATAGTTCAGAAATTCTCATACCGGTAGAAAATAATGTTTCACATATTGCAATGTCAAGAAGAGTGCGCTTCTTACGATAGTTGGTATGGGCAAGAGAAAATTCCTTATACATGCCTGCAAGTAAATTTTCCATTATATAAAGTGGGATTGTTTTAGGTAGTATGATTGGTTCCCGGAAGCTTGTTTTAATTTTATTAAAAGGGTTTTGCTCAATATAATTTTTATATTCAAGAAAGTTATAAAAAGCTTTTACAGAAGCAAGCTTTCTTTTGGCTGTTTTGGGTTTGAAGTTCTGATGCAGGTATCCAATATATTTTTCTATATCGGTTATGGATATAGTATGTATATCGGAGTTGTTGAAAAAAGAAACAAATTGACTTAAATCGGTGCTATATGCTTTTAGTGTTTTCTTATCAAGCATTTTTTGTGTTTTACAATAGTCCAGGTAGTTTTCGGTAATAGAAAATATAGTATTCATATGTGAGTATCTCCTTTTTGCAATCTTGTGTTTATATTGATATATCGGAAGAAAAGGGAGTGTATCAGAAATATGGAAATGCCATTCCAAAATGATTGAGAAAAAAGAAAATTAATAGTATAATATATGGAATTTTGAATTAGGAGTTGACAATTAAAATGGATGGAAGGATAATCTTGAGCAGAGCAGAATAACTAATGTGATCATGACATATATAAACACCCAGCAGTAGGGATAGTGCGTTTTCGTACTATTTCTACTGTTGGGTGTTTTTGTTTTGCAGATTAACAAAAAAAGCATTGAAATCAACATTAAATATATCAGCAAGAGCAATTAATTCGGACACACTGAAGGTTTCCTTACGCTTACAGGCAGGTGCAAAAACTTAATAATTCTTAGCAATGGAGAAAATGTATCACTGGAAGCAGATTTTCTGAAATATGATGAGATACAGGAAGTACTTGTATATGAAGAAAATGGAATCATAATTGCATAAATTTTTCCGGACGAGGAATATCGAAAGAAGATTAAAAATGAAAGTTTACAGGAGTACTTTGATAAAATCTGCAAAGAGATAAATTGTAAGCGACCATTATATAAACAGGTTGGAAAAGTAAGACTAAGAAAATCTGAGTTTAAAAAAAATACAAGTAAAAAAATATTGAGATACAATAGAAAGGAACAGACAAAATGATAGAAAAAGTAATAGATATATTGGTTGATTTTACAACGCTTGAAAAGAATATGACTACAGAAAAATCGAGTCTTGTAACGGATTTGGGATTAAGCTCTTTGGATGTTATTAATGTCGTAGTAGCATTTGAAGATGAATTTGATATAGAAATACCAGACCAGAAAATAAAGGAATTAGTGACGGTGGGGGATATTGTGGAATATCTTGAGAAAAATATATAAGACATGTTTATTTCGTCAGAAAGAAGTAGTAATAGAAGCTTTTGCTATAAAATATGATTAGAATATCAAAATATATTGTTTAAATAAGTAAAAAGTGGAGCCCATACATGAGACTCCACTGGCTACTGACATCGCAAGTTTTCGTAGCACAACTACTTTTTTGCCCCTTGAAAATCAGATGAACTTTATCATATGCAAATATATATATCCTGCAAGAGGTGTGGACAATATAAATACACATTGAAACCAATAAATTTTTATGGTAAAATAAAAGTAAATGGGAAAATTTATTAATAATAAAGAATTCACGTAAACAGGAGGTTTAAGATACAATGGAGCAGTATAAGCAGGAATTTATAGATTTTATGGTTGATTGCCATGTTTTAAAATTTGGCGATTTTACATTAAAGAGCGGAAGAAAATCACCATTTTTTATGAATGCGGGAGCATATGTTACAGGAACACAGCTTATGAAGCTTGGTGAATACTATGCAAAGGCAATTCATGAGACATATGGTGATGATTTTGATGTGCTTTTCGGACCTGCATACAAAGGAATTCCAATCAGTGTTGTAACAGCAGTTGCATATGCAAAACTTTATGGAAAAGAAGTGCGTTATTGCTCTGACCGTAAAGAAGAAAAAGACCATGGAGCTGATAAGGGAGGCTTCCTCGGAAGCAAGTTGCAGGATGGCGACAGAGTCATTATGATAGAAGATGTTACAACATCAGGAAAATCAATGGAAGAGACAGTTCCTAAGGTTCGTGGTGCAGCAGATGTAACAATTATCGGACTTATGGTTTCTCTTAACCGTATGGAAGTAGGACTTGGCGGCAAAGTAAGTGCACTTGATGAAATCAAAGAAAGATACGGATTTGAGACAAGTGCTATTGTAAGCATGGCGGATGTAGTTGAGCATCTTTATAACAAGCCTTGCAATGGTGAAATTGTTATTAATGATGACATCAAAGCTGCAATAGACAAATATTATGAAGAGTACGGAGTAAAATAAGCAGGATTTTGCTAAATTATTAGGTGTTTCGGTGAAAACATTACAGCGTTGGGACAGGGGTGAGAAAATTGCTAAAGAGCTTCAAGACGGAAATAAATCCGACACCAGATCAGAAAGTCAAAATTAACAAGACGATAGGCACCTGTCGATATATCTATAACTTCTATCTTAGCCACAACAAAGCCCTGTATGATAAAGGCGAAAAGTTTATGACCGGTAAGAGCTTTAGTGTATGGCTTAACAACGAATACATTCCAAATAATCCTGACAAAGCATGGATTAAAGAAGTATATTCAAAAGCCTTGAAAAGGTCTATAGAAGATGGATGTACTGCATTTACAAGATTTTTTAAACATCAAAGTGCTTTTCCAAATTTTAAAAAGAGAGGGAAATCTGATGTAAAGATGTATTTCGTTAAGAACAATCTAAAAGATTGTAAATGTGAAAGACATAGGTTAAACATACCTACTCTGGGGTGGGTGCGTATTAAAGAAAAAGGCTATATTCCAACTACTAAGGATGGTTGGAATATTAAAAGTGGCACAGTGTCTGTTAAGGCTGGCAGATATTATGTATCAGTCTTAGTAGAAGTCCCAGATGTGAATATTAGAAACAATACTAACGATGGTATCGGCGTTGACTTGGGGGTGAAAGATATGGCGGTTATCTCTGATGGCAAGATATACAAGAACATCAATAAGTCAGCAAGATTAAAGAAATTAGAGAAGCAGCTACGCAGAGAACAGCGATGTCTCTCTCGTAAATATGAAAATTTAAAGAAAGGAGAGTCCACTCAAAGAAATATACAAAAACAGAGGCTTAAAGTACAGAAACTTCATCATAAGATAGACAATATCCGTACTGATTATATCAATAAAACAATCGCTGAGATAGTGAAAACCAAACCATCTTATATTACGATTGAAGATTTGAATGTATCAGGTATGATGAAAAATAAGCATCTTTCAAAAGCTGTTGCATCACAAAAGTTCTATGAATTAAGAATAAAGTTAAAAGATAAATGCGATGATAACGGTATTGAACTAAGAGTTGTAGACAGATGGTATCCATCATCAAAAATTTGCCATTGCTGCGGCAATATCAAGAAAGACTTAAAACTTTCAGATAGGATATATCGTTGCAAGTGTGGTTATGTCGAAGATAGAGATTTTAATGCAAGTCTTAATTTAAGAGATGCTGTAACTTATGAGGTTGCATAGACAAACGCAAACATAAGTATGTACCGATGGCTTAGTCGGGAATTAACGACTGTGGAGTGTACATTGTTGTTCCAACATTGGAACTTGTGAGTAGCGTGTTGCTTGCAATCGTCAAAACATGCACAATGAAGCAGTAAGAAGTATCCGTGAGGACTTCAATTTCTCAATGTGCTTGAGTATATTTAAACACATTTTGAGTGGCAGGAGTGTCATGGACGAAAAGTTATATAAAAAAGTAAAAGGAATAGGAGCATCAAATCTTGCATTTGGAATTATTACCCTTGTGTTTGGTATTACATCAGGAGTTATGCTTATAGTTAATGGTGCAAGACTTCTTGCACATAAATCCGACAGCCTTATATAGAGAGGTCTGCATGAAAAACAGAAAAATAAAAAGTATTTTTAAATGGAGTGCATTTTTAATCTATATTGTGGCACTTACTTATTTTGTGTTTTTTGCAGAGATGCTTGGAAGGGCAGATGTACCTGTTAATTACAGGTACAATCTTGTACCGTTTAAGGAAATAAAAAGATTTATCATATATTACAGACAAATAGGGATTAATGCGGTTATTCTCAATCTGGCAGGAAATGTAGTGGCATTTATGCCATTTGGATTTTTTCTGCCGCTTGTTTCAGAACATAAGATAAAGTTTTTCAAGGTTTTTATAACTGCATTTTCTCTTAGTCTGTCAATAGAACTTATCCAGCTTATATCGAAGGTTGGCAGCTGTGATGTTGACGACCTTATACTTAATACGCTTGGTGGTCTTCTGGGGTATTGGTGTTTCTGCATATATAAAAATATGAATAGAGCATACAAAAAAAGTAAAGAACAGGGAAAAAGGTAAAAGAATGAAATTATTTAATAAATACAAATTTTCCGATAAGAGCCAGACACTTGGCGGTACAATTTCAACCGTAATGGGGGTCGCTGCATTAAGCTGCCTGCTTTACGGTGTTTTTGTAGCATTTAAAAAGAGCGGTGAAGCCGGACTTGAAGTGGGAAGTCTTGGACTTATGGCTCTTATGCTGTCAGTAATTGGGACAGTAATCGGATTATTAAGTTTTAAAGAATATGATAAATTTTATACATTATCAAAAATCGGTTCAATGTTATGCGGTATCATAGCGGTATTTATGATGGCAGTATTTGTCATGGGTCTTGGTTTTTAAAGTAAATGCATTAAGGAGGCAGTAAAAGTTGTTTGACGATAATCTCATCGAACGTTTTGAATTGGCATCTGAAAGAATTAAAGAGATAAAAACAGCCGGCGGTGCGTGCAGTGATGGCAGATTCAGCGATTATTTCTGCAAAATGTCGGAGTTTATTATTTCGATGACGGAACTTTTTGGCAAAGTTAAAAATAATGAATTTGAAGATTATACATTTAATCAGCTTTCAGAGTTTAATAAATCATTATATGAAGATATACTTGAAAAAAATTATGACAAAAGCTATGCAAATCCTGTTTATGCCGTAAAGGTGATGGGACTTGAATATGGCAGGATGCTGTCATTTCTTTATGTTGAATTAAGAGGAATGATTGCATATGCATATGAATTAAGAATTGCAGAGATGACAGTGCTTATGGAGCTTTTTGTTGAGATTTACTGTTCATTTGAATCAGAGACACCTGACAGCACATCGCTAAGAGATATAATATACTGGTATGTAAGTGATTACAGTGATGATTTTGTTGAGTACAGAGTCCGTGAGCAGATAGATACTTCACTGTCATTTGCAACGGATATTATAATGAATGAAAATCTTGATGACATAAGATATCTCTATAAATTTGGCGAATATATCACAGATAATGAAATTATGACTGCAACATATCTTAACAGTCTTCCTGACGAAAAGATTAGTGCGATGGCACATACATTTACAGAGGGATACCGCAAAGGTTTTGAGCTTACTGGCAAAGACATAAGCAGGAAGAAAACAGTTAATATAAGATACTGTCTGGGATTTGAGCGTCTTGTGCGTGAGGAAATTAAGCAGTTTGAAGAAATTGGGCTTAAAACAACAATATACCGTGCCGCAGTTAATACAATAAACAAGCGTATGCATATAAAAATAGGATATTATGGAACAAGTCCGAATAAACAGATGGAATATGATCATAGGTTTGATAACGGAATATATCTGGATGCTGCATTTATAGAAAGAAAGCTTGGTGCATTAAAGTTTGCCTATGAGAAAAATAAAGAGAAAGCATCAGTATTCGGCGGTCCTGCTGTTATGGAAGTTTTCGGGGAAGAGCCGTTTGAACCTGAAAACAGGACGGAGTGTATGACACTTGATGATAAACAGCGTGCATTATCAGTAAAATATGACAGGGAATCTTCAGAGATAGTCAATAATTATATAAAAGGAGAGGAACGCAGTTTTACAATAATTGCATATCCGATTCCTGAAATAGGAAATGATTACGAAAAAATATTTGATGAGACTGTTAAAATAAATACGCTTGACTATGATGTGTATTGTAAAATCCAGAAAAATATTATTGATGCACTCGATAAGGCTGATTATGTAGAAGTTAAAGGCATGAATGGCAATAAGACAGATATATGTGTCAATCTTATGAAAAAGACGAACGCTGAAAAGCAGACAGTATTTGAAAACTGCCTTGCTGATGTAAATATACCGCTTGGAGAAGTGTTTACCTCACCAGTGCTTGCAAAAACAAATGGCGTAATCAATGTAAGTGAAGTGTATCTTAATGATTTAAAATTTAAAAATCTTTCAGTTACATTAAAAGACGGAATGGTCGCAGATTATACATGTGATAATTTTGCTGACGAAGAAAAAAACAGGGAGTTTTTTAAGGAAAATGTATTGTATAACCATGAGACACTGCCAATAGGCGAGTTCGCAATTGGAACAAATACAACAGCATATGTAATGGCAAACAAATATGATATTGTATATAAGCTTCCGATTCTTATAGTAGAGAAGATGGGGCCGCATTTTGCACTTGGTGATACATGTTATTCAAGGGCTGAAGATATAAAGGTTTACAATCCTGACGGAAAAGAAATTATTTCAAAAGAAAATGAGATTTCATCATTAAGAAAAACACAGCCGGAAAAAGCGTATTTTAACTGCCATACTGATATAACAATCCCTTATGAGGAAATTGGAAGCATAACAGCGGTTGAAATTGACGGCAAAAGAACCGATATAATCAGAAACGGAAGATTTGTACTTGAAGGATGTGAAGAATTGAATCGTCCGTTTGAAAAATAAAACTGTAGTTTTATAATAAGTGATTAAGCAAAAAGTTGCGTTTATATTAATAGAGAGTTATAATATAACAATAAAATATAAATCCAATGGGGTGATTTTATGAGAATTCAAGATTTTTGTGACATGAAGAAATTTGAAGAAATTATGAGTAATTGGGCGAAAAGCACAGGACTTGCGACGGTTGCAGTCGGAGATGACGGCAAGTATATAAGTGAGTGCTATAATTTTACTGACTTTTGTATTAAACTCACAAGAGGAAGCAATGAAGGACGTAGAAGATGTGAAAAATGTGACCGCGAAGGAAAAGGCGTATATCCGTGTCATGCAGGTCTTATTGATTTTGGTATTCCGATTACACTTGATGACGGAACTGTACTTGGAAGCATAATAGGCGGACAGGTTCTCCCGGAACATCCGGATGAGGATAAGTTCAGAAAAGTCGCTGATGAAATCGGCGTTGACCAGGACAAGTACATTGAGGCACTTGGAAAAGTTAATGTTAAGACAAGAGAAGAGATTGAGGCGGCAGCTAACCTTCTCGGTGATGTAATTAACATGTATGTGAGAGCCTGTTATTCATCAGCACGCAGTGAGAGAATACTTGATAATCTGAAGAATGGTATCAAAGAGGCTGCAGAACAGATTGAAGTTGCCAATGATAATACAAAACAGATAGAGTCATTTGGACATAAACAGAAGATACTTGCCCTTAATGCAAGTATAGAGGCTGCAAGAGCAGGCGAAGCAGGTAAGGGATTTGCTGTAGTTGCAGAGGAAGTACAGAAACTTGCACAGGGTATGTCTGTAGTAAGTGTTAATATCAGAAAAGCTCTTGATGAGGTTACACAGACGATTAATAAACTTAATCAGTAATAAATACATAAGTACAATATGTTTTAATAATAATCAGTTAAACTTATAATCGGATGGAGAACAATGGCTGGAAAGATTAGTAAAGACAAGAAAAAATATATTATAGCCGGTATTTCGGGAATTTTAGTAATTATATTGATATTAACGGCATATAGTATTAATAGTGCAAAAAATGATAAAAAACCGACAACAGATGTAAGCGTTGAAGATTCCGACAAAAAAGTTAAAAGTCAATCATCTGCATCATCAGATGGAGGACGTGTTGCATCTACGGTAGAGATTGAATTTGAAGACAGTGCAGTTCTTGTCGGAACAAGATTTAAAGTGACAGCCATTGTTACACCATCAGATACAGATAAAGCATTACTCTGGAGCAGTAGTGATGATTCTGTTTTTTCAGTTGATGAAAATGGAATTGTAACAGTAAAAGGCACGGGTAATGCAGTTCTTACGGCAACTGTGGGAACAGTATCGGATGCGGTTGTTATCGAAGGAATAACAGACGCTGCCACAGGCTCATCAGAAAATCTTCCTGTATTCATAGCTGATTCATCTGATTCTTCATATACTGTGTCAGGTTCATTTGGTAACAGGACAGGCACACAGACAACAGGCAGTGGTTCATCTTCATATCAGGGCAGTTCAGAAAATGGCAGCAGCTATCAGGGAACTTCAGGTACATCAGGTGGACAGACGGCTTCTGGCGGACAGAATTCAGGCTCTGACTATACGGGTTCATCAGGAAATGCATGGTCAGATAATTCTGGCAGTAATAATTCAGGCAATCAGAATCAGGACAACGGTGGTAATAATAATTCAGGCAGTCAGGATTCAGGTAATACAGATAACGGCTCATCAGGTGGACAGACAAGCAGCACAATAGGTGAGAGTCTTCCGTCACTTGGTTTTAACCATATGATGAGTAATGTATACGTTTATGAAGAAGGAAACAACTATTATGGCGAGGTAATAACCCAGCCTAATGTTGCAATTATATATATTATGCAGAGAAGTTCTGGATTTGATAATGTTATAAATCAGGTACTTCAAAGACTTGTTCCGGGAGGAGCATCGCAAATCTGGAACAACTATTCTACAGCAACAACAGATAAAACATTTACAATAAATGACAGAAAAATAAGAATAGTAATGCCTAAGGGCGGCGGCCATTCGCAAATTGTAATATACAATTAGCTGGTGGTGTGTTATAATGTCGAAAGTAAAACCAAAAATCACAGAAATGTGAGTATGGAGGTATTTGGTGTTAAACGAAAATAAAATAAAAATGATGACAAAAATGGCAATATATGAAAAAAATCAGGGCAGGCAGATGTTAAAGAATGCCAGATATTATAAAGGTGATTATATTGCATTAAGCGTATTGAAAAGTACAATAGCAACGACATTTGCATATATAATAGTTTTTTTAATGTATATATTGTGTGATGTCGAAAAACTTGTCGCAGATATTAACAGTCTTGATTATGCAGCCATGGGAAAGAAGATGGCTTTATATTATGTAATTATGCTTGTTGTGTTCGCTGTTATTTCTGGTGCAGTCAGTGCATATAAGTACGACCATTCACGCAGTGGAATGAAGAAATATTTTTCAAGACTTAACAAACTTGAAAGATTCTATAACGGACAAAAAAACAGAAAGTAACGGAGGACCCATGATGACTTTTTTATTGGAGTTAAAGGATAATATCAACAAATTTTACAATAAACATAATGTATATCTTGTCCCTGCACTTAAATTTGTAGTGGCATTTATATCATTTCTGCTTCTTAATGTGCAGATAGGATATATGACAGTATTAAAAAATCCTCTTATTGCACTTGCTGTGTCAATAATATGTGCATTTCTCCCAAGTGGATTTACAGTTGTTGCACTTTCAATATTTATGCTTGCACACCTGTATGCCATATCAGCAGAATTTGCGGTAATTTCATTATGTATTGTACTTGTTATGTATCTTCTCTATTTCAGATTTGCACCTAAACAGGGATACATTCTCATATTCACAGTTATTTTATGCTGGTGTAAGATTCCGGAAGCAATTCCTGTTGCGGTAGCTCTTGGAGCCGGACTTACATCATTCATACCTGTTTCGTTTGGCGTTATTATATATTATATAATCAAGACAGCAAGTGCTTATGAAACAGCAATAACTAACTCATCTGTGGCAGACAGCATGCAGCAGATATCTTATATTGTAGAAAGTTTTTTCAATAACAAAAGCTGTCTTATTTTTGTAATTGCATTTACAGTTGCAATAATCATTACGTATATAATTAAGAGACTTTCAGTTGACAATGCATGGACATATGCAATTGCAGTTGGTACAGTTTCAGAATTTATAATATTGATAGTTGGAAGCCTTGCATTAAATGCAAAGATTAATATTGTATTTATGATTATAGGTATTATTATTGGAGCAGTTGCTGCATATATCTGTAAGGTTGTATTTTTTAGTGTTGATTATAAGAGAACTGAATTTGTGCAGTATGAAGATGATGAATACTATTATTATGTAAAAGCAGTTCCAAAAATCAGCCTCGTTAATGAAAATGTCAAAGTTAAGCAGATTAATGCAAGAAAGACAAGAAAAACAAGTGATTTAAGTGATATAAGAAGAGCAGCAGATAAGAATGCAGCTACATTGGAAACTGATGATGACGATATAACATTTTATGATAAGTAATATTTAACAGAATAATAAAAGCGAAGGGAGTGAAGATATGACAGCGGTTAATAATTTTATACAAAATTATTTGTCTAACCTGTATATACCCCGTATTACATGGACAGATATAATAGAGATTTTTATTATAGCATTTGTTCTGTACAGCTTTCTTGTATGGATTAAGAATACAAAAGCATGGGCGTTATTAAAGGGTATTATAATTGTCGTACTTTTCGCTCTTTTTGCATATATTCTTAATCTCAGAACGATTCTGTGGATAGCAGGAAAGACAATAAGTGTTGGTATTATAGCACTTGTAATTATATTCCAGCCTGAATTAAGGCGTGCTCTGGAACAGCTTGGAAGAAAAAAACTTGTGCTTAATTTCTTTAATTTTGGCGACAGTCATGAAAAAGATGAAAGATATAGCTCGAAGACAGCAGATGAGATTGTCCGTGCTGCATATGAAATGGGAGCAGTAAAGACAGGTGCTCTTATTGTTATTGAGCAGGATATGATGCTTGATGAATATGTAAGAACGGGCATAAATGTTGACGGAATTGTGACGAGCCAGCTTCTTATAAATATTTTTGAACATAATACACCGCTTCATGATGGTGCTGTTGTTATTAGAGGAAACAGGGTTGTGGCGGCAACATGTTATCTTCCGCTTTCTGATAATGTTAATCTTAGTAAAGAGCTTGGAACAAGACACAGGGCTGGAGTTGGAATAAGTGAAGTGACAGACAGCATGACAATTATTGTCTCAGAAGAAACAGGTGCTGTATCAGTAGCTGTCGGAGGAGAACTTATAAGAGATATAGATGAACATTCATTGCGTAACAAACTGGAATATTTAAGAAAGAGGACAATAGATGTAAAGTCTTTCAAAATATGGAGAGGAAGAATAAAGAATGAAGGAAAAAATATTTAACAACTTTTCTCTTAAAATCCTTTCAGTGTTATGTGCAATCGTTTTGTGGGCTGTTATAGTCAATATATATGACCCGACAACGAGTGTTACAATAAGTAATGTGAATGTAGAACTTATCAATGCACAAAGTCTTACTGATAAGGATTATACCTATGAAGTTGTGGACGGAAGCAAAATATCAGTATATCTTAGCGGACCTAAAAGTGTAATTACTGACATTAAGTCAAGTGATATAGTTGCAACTGCAGATTTGAGTAAAATATCATCATTTGCCGATTATGTTGACATTGATGTAAAAGTAGTAAAAGATGGCAAAGAAGTTACAGGAATTGAAGTTACACCAAGAACAACGGCCGTAAAGCTTGATATTGAGAACAGGCTTACAAAGGAATATACAATTGAGACAGATACTGAAGGAATGCCTGCAGACGGATATGTGCTTACATCAGTAAGTGTTACACCTACAACTGTAAAAGTTACAGGACCGTCATCAATTGTAGAAAATATTGACAAAGTTAAGGCTGTGTGTGATATTAGTGGTGCATATTCCAATGTTAACAGTACAGCTAAGCTTACGGCATATGCGGCAGATGGAAGCCAGATAAATGAGGAAGGTTTTTCATTTTCAAAAAGCGATGTAGATTATACAGCACTGATAAGTGCCCATAAGATAGTTAATGTGAGATGTGCAGGTACAACCGGAACAGTTAAAGACGGATATATGATTATGGGAATTGAACTTAGCACAGATAAGGCTGAACTTATCGGTGATGCTAATACACTTAACAACATTTCTGAGATAGTTATACCTGAGAGTGCAATTAATGTTGATAATATTGATTCGTCAAGAAACTATACGGTATGGCTTTCTGACTATATAAGTCAGGATTTAAAAGTAAAATCTGAAAACAAGCTAAATATTAAAGTTAAAGTGGCTGATTTAAACAGCCGCGAGTTTTCATTTGACACATCGAAGATTACATTTAATAATATAAAGACAGGATATCATGTTACAATAGATGATGATTCTGTTATGTCAATAGTCATAAGCGGTGAGGGCAGTGTTCTTGATTCGATTTCAGGAGATAATATAAAAGGAACAACAAACCTTACGGCATTATCGGCGGGAAGACATACTGTTTTTGTTAACTTTACAGTACCGGATGGTTGTAAAGTTGTAGGAGAATATAAGATACAGGTTCTTATAGAAGCAGACAAACAGCATGAAACAACATCTGCTGCTTCAAATTAATGCGGTATATGTATACAGGAGGTTGAAAAATGTTAAAGCAGACTATATTAGTAGACAGCCCTTTGGGAATTCATCTGCGTCCGGCTACAGCAATGTGTGATCAGGCGATTAAATATAAATCAAAGATTTCATTTAATTATGGCGATGGCAAAACTGCGAATGCAAAAAGCGTAATATCAATACTTGCTTCAAGTGTCAAATGTGGGCAGGAAATTGTGCTTGAAGCTGACGGCGAAGATGAAGAAGAAGCAATAAATGCTGTAGCACAGGCATTTAAAGAATCACTCAAAAATGATTAATAATAATTAAGAATGGAGGATAATAAAATGGGCTATATGGAAACTTATAAGTCTTGGTGCGATAATGAATATTTTGATGAGGCAACAAGAGATGAATTAAAATCTATAGCTGGTAATGAAGCGGAGATAGAAGATCGTTTTTATAAAGATCTTGAATTTGGTACAGGCGGTCTTAGAGGTGTAATTGGAAATGGTACAAACAGAATGAATGTTTATACTGTAAGAAAGGCAACACAGGGACTTGCTAATTTTATTATAAAGGATAATGCAGCAGACAGAGGTGTGGCTATTGCATACGATTCAAGAAGAATGTCAAAGGAATTTGCAGACGAAGCAGCACTCTGCCTTAATGCAAATGGTATCAAAGCATACATATTCCCTACATTAAGACCTACACCAGAGCTTTCATTTGCATTAAGAGAGCTTCATTGCATAGCTGGTATTGTTGTTACAGCAAGCCACAATCCTCCTGAATATAATGGATACAAAGTATATTGGGAAGATGGTGCACAGATTACAGCACCTAAGGATTCACAGATTATATCAGAAGTTAAAGCAGTTACAGATTATAATACAGTAAAGACAATGGATATTGATGCTGCAAGAGTTGCAGGTCTTTACAATGTAATCGGATATGATATGGATGATAATTACATGGCTGCACTTAAAAAGATGAGCCTTAATGGAGACATTATCAAGCAGGTTGCAGATGATATCAAGATTGTATACACACCATTTAATGGTACAGGTAATGTGCCTGTAAGAAGAATTTTAAGAGAGCTTGGATTTAAGAATGTATACGTTGTTCCTGAACAGGAAAAACCTGATCCAAACTTTACAACACTTGAATATCCTAACCCTGAAGATCCTAAGGCATTTACATATGCATTAAAGCTTGCAAAAGAAGTTGATGCAGATATTATTCTTGCAACAGACCCTGATGCAGACAGACTTGGTGTATATTCTAAAGATGTTAAGAGTGGTGAATACAAGTCATTTACAGGTAACATGTCAGGTATGCTTATTGCAGAATATCTTCTTTCACAGAGAAAAGAACGCGGTCTTATCCATAAAAATGGTGCATTTGTTAAGACTATTGTTTCAACAAATATGGCTGATGCAATTGCAAAAGAATACAATGTAAAGCTTATAGAGGTTCTTACAGGATTTAAGTTTATCGGTGAACAGATTAAATTCTTTGAACAGCAGCATACATATGAGTATGAATTTGGTTTTGAGGAAAGTTATGGCTGCCTTGTAGGTACACATGCAAGAGATAAAGATGCCGTAGTTGCTGTTATGGCACTTTGTGAAGCAGCTGCTTATTATAAGACAAAAGGTCTTACACTCTGGGATCAGATGATTAATATCTTTGAAAAATATGGATATTATAAAGAAGGCCAGAAGGCAATCACAATGAAAGGTGCTGAAGGTGCCGCTCATATTGCCAAGATGATGGATGATTTAAGAAACAATCCACCAAAGAAATTTGGCAGATGGGATGTTCTTGAGACAAGAGATTATAAGAATGATGAGTGCGTAGTTCTTGCAACTGGTGAGAAACACAGCACAGGTCTTCCTAATTCTAATGTATTATATTATGATTTATCAGATAATGCATGGTGTTGTGCAAGACCTTCAGGTACAGAGCCTAAGATTAAGTTCTATATGGGCGTAAAAGGTTCAAGCCTTGAGGATGCTCAGAGCATGCTTGACGAACTTACAAAAGCAGTTATGGAAAAAATAGGACAGTAAAGTTCAGAATTTTTTAACAAGTAAAACACAATATGAACACATTTCGTTGTTAGTATACATATACAGACAAGGAAATGTGTTCTTCTTATATAATTACATGTATTATACAGAACATATTTTAAAGGAAGGAGTAAGGTAAAATGTACGATAATGATTTAGATAATAATAATACATCATCAGGTGTAACAGGAAGCGAATCACAGAATTCGCAGGAAAGTACAGAATACAGATATACGTCAGGAAGCATGCCATACAATGATAATTCATACAATTCATCATATAATAACAATACATGGACTTCCAATAATGGCGGTTATTATTCAAATACTAACTATTCAAATACTACAGGCAACACTAATTATAATAAAAAGAAAAACAAGACAGACAAAAAAGGAATCGGAAAGAGAATTGCAGCAATTGCATTGTCAGCAGTTTTATTTGGTGTAATTGCCGGTGGTACAATGTATGGCGTCAACTATGCGGCTAATAAAATAAAACCTGTCAATAATAATTCTAATGTAGAAATACCAATAGTATCAAGCAGTGTATCATCAACATCAGGAACAGTTAACGATGAAAGTTCGGCATACGATGTAAAGATGGATGTTGCAGCAGTTGCTAATGCAGCAATGCCGGCAATGGTTGCATTACAGGGTACAACAACAGTTTCAGGCAACTCATCATCAATATTCGGATATGGACAGAGTTATGAGGCAACAACAAGTGGAACAGGTATAATTGTTGGTAAAAGTGATACAGAACTGCTTCTTCTTACAAATGCACATGTAATAGATGGTGTAAGCAACTTAAAGTGTACATTTGTGGATGGTGAATCAGTAAATTGTACAGTAAAAGGCTCTAAATCAGATAAAGATATTGCAGTAGTTGCAGTTAATCTCAGTGATATAAAGAGTTCAACAATCAATCAGATTTCAATTGCTGAACTTGGTGATTCTGATGATGTTACACTAGGTCAGGAGGTTGTAGCCATCGGTAATGCACTTGGTGAAGGCCAATCAGTAACAAATGGTATAATAAGTGCCATGAATCGTTCAATAACAGTTAATAATGTAACATTTGATGGCCTTTTCATGACAAATGCAGCAATTAACTCAGGAAACAGTGGCGGTGCATTACTTAATGCAGACGGACGTGTAATTGGTATTAACTTTGCAAAGACATCAGAAGATGGTGTTGAAGGCATGGCATATTCAATTCCTGTTTCAAATGTAAAAGACCTTATAAATTCACTTATGAACAGAGAGACAAGAACAAAGGTTGCTGATTCTGAAGCATCATATCTTGGTATTTCAGGCGTTGATATAACAAGTACAATTTCACAGTATTACAAGTATCCACAGGGAGTACAGATTCGTTCAGTTGCATCAGGTTCTGCAGCAGAAAAGGCTGGTCTTGGTCAGTATGATATAATTGTAAGCTTTGATGATGAGTCAATATCATCAATGTCAGAGCTCCAGAATACAATGCAATATTATAAAGCTGGTGAAACAGTTACAATAAAATATTATCATCCTGAAGGCACTCAGTACGTATTAAAATCTGTAGATGTTACACTTGGAAAGAAAAACTGATAAAATACATCCGTCTACAGGAAATGGTTAAAAATTAAAAATAAAGAATAAAGAATAAGAAGGATACATCAACCGGCAGGCATATATGCGGTGCAGGGCATGTATCCTTCTTCTTTTAACTTTTATTTTAGAAAGATTTTATTGATATATATAGAAGCAAAATGTATACTTTATAATATACATAAGAAATCGGGAGGACAATATTATGCAGGATAATAAAGATAATAACAATGTTAATGATATAGATAATAAAAATGCAGATAATTCTACAGATACATCCACAACAGAAAAAAAGGATGAGTATGAAAAAGTATGTTATGTATGTCATCGTACAGAAAGCCGGGCAGGCAAGATGATAAATATGGGCAATAATATATACATATGCCCTGACTGTATGCAGCGTTCATTTGATGCTATTTATAACAGTGGTATTAATTATGATGATATGATGAAAAATATTCCCGGAATGGGCAATATTCCCGGAATGAATGGATTTATGTCTGGTGATATGAATGATAATATAAGCCAGAAACAGAAGATAAAAAAGAAGAATAATAAAGATGATAAAGATAAAAAAGAAGATATTGATTTAAAAAATATTCCGGCACCGCATGTGATAAAAGAGATGCTTGACCAGTATGTGGTAGGACAGGAACATGCCAAAAAAGTAATGTCTGTTGCTGTATACAATCACTATAAGAGAGTAGCATGCAAGGATACAGATGTTGAGATTGAAAAGTCAAACATGCTTATGATAGGACCGACAGGTTCAGGAAAGACTTATCTTGTAAAAACACTCGCAAAGCTTCTTTCAGTGCCGCTTGCCATTGCAGATGCTACATCACTTACAGAGGCAGGTTATATTGGTGATGATATAGAAAGTGTTGTTTCAAAACTTCTTGCGGCGGCAGATAATGATGTTGAGAGAGCAGAACATGGTATAATCTTTATCGATGAGATTGATAAGATAGCAAAGAAAAAAGAGACAAGAAGTCGTGATGTAAGCGGTGAATCAGTACAGCAGGGAATGCTCAAACTTCTCGAGGGAAGTGATATAGAAGTTCCTGTTGGAGCGACAAGCAAGAATGCGATGGTTCCACTCGTTACAGTCAATACAAAAAATATTTTATTCATTTGTGGAGGTGCATTCCCTGACCTTGAAGATATAATAAAAGAAAGACTCAATCATCAGGGGTCAATAGGATTTACTGCTGATTTGAAGGATAAGTACGATAATGACAGCAATCTCTGCCAGCAGGTAACAGTAGACGATTTAAGAAATTATGGCATGATTCCGGAATTCCTTGGCAGACTGCCTGTGGTATTTGCACTTGAAAGTCTTACAAAACCTATGCTTATTGAGATAATGAGAGAACCTAAAAATGCAATATTAAAGCAGTATGAGAAGCTTCTTGAACTTGATGAAGTCAAGCTTGAGTTTGATGATGCTGCACTTAATGCCATTGCAGATAAAGCTATGGAGAAAAAGACAGGTGCCAGAGCACTGCGTTCAATAATAGAAGATTATATGCTCGATATAATGTACGAAATACCTAAAGATAATAACATAGGAAAAGTTGTTATAACAGGAGATTATATATTAAAAAAGGGTGCCCCGGTTATACAGATGCGTGGATACGAAACACCGCTGATAGAATCACATGAATAATAACAGGGATATATGAATATAATAGATTAAATTATATATAGCGGCCGGATATATGGATATGACATGTGACGCACTTGTTAAATCACAGGAAATTATGGATTTTATCATATATAACAATCCATGGTACTATAATTATAATCCGTCAGATAAAATAGAAAACGCATGCGTAATTGAAGTGGATGAGAACTTTTCAATTGGATATGGAAAGCTTTCAGGTGATATGAAAATGAGCATAAGCAATCTTGGATATCAGACAATACCTAAGCTATATGGAATAATGGATACATCAAGTATGGATGCGGCTGGTATTACGTCTTCGTTAAATCAGCCGTTTCTTAATGTCCGCGGACAGGGTGTAATTATGGGAATTGTTGATACCGGAATAGATTATACACATGAAGCATTCAAGAAAAGCCCAAATGTCAGCCGTATAGCTGTAATATGGGACCAGACGGGTGAGTGGAATAATACAGAAAGTCAAGAGAGCAGAAGCGACTATATTAGCAGTGTATACAAATATGGGAGAGTGTTTACTAATGAAGAGATAAATGCAGCACTCAAAGCACAGTCTGACGGCGGGAATCCTTATGAATATGTTCCAGAAAAAGATACTGACGGTCATGGCACTTTTATAGCCGGTATTGCAGCAGGAAGCCAGACAGATGAATTCTGTGGAGCAGCACCGGAGTGTGAACTGGCAGTCGTTAAACTTAAAGAGGCAAAAGATTATCTTAAAGAATATTTTCTTGTAAACAGAGAGACAGCAGTATTTGAAGAGACAGATATAATGCTTGGTGTACGGTTTCTGCTTGATTATGCTGCTAAAAGGAAAATGCCGCTTGTGATATGCTTCGGACTTGGAACAGGAAGCGGTCCAAGAACGGGTGCAACGCCATTGGCAAGTATGCTTAGTTTGGTTGCAATAAGAACAAATGTAGTAGTTGTTTCTTGTATGGGTAATGAAGCTGCAGGAAGAACACATATATCAGGTGAGGCACTTTCATCTGTATCACCATATACAATAGAATTAAATGTAGGTAAAAAAGAAAAAGGATTTTCAATGGAAATATGGGCAAATACGCTCGATGTGCTGTCAGTTTCAGTAATATCTCCGTCGGGCGAGAGTGTGCCAAGATTATCTGCAAGAACAGGCATGACAAATGTGTTAAAGTTTATATTTGAAAATTCACAGGTAGAAGTAGATTACAGAGTGGTAGATACATTATCAGGATATGAAGTGATATTTTTCAGATTTATTAATCCGGCACAGGGCGTATGGAAAATTAATGTATACAGCCTTACAAATATAAAGGGGAGTTTTAATGGATGGCTTCCGATTAATAATTTCCTGCAGTCAGACACATTTTTTCTGAATTCTACGCCGGATACAACATTGACAGAACCAGCTGCAGAATCAAGAATTATAAGCATTGCATCATATAATCATCTGACAGGTGCTATAAGTATAGAGTCAGGCAGGGGATACAGTGCAGATAATGTTGTAAAACCTGAACTTGCAGCTCCTGGTGTTAATGTATATGGCCCACGCATCGGAGGAGGATACACATATAGAAGCGGAACCAGCATTGCGGCGGCACATGCTGCAGGAGCAGCAGCACTGTTACTTACATGGGGCGTATATTACGGCAATGCAAAATATCTTGGAACAAATGACGTGAAATATATTCTTATTCGTGGAGCAGTAAGGGATGAGAGTGTAACATCTTCCGGCAGTGAAGAGTTTCCAAATAACATATGGGGATATGGCAGACTTAATCTGATAAATTCGTTTCTGGAACTCCGTGTGACATAAAGCTGTTTACTAAATCTGCTAATTGTAATAATATAATAAATGAAAAGTTTTGCGATAAAGCGGGCTTACGATAAAAAATAAGAATGCGGAAATGGAGAGCATAATGGAAAAAAAATACAAAGCACTTGCACTTGACCTGGATGGAACTTTGATGGACAGTAATAAGGAATTATCAGATGTTAATAAAAAGGCTGTCTGGGAAGCGATTGATGTGGGTACGGCAGTTATTCTTGCATCAGGCAGGCCGATGTTTGGCGTACTTCCTGTTGCACGTATGCTTGAACTGGAGAAACGCGGAGGCTATGTGCTTGCATATAACGGTGGCAATATATTGGATTGTAAGACAGGAAAACTTGTATATGAAAGATATGTTCCTAAACAGTGCATTGAGGATATATGTATTGCTGCAAGAGAATGTGATGTTGCACCATTGACATATTACAAAGACAAAGTTATATCTGAGAGAGCGGATGATGAATATGTAATAAAAGAGGCATTTTGTAACAGTGCAAGCATAATGCAGGTTGACAACATACCTGAATTTGTAGATTATCCTGTTTCAAAAGTTCTTGTTGTAGGAGAACACAAAAAGCTTCTTCCTGTAAAAGAAAAGCTTGAGAATAAATATTCCGACATACTTGAATTGTTTTTCTCAGAAGATTATTTTCTTGAAGTTGTACCAAAGAATGTAGGAAAAGATGCATCACTTGCAGCGCTTCTTTCGCAGCTTGGGATTAAAAGAGAAGAGCTTATTGCCTGTGGCGATGGACTTAATGATATTTCAATGATAAAATATGCAGGATTAGGGATAGCAATGAAAAATGCATATGACGAAGTGAAAAATAATGCAGATATGGTAACAGAGCTTAATAATGATGAAAATGCAGTGGCAGATGTTATCAACAGATTTATAATTAACGAGCAATAAATATGTCATTTAAAGATTATAAAAAAGACGATTCTGAATTGTAAACCAGAATCGTCTTTTTTATATAATAAGTTAAATATAAGATTTACTGTGCACTACCTGTTGCAGTCTCATTTTCAAGACTTTCAACATACTCATCAACATTGACTGTTTCATCATTGTAAATCATGTTCATAAGTTTGATTGCTATATTAACCGTGTCATAATCAGGAACAACAGTTGATGCATAGAATCCATATAAGTTACAGTAGTTAGACTGTGTTCTTCCGCTTACTGCATAAGACTGGACATTCCAAGGTGTCGAATCAGCAAGCTGGTCTTTTATAAGACCGGTAATCATGCTTGTTGGCATGTTGGTATATAAAACTTCTGTTGCAGCCTCAAGCACTGATGAATAACTTGTAAGTATAGAAGGTGAAGTAGCTTTGTTGATAATACCTGAAATAGCTGCCTGCTGGTTTCTTCCTCGCTGGAAATCGCCATTCATAAAGCACTGTCTCTCACGTACAAATGCAAGAGTCATTGCACCGTCACATTCATTTAAGCCTTTAACGAAATGATAATTTTCAGGAGCAGCATCATTACCGTTGGTAAATTCCACTTCAGAATCAATTGTAATGCCTCCGAGTGCGTCGACAATCTTGACACATCCGTCAAAGTTAAGTTTCATAAAGTAATCAGCTTTAAAACCATAAAGGTCGTAAAGTGCATCAATAGAACCCTGAGTTCCGGCATTACCTGCATGTGTAAGTTTATCAATGCCTTTTCTTCCGTTTGCATCACTTATCGTAATATAATAATCACGAGGTGTAGAAATAAGAAGAACCTGTCTTGTCTCAGGATTAATCACTGCGAGAATATTAACATCACTTCGGCCTACATCAGATATATTGCCATATCCGTCATTTCCTGATATATATACAACAAAAGGTTCACCCTTTGATTTCTTTGCAGCTGTGTTTACAGTAGTCTTTGTAATAATCTTTATGTTGCCAAGAACTTTTGTCTTTGATGCAAAATCCGTATCTTCTTCAGACATGGAAGCACGCATCGATTCAGTCATAAATATTGCTTTAATATCTTTATTTGAATAAAGAGCTTCAAGCAGATTATCCCATGATGTATATTTCTTTGTTGAAATGCTGGCATTATTTTCTGAATTAATCTGTTCTGCTGCTTTTGTCGAAAGCGTCTCTTCAATAGAACCATTATAGCCAAAAGTATATGAGAGAGCATCTTTTATAGAAGAAGCAGAGTCATGTTTAAGTACGATAACATCAACAACGTCAGTCTCAATCTTCGTATTTGTAATATTGCCAAAAGCCCAGTTTACTTTTGAACCTACAAGATATCCAAAAACTAAAATGACTGACATCAGAACTGATAAAAACTTACCGAAGTAGTGAGCTTTGGTAAACTGTGATGTAAAGTTGTATAACAGAATAAGTACAAGTATAATAATCATCATTATAAAGTATTTTGTAGGAAAAATATCCAGTTTAAAAATCTCAAACAGGAAAAGACCGGATATAACGAGCTCAACAAGAACGAGAAGCAATCCGATAAGAGCCATAACGCCACGTTTTTTTCTTCTTTTTTCCTTTTTGTTCAGATTTGCACTTTTTTTAAAGATATATTTCATATCTTTATTGGTCTTTGTGAAAAAGTTTGCCATAACAATCCCCTTTATCAATAGAAAGAATTTAAAAAATCTTAGCTGGTAATAATCGGCATAGATAATTTTAATTATACAACAAAAAATACAAATAACAATAAAAATAAACTAAATTTTATAGCTTTTTTTCATTATAATATTATTGTTCGATTATAGTATGAAAACACCTGGAAGCGTGGTAAGAATACATTATATTTTCATAGTATTACATACTTAATATTATTAAGTGAAATAATAGGACATGTATAAAAAACTAATTAAAATAATTAATTATTTAATAAAAACGGCAAAAAATTAAGTATACAACATAAAAAACTTGCAAAAATTAAGCATATTTAATATAATAACACCATAATATTTCGCTGCGGCGTTAAGAAAAGGAGTAAAAGATATTATGGGTTATGTTGATGAAGTCTTAGAAAAAGTATCTAAGAAAAATGCAGATCAGCCAGAATTTTTACAGGCAGTAAATGAGGTTCTTGAGTCATTAAGACCGGTTATCGATGCTAACGAGGAACTTTACAGAAAGAATGCAATTCTTGAAAGAATTACAGAACCTGACAGAGTTCTTATGTTCCGTGTACCTTGGGTAGATGACAAGGGTCAGGTACAGGTAAACAGAGGTTTCAGAGTACAGTTCAATAACTCTATCGGACCTTACAAGGGTGGTTTACGTTTACATCCATCTGTAAACCTTGGTATTATTAAGTTCTTAGGTTTTGAGCAGGTATTTAAGAACTCACTTACAAGCCTTCCTATTGGTGGTGGTAAAGGTGGTTCTGACTTCGATCCTAAGGGTAAGTCAGACAGAGAAATTATGGCATTCTGCCAGAGCTTCATGACAGAACTTTGCAAGTACATCGGTGCTGATGTCGATGTTCCTGCAGGTGATATCGGTACAGGTGCAAGAGAGATTGGTTTCATGTTCGGTCAGTACAAGAGAATCAGAGGTATGTACGAAGGCGTTCTTACAGGTAAGGGCCTTTCATACGGCGGTTCACTTGCCAGAACAGAAGCTACAGGTTATGGTCTCTTATACTTAACAGAAGAGCTTATGAAGTGTCATGGTGAATCACTTGAAGGCAAGACAGTTGCTGTATCAGGTGCCGGTAACGTTGCTATATATGCAATTGAAAAGGCTCAGCAGCTTGGTGCTAAGGTTGTTACATGTTCTGATTCAACAGGCTGGATTTATGATGAAGACGGTATTGATGTAGCTCTTCTTAAAGAAGTTAAGGAAGTTAAGAGAGCAAGACTTACAGAGTACGCAGCAGCAAGAAAGTCAGCTCAGTACCATGAGAAGAAGAACGGCGAACATGGCGTATGGACAGTTAAGTGTGATGTAGCTCTTCCATGTGCTACACAGAACGAACTTGATATTGAAGATGCTAAGCAGTTAGTAGCTAACGGTGTTAAGGTTGTTTGTGAGGGTGCTAACATGCCTACAACACTTGAAGCAACAAAGTATTTACAGGATAACGGAGTATTATTCGTTTGCGGTAAGGCTTCTAATGCCGGTGGTGTTGCAACTTCAGCTCTTGAGATGAGCCAGAACAGCGAGAGACTCAGCTGGACATTTGAAGAAGTTGATGCTAAGTTAAAGACAATCATGGTAAATATCTATCATAACATTGATGATGCAGCTAAGAGATACAACATGGAAGGAAACTATGTAGCAGGTGCTAACATTGCAGGTTTCGAGAAGGTTGTAGATGCTATGCTTGCTCAGGGCGTTTGCTAATTCTTTAATATCTGATTAAGAGGCTGTCAGTATCAGCCAGGATATAAAATTTTAAAATACATAAAAGTCCCGTAGACAAATTCAAATCTGAGATTTGACAAATGTTTATGGGACTTTTATTATAGTTATTGCAATGGGTAAAGAGCTTTTTGATTAGAGAGGAGTGATTGTTGATGCCTAATATATTTGATGGAATACGAAAAATGTCAGACGAAGATGTCAGGCTTGAAATAGCCCTGATTACACAGACTAATCTTCTTAATGCTGCAAAAGAGACCGGTAATAAGCTGGTCAACTCGCTTGCAGATGCAGCCAATTCATTTATGCAGGCGTTCGCTTCATCTAAGTCTATAGATTATCAGATAGTGCGTGTTTCAGATATGGTACGAAAAAATATAATACAGCTTCATGCTGATACAAGAAGTGAACTTGAAATACGGCTTAAAGAACTCATTGCACAAAAATGTGGGCTGACAGCACAGGAATCATTGACAGTAAGTGAGGAAAGACTTTCATTTTTGGCAGCAGCTGAAGCGGCAAAATTGTATAATATTACAAAATATGATACTCCTGCTAATAAAATAGAAAATGTCAGCATATACTATAACGAAGCATTTATTGCGGCATTACATCAGTGTCTTGTGCGTCAGGATGCAAAGGATGTTGCAGATACTGATTTGAGAATACAGAAAAGAATAGATGAAATATCTATAGAAGATAAGAGAGAATTACATAAAAGACTTATGCCTAAAGAATTTTCGGGTAAAGGCATCGGAAGAATACTGAGATTAGAGAAAAAAACGACGTATTTAAAGGATGTTATACAGATACTTGGAGTACAGGTTTTTGATGAGGTAGCTGCATATGTTACAGCAAGCGTCAATGTACTTAAAAGTTTCAAAAGAATATCATGTGCACTTATGGCACAGCTTGTATGGAAGGCAAAAAATGCATATGGTACAGGATTTGGCGTCAATGAAAAATCTCTGCCATCATATACTACGGAAGAAAACGGGGCGATGCAGCGAAAAGAAATTACGGATTTTCATGCAATGCTAAAAGAGATACAGACACAGAAGGCTGCAGTTGAAGAGTATGATAAAAAACTGGACAGGCTTTATGAGCAGGTTTCAAAGACAGGTGAAAAACTTCAGAGTGAAAAAGATTTACTTGAAAAAGAACGTGTGCAATTTGATAAACTTGCATCACAAAAAGATGAGTACAATGCAGGGAAACATTCTGAGAGTGACACAAAACTATATTATTCAGAAGTAAATAATACAAACAGACGCATTGGACAATATGAGCAGTCTGTTTCAAAACTTGAGCAGAAAATGAAAGAACTTGATATATCAACAGGCGAGTGTGAAAATAACAAGGAAAATGCTGCAAAAGAGTCAGAGAGAATGGCAAAAGAGGCAGAATTGCGGGAACATGAACTTTCTGAGATTATAAAAAACAAATGGGGTGCATTTTATTATAAAATGACATTTGAAGATGAAGTATTTGTACAGGCTGTGACACTTCTTACACTTGACGGAAGAATTGCAGTTGAAAGAATGATGAAAGAATTTCATGATACACCTGACAGTCAGGCATTTGATACACCCTCGTCATCCGGATGCATTATATGTGATACAGTGGCTGATGGTCAGGTAAAGTTATATCACGAAGGCATACATATAACTAAAATAGGAAAATAATAAATGAATATAATTGATGGTAAAAGTTATGAAGAAGCAATTGAATATATTAATTCGTTAAGCCAGTTTGTAGCGGGAACAGGATGTGAAAGAGCGGAAAAACTTCTGAAAAGGCTCGGCAATCCACAGGATAAGCTCAAAGTAATACATGTTGCAGGAAGCAATGGCAAAGGTTCTGTATGTGCCTATCTTGCAGGTATTTTACAGGAAAACGGCTATAAGACCGGGCTGTTTACATCTCCGCATCTGATAGACGAACGTGAACGCATAAGAATTAATGGAATGATGATAACAAAAGAAGAATTTGCTGAGGCATATGCCAGGGTAAAAGCGGTGGAAGATGAACTTGGAAAAGGAAGCCTTGCATATTTTGATTATTTCTTAGGCATAGCATTTATTGTTTTCCTGAAACAAAATGTTGATATCTGCGTTATAGAAACGGGGCTAGGTGGAAGACTTGATGCGACCAATGCAGTTAAAAATCCTGTTCTTGATATAATAGCAACAATCAGTCTTGAGCATACAGCGATACTTGGCGATACAA
>OGKG01000305.1_pt1 | contig 62513 bp, 59 predicted proteins | sample 1572201 | NCBI WGS metagenome assembly OGKG01 (sample SAMEA2582146, study PRJEB24529) | metagenome | biome: Human gut stool | place: China | collected 2011 | reverse complement strand
TTTCCAAGAAGATCTGGCCGTCAGTAATAGAAATCACGTTGGTCGGAACGAAAGCTGTAACGTCACCGGCCTGGGTTTCAATAATCGGAAGAGCAGTCATAGAACCTGTCTTGCCTTTTACTGCACCCTTAGTCTTTCTTTCGACGTATTCCGGGTTGACACGAGCTGCTCTTTCGAGAAGACGGCTGTGCAAGTAGAAAACGTCGCCAGGATAAGCTTCACGTCCTGGTGGTCTGCGCAAAAGCAGAGAGATTTGACGATATGCCCAAGCCTGCTTGGTCAAGTCATCATAAACAATCAAGGAATCCTGACCGCGGTCTCTGAAGTATTCACCCATTGTTGCGCCGGAGTACGGAGCAATGTACTGCATAGCAGCAGATTCGGATGCAGAAGCGGCAACGACGATGGTGTAATCCATTGCGCCGTATTCTTCCAATTTACGTACTACGTTGGCGATAGTAGAAGCCTTCTGACCGATAGCAACATAAATACAGATAAGGTCTTTACCCTTCTGGTTGATGATGGTATCGATAGCAACGGCTGTCTTACCAGTCTGACGGTCACCAATGATCAACTCACGTTGGCCGCGTCCGATTGGAACCATGGAGTCAACTGACTTCAAACCTGTCTGAACCGGCTGGCTAACGGACTGTCTGTCGATAACGCCAGGGGCAACTTTTTCTACAACGTCGTACTCGTCGGTAACGATTGGGCCTTTGCCGTCGATTGGCTGACCAAGAGCGTTGACAACGCGGCCAATCAAAGCCGGGCCGACCGGAACCTGAAGAATGCGACCTGTTGTCTTAACGATGTCGCCTTCAGAAATATGTTCATAGCTACCCAGAATAACAGCACCGACTGAATCTCTTTCTAAGTTAAGAGCAAGACCGTAAGTGTTATTTGGGAATTCAAGCATTTCGCCTTGCATCACGTCAGAAAGACCGTGAACACGGCAAATACCGTCAGTCACAGAAACAACTGTGCCTTCCGTACGAAGGTTGGTATTAAGACCCATCCCTTCGATTCGCTGCTTTAGCAGCTCGCTAATTTCACTCGGATTGAGTTGCATAGCTTAAAACTCCGTTATTAACTTGTGAGGGCTGCATGCATTTCTGCAAGACGAGCCTTAACTGTTCCGTCAAGTACCTTATCTCCGACAGAGATTTTCACTCCACCAATAAGAGACTTGTCAATCTCGATCTTTGGAAGCAATTTCAAACCAGGGAACTTGTTGCCCAAGGCTTTAACTAAAGAATCGACCTCTTCCTGACTTAATGGGAAAGGAGTTTCGATCAATACTTCTGCTTCAGATCTGTCTTGATGAAGAAGGTTTTTGAATTGCTCGGTAATAGACGGTAACGCCTCAAGTCTGCCATTCTCTATCAAGAGTTTCAAAAGCCGGATAGCTTCAGAGGGAATCTCTTTAGGCAGCATGCCGCGCAATAAACTGTAGATTTGTTCAGAACCCACCTGAGGGTCATTGATTAAATCTTGCAATGCTGGATCAACAACTATCTGATCGAGAGTTTCTAGAGCAAGCAAGACTTTATCAGCCAGACCCTCTTCCTTACTGTCCATAACAGCTGCATTAAGAGCTTCTGCATAGGGACGTGCAATAGTTGAGATTTCAGCCATGATTACAGTTTCGCCTTAAGTTGGTCTAGCAATTGCTGATGAGCCTTAGCATCGACTTCTTTACCTAAAATCTGAGAAGCACCGGTAACTGCTAAATGCGCAACTTGGTCCTTCAATTGCTCGCGGGCTTGTTGAATTTCTTGAGCAGCTTGGGCTCTGGCAGCAGCAATGATCTTGTCGGCTTCAACCTGTGCCTGAGCTTTAGCTTCGTCAATGATTGCCTGACCGCGTTTTTCGCCTTGAGCAACGATCACTTGAGATTGTTGGCGCGCTGTAGCTTCGATAGAAGCGCCTTGTTTCTTGGCTTCTTCGAGAGCATGCTCACCGCGATCGGCTGCTGCAAGACCATCGGCAATCTTTTTCTGCCGCTCTTCGATTGCTCGATTGAGCGGTGGCCAAATGTATTTCATGGTGATCCAAGCACCAACGAAAAACACAGCCATCTGTACGAACAGTGTTGCATTAATGTTCATTTTTCGATCCCTTTAAGCAATTCTTTTACAGAACTGCAGTTTGTCTGGAAAACCTAAGCGCAAAGTAAAGCTGGTTAGCCGACAAAAGGATTTGCGAAAGCGAACATCATGGCGATACCAACACCGATCAAGAAGGCGGCGTCGATAAGACCAGCGAGAAGGAACATCTTGGTCTGCAATGTGTTGATAAGCTCTGGCTGGCGAGCAGAAGCTTCGAGGTACTTGCTACCCATGATAGCGATACCGATACAAGCACCAAAAGCACCGAAGCCAATGATAAGGCCACAAGCTAAGGCAACATAAGCGACGTTTGTCATAACGAACTCCTTGTTAAATATGACGTAAACAAATCAAAAGAAAGAAAAGAAAATTAATGTCCTTCATGGGCCTGACCAATGTAGACCAAGGTCAACATCATCATAATGAAGGCTTGAAGCAAAACAATCAAAATGTGGAAGAGCAGCCAGCACAAACCGGCAATGAAGTGTCCAACCACACCGAAAATACTTAACCCGTCAAAACCTGCCCACAAACCGCCAAGCAAAGCGATAAGGAAGAAAACTAACTCACCGGCATACATGTTTCCAAAAAGTCGCATGCCGAGAGAGACTGTTTTGGCTAAGTATTCGATCAAATTCAGAAGGAAGTTAAATGGCCACAAAAGCGGATGATTTCCGAATGGAGCTGTGAAGAGCTCTTTGTTAAAGCCCTTGAGTCCCTTGACCTTGATTCCATAATAGATCATCAAAATCAATACACCGCAGGCAATGCCTAAAGAGCCGTTAAGGTCAGCGGTTGGAAGCGGACGGAGATAATGGATACCGAATGCACTGGCGATAGACGGGAACAAGTCAACCGGAATCAAGTCAATCGCATTCATAAATGCTACCCAGACAAAAACTGTCAAGGCTAAAGGAGCAATAAAGGTTCTGTCTCCATGGACAATGGACTTGGCTTGTTCAGAAACCATGTCAACAAGCATTTCTACTGCGCATTGGAATTTGCCCGGGACTCCTGGAGTTGCCTTACGGGCAGCCATATAGAGTAAACCGAGTGCTAACGCCATCATCAAAATAGAAAATACTGCGGTGTCAAAGTTGAAGACGGAGAAGTCAACAATACTTTGCTGCTTGACAGTGGATAGATGGGTTAAATGGTGCTGGATATATTCGGTAGCCGAGCCTGCCATGGTTATCAATCCTTCAATTACTTTCTGCTAGCTAAAGCAAAAACATGACTTAAAAGAACCGCTCCGCTGCTGATAATGAACGAGAGCCAGTCCAAATTCTTATAAAACATCGCCACAATCAAAAATCCGAAGATAATCATCGTGACTTTAAAAAACTCATACAAGAAAATCCCGAAAGGAGAGGCTTTCGCATTTCTCGTGACCCACATCATCAGGATCACAAGTAACGAAGGGAACGCACAAACCGCCCCTCCGCATAAAGCAGATAACCCACTATTTCTTCCCGAGAAGATCCAGAAAAGTAACGAACAAGAAAGGCATACAAAAAACTGCCAAAATACAACACGCCTTAAAGCAAACATTTGGCAGAAATTTCAATTAATTCAGTTACGCTATTTTTCATTTGTGCGCATTGTAATGAACCCAATTCAGTTAGGCAACCTAGAAAAGCGGCATATCATCCGTTTTAATGACCTCTTGGAAAATGACCTAGTGAAAAATACTTAAAATTTTGTGGACTAAATAAATCTGTCCCTAAAATCTCTTTTTCATAGCCGTCATTATTTACCCCAGAGGGGTCGTTCCAAACTTTATATATCCCTTGGACTTTAGAAGATTTTTAGAATCTTAAGAGAGGGACAAATTGGCTGTCTCTTTCAGATTTCGTCAGCCCTACTAGCTCAGATTATTTCTTATTTAACTTTTTCAATAAAGCCATAAGCTCTTCTTTATTGGCGAAATTCAAGACAATTTTGCCTTTTCCTTTTGCATTTGCTGACAATTTAACCGGAGTTCCGTAGAGCTTTCCTAGCTGTTTTTCGAATTTTGTGAAGTCCGGAAGTATGATTTCCCCTTCTTCGGCTGGTGTTTCGGGCTCTTCCTTCTGCTTCTTGATTTTCTCTACTAAGGCTTCGACCTGCCTTACCGATAAACCTTTTTTAATGATTTCTTCAGCCAGCTCAATTTGTTCTACTTTTTCTAGAGGAAGCAGGGCACGCGCATGTCCCATATCCAGCTCCCCGTTTTTTAGGTAAGTTTGAATTTCTTCCGGCAGACTAAGAAGACGAATTAAGTTGGAAACGGCTGATCGGGAACGGCCGACTGCTTGAGCAGCTTGTTCATGGCTGAAATTGAATTCTTGGATCAGTCTCTGGACACCCCAAGCTGCATCGATTACATTGAGATCTTCTCTTTGAAGGTTTTCGATAAGACCGATAATTAAGGCATCCTCATCACCTACCTCCAATATAGAGACCGGCACTTCTTTTAGACCGATCAGAGTAGCAGCTCTAAATCTTCTTTCTCCGGCAAGAATCTCGTAAGAGTTCTCTTCTACCTTACGAACAACAATCGGATTAATAATTCCTTTTTCCTGAATGGAATGAGCCAATTCTTGAATGCTTTCTTCAGACAAAATCTTTCTTGCCTGATATTTACCAGGATGAAGTTTTGCTAAAGGAAGTTTCTGAACATCTCCGTTAGGAGTTTTGGGTTCTAAAACATCTGCAACGGATTTCACCCCAAACATACTAGGGAGGCCCTTACCAAGCCCTTTTGTTTTCCTAGGTGTCATCTCAAGCTTCCTTCTTCTTTAAAGCTTTTCTCTTTTTCAAATTCTCTTTCTTTGCGAATTCTTCCGCAAAACTAGTATAAGCCTGTGCGCCTCTAGAACTCGGTTCGTACAGAACTCCGGGCAAACCGTAACCTGGAGCTTCGGCAAGTCTGACATTTGTTGGAATAACGGTACCGTAGACTCGTTTTCCAAAAAAGTTAATAAGCTCTTCACTTACTTCTTTCTGGAGCGTGACTCTAGGATCAAACTTCACTCTAAGAAGACCGGTAATTACTAAGTCACTATTAACCTGTTCTCTCACGGCTTTCACACTGATGACCAGGTCAGAGACCCCCTCTAAAGAGAAATATTCGCAAGTCATCGGAATAATCAAACCGTTGGAAGCGCAGAAGGCATTGATCGTCAAAATAGAAAGGGTAGGAGGGCAATCAATCAAAATCACATCGTACTGATCTTGAATTTGCTCTAATCCTTTCCGAAGCTTGAGTTCTTTGTCAGAACACTGAAGCAACTCTTCTTCCGCACCGGCTAATCTTCTATTTGCACCTAAAACAGAGTACCCCGCAGCTTCCGAATATTGAATTGCATCCGAGATAGAGGCATCTTCATTCAGAACGTCATAAACAGAAAGATTTAAGGTATTTTTTTCTAAGCCACTCCCGGTTGTTGCATTTCCTTGCGGGTCCAAATCAACAAGCAAGACTTTGTAACCTAGCTTGCCAAGTGCGCCGGCTAGGTTGACGGTTGTAGTTGTTTTTCCGACGCCGCCTTTTTGGTTAGCGACGCTATAAATCTTTGCCATTTACCTCTTCCTGACCTTGTTTATGACCTAGTTGGGGACGACGTCCCGCAATCTGAAATTATTTAGTGTACTGTTTATGCACGGCTATTTTAAGTTAATTTAGAAAACTCGCAGGAGGCAAGTATTACGATTCGAATATTTTGAGAACTCAATACTTGTTCGAGAACGGTAAGAAAATGGATCAGACACTCGCTAATTCAAACGGCAGCACGCAAGCGTCAGCAGAGATTATGCTGCCTGCCGAACTGACAGCGGCTTGCTCTAACCAATATTGGAGCAAAGTTATTTCCCCTTCTTCTAAACCTGTTGTATTCAACGCTCAAAATGTCAAGATTTGTGACGAGTCCGGCATCGCTCTATTATTTCAAATTAACCACGCCGGCCCCAACGTCAAGCTGATTAACACTCCTCAAGACATACAGCAAGTGTATGTCACGATGACTAAAAATCTTACGGCTCAACCTCCAGCTCCTAAGCAAAGAGAAGGCTTTATCGTTGCCTGCGGTGCCTGGCTAAATACTTTCCTTCAAGGAACCAAAGCTAGCTTAACTTTCTTGGGAGAGAGTCTTTGCGCCATCTGCTCTCTATTTATCCATCCTCAGCGCTTCCGGCTAAAAGAAATTCTCAGCGTCAGCGACGACACCGGAAGCAACGCTGTCGGGATTGTGTGCCTAATCGGCTTTTTAATGGGTGTGATTATTGCCTTTGAAACTGCTTTGGTCGCTCAGATTTTCGGTGCCGTTATTTTTGTGGTCAACGGAATCGGCATTGCCGTTACCCGCGAGCTCGGCCCTCTAATGACTGCCATTTTATTTGCCGGCCGCTCAGGCTCCGCCTTCGCTGCTCAGTTAGGAACCCAAAAGGTTAATGAAGAACTCAATGCCTTAACCACATTTGGGTTAGACCCAATGCACTTTTTAGTGGTCCCCCGCTTATTAGCATCCTCCGTGGTAGTACCCCTATTATCAGTTTTTGCTTCACTTACCGGGATTCTCGGGGGAGCGTTGGTCATGGGTCTATACGACATTACGCCGATGCAGTTCTACGTACAGTTGGTAGGCTCGATGACTCTCGGGGACATCTTCTTTGGTTTGGGTAAAGCTGTTATTTTCGGCTATGTAATTGCCTTAATCGGATGCGAATGCGGGATGAATACGGGAGCAGGCGCAGCTGCAGTCGGTATCTCGACCACCAAAGCTGTGGTTCGCAGCATTGTATGGATTGTCGTCATTGACGGCGTTGCGGCTTTGTTGGCAAACAGACTAGGTTTCTGATGATGATAGAAAACAATAAAAAATCAGTTATTCGGGTCGAAAACCTGACCATGGGGTGGCCGGGGAAGATTCTGTTGGAGAACGTCAGCTTCGATATTCTGCAAAATGAAATCGTTTTTATCATGGGAGGCTCCGGCTGCGGTAAATCCACTTTGATGAAAACAATTATCGGTCTTAACCCACCGATGGCTGGCGACATCCTAATCAGAGGGGAAAGCATCATTCACTCTGATCAAGAAAAGATAGCTGAAATCCAAAGAGGTCTGGGGATCATGTATCAGAGCGGAGCTTTGTTTGGTTCGCTAACGGTTTTAGAAAACGTCCGTTTTCCGCTGGACCAATTTACAAAGCTTCCAATGGCGGCCAAGAACCTGACTTCTCAGATGCTTTTAGCCGCTCTGGAAATGCCTCATGCCGCCAACCTGATGCCTGGGGAACTTTCAGGGGGCATGATCAAAAGGGCTGGTATTGCCAGAGCGCTTGCGCTAGGAGCCACAATTCTGCTTCTGGACGAGCCGAGCGCAGGTCTGGACCCTATTACTGCTGCCAACCTTGATGAAACAATTCTTAGGTTAAGAAAAAATTTGAACTGTACATTTGTAATAGTCAGCCACGAGCTGAAAAGTATTTTCCGGATTGCCGACCGCTGCCTCATGCTGGATCCTGTCAGCAAATCCATCATTGCCGACGGTTCTCCTGAAGAATTGAGGGAGCACTCTCCCAATCCGAGAGTTCGCCAGTTCTTTAACGCACAACCGGACGGTGAGGAATAATCTATGAATAACAATACAAAATTATTTAGATTAGGGTTGTTTGTTATCGCCGCTGTCCTTTTGATTATTGCCGCTGTAGTCGTTCTTGTAGGTCCTTCTCTTACTAAACCCAAGACCATCACTGAAACTTACTTTAAATACTCTATCAGCGGATTAGAAGTCGGCTCTCCGGTTAAATTTCGCGGCATCCAAGTAGGCGAGGTGAAAGAGATTCTTCTATCCACGGAAGCGTACCCGAAGTCAGCACAAGATGTAATCTCTAATCTGAACTCAGTGGCCGTAGTCAGAATGCAGCTTAATTTGCCGTCCGACAGTGTCCATCAAGAACTAAACACCTATATAAAAGAGGGGCTGCGAGCCCAAACTCAGTTAGCCGGTATCACAGGCTCTCTGTATATTTCCTTGGAATTTTTAGATCCTGAAAAGTATCCTGCTGACAGCATTTCTTTTACCTGGCACCCTGAATATCCATACATCCCATCGGCTCCGAGCTTAAGCAATGAAGTTATTGAAAACGTTAAAAATTTCCTTGCAGGCTTAGATGAGATGGATATCGAGAAGTATGTTTCCAACACGTTACCGGCAATTAATTCTCTTATAGTCAATTTGAACAGAATTGCAGAAAGCATCAATGCTTCTACCGTTCAAGACATCGGAACCAACTTAAATACTTTACTGACGAACACTGATACCAAGATTTCAGAAATCGACATTCAAAGTCTGAACGAACTTATTGGTCAATTAGACGCTGCCGCCAAGAATTTCGGAACTATGGCTCAGAAGACCAATACACGCAAACTCGTCGATAGCCTTACGCAACTTTCTCAACGGCTTAACGGCTTGGTCGGCAATAATCAGTACGAAGTTCAGCAGATTATTGCCAATATCAACCGAATTACTCAAAATCTTCAAAGTCTGAGCCGTGAGTTGGTCAATGACCCAAGTGCTCTCTTTGTCCCTCCGAAGAGCTCTACAGAAAAAGTGTTAAGAACAGGGGAGAAATAAGAAAATGATTAAGAAATTAACTTTAGCTGCCAGTTTTGCTTTTCTTGCCGGATGTTCGATTCTTCCGGACAGACCTCCTTTGAATTATTACGATTTTTCAATTTTGACTCCTCCTGCGACTGTTATTTCTTCTAAGAAGCTTCCTGCATCCGTCAGAGTCAACCTGCCGGATATTGCAACGCCTTACAACAGTCCTAAGCTGTACATCAAGGGCAAAGACAACCGCTTTTATGCAACTAATATCAATCGCTTAGTGGCTTCTCCCAACGATATTATCGGTGATGACCTAAGGCAATGGCTCGATAAGACAGGTCCCTGGAGTATGGTTTTAGCTCCAAACAGTCTTGCATCTCCGGACTATCAGATGACTATCTATATCTCTGAACTTTTTGCCAATGCTTCAGTTCAGCAGCCGGGAGATACAGTTATTTCGATGGATGTATCAGTAACGAGAGCTTCAAATGACAAACTGGTATTCAACAAACACTATCGGATAGTCACCCCGATCGAGCAGGAAAGCATCCCCGCGTTGATCAAAAGCTACTCAGTTGGCTTTAACAACTTATTCGAGAAGCTCACCCAAGACTTGAACCATAAATTCATCAAGTAATGCCTAATAATCATCTTGGCCGCTCAATTTTCGGTTGAACGGCCTTTTTATATGAGTTATAGAAATAAATTTTTATTCAGCCACTAGACGAAACCAAAACATAAAGAGTTTTGTTTGGAGGCAACAAAAGAATTCTCCAAGTTCGTAAAAAGCAAAAAAAATTCTCAAAAATACTGAGCCGACAAGGTTCTCCCTCTTTTGTAGGCATGGAAGTGACTATAGAATAACAGTTTGTGACATTCTGCTTTTTTTCAACTCTTAAAGAGGCTTCAATATGAAATTATTTAGTGTAGCAGCGTTGTCTGTTTGCTTCCTTGCTGGTTCTGTCAGCGCAGCAGAAACTCTCAACGCTTATTCCATCATGCCTGAGAAGTACGCATCCAAGGTATTTGCTGAATTCACTAAAGATACCGGAATCAAAGTTAACTTCCTGCGTTTCTCCTCAGGGGAAGCCTTGGCAAGATTGACAGCTGAAAAGGGCAACCCTCAGGTTGACGTTATGCTTGGCGGTCCTGCCGATACATATGCTGCAGGCGCTAAAGATCAGATTTTCGAATCTTACAGACCAAAAGATTCCGATGCTATCCCTGCAAATCTTAGAGACAAAGACAATCGCTGGACCGGTATCGGTATTATTCCTCTGTGCTTCTTAACTAATACTAAGTTCTTGGAAAAGAACAAGATGCAGGCTCCTACAAAGTGGGATGACCTCCTTGATCCGAAGTACAAAAACAACCTTCAGATGGCCGATGCCAGAACTTCCGGAACCGCTACAGAACGCATCTACTCTTTAGTTAAGGTTAAAGGCGAAGATCCTGCCTTTGAATATCAGAAGAAACTTAACGGCAACATCCAGATGTACACCAAGAGCGGTGCGGGCGGTGCCATGCCAATCGCTACCGGTCAATGCGCTTCCGGTATCTTCTACATTGTTGACGCTTTAGATATTAAGCAACAGGGTTATCCGGTTGTTATCACCTATCCGGAAGACGGTGTCTCCTACGGTATCGAAGCAACAGGTATCGTCAAGGGTGCTAAGAACCTGGACGCCGCTAAGAAGTTCGTTGACTGGGCTGCCAGCAAGAAATTCGCAGACTTCATCGTTGCCAACAAGATCAACTACGTTCCTACACGCAACGACGTTAAGACTTCCAATCCGCTTCTTGACCTCTCCAAGATCAACCTCAAAGACGTTGACACAACTTGGAAAGGCGAAAAGAGAAAAGAATATACAAACCGCTGGATCAACGAAGTCATTAAGTAATCAACATATTGATTTACTTAATTCTTAAAACTAAGGCCCCTTCGGGGGCCCTTAAACATAGGCAGCAAACCCATGGTCAAAAGCTCTGAAAAAAATGATCTGGTAACCAAATTTACTGTTTTTGCCTTATGGATGGCCATGGGTGTCTTTGTCGTCTACCCATTAGTCCGCTTATTAGGGGTTACTTTCTGGGTTGACGGACACTTTACCTTTGACAACTTAAAACCCTTCTTGGACAACTGGTACGACAGAAGGGCCATCGTCAACAGTATTGTTTTAGCGACAGCAGTCGGTCTGACCGGAACCATCATCGGTTTTATTTTTGCTTTTGCGGTGACTCGGCTTTCCATGCCGGGCTGGTTAAAATTCGCGATTTCAGCGGTAACACTTCTTCCGCTTATTTCACCTCCCTTCACCAGTTCCATCGCTTTAACTCTCTCCTTAGGCCCAAACGGCATCTTGCTTCAATTCTTCGGCCTGGACAACTTTAATTTCTACGGCTTTTGGGGCACCTATATTTCAGAAACTCTGACTTATTTCCCGATTGCCTTCATGACACTGACGACAATTCTTTTAAGAATTGATCCGAACTTGGAAGATGCAGCATATTCATTAGGCTCTTCTCCATTTAATGTCTTTAGAACAGTTACATTCCCATTAGCAGCTCCCGGTTTAGCCAACGCCTTCCTGCTCGTATTCTCCTGCTCACTGGCAGACTTCGCCACACCGCAGGTTTTAGGCGGTCACTCATTCCCGGTTCTGCCGACACAAGCTTACTTGCAGATTACCGGTATGTATGACTTCAAGGGCGGTGCTGCATTGTCCTTCCTGCTCATTATTCCCGCTTTGATTGTTTACGGTCTGCAGAATTTCTGGGTCAGCCGCAGAAGCTTCGTTACCGTTACCGGTAAAGCAGGCGGAAGAAGCTCCATCAAAGGCCCGGGTGCGCTTATTACTGGCGTCGTTCTCGGCACCGTGACCTTTATTTCGGCTTTTGTTCTGTATCTTTATTCCATTATTCTCATCGGTTCGCTCATCAAGGTTTGGGGTGTGGATAACTCTCTGACATTCGAGAACTACCATTACGTCTTTACCTTCGGCAGCAAGGCGATTAAAGATACTTTGATTATTGCCTGCGTCGGCACTCCGATCGGCGGACTGCTTGCCGTATTAATCGGCTATGTCACTAAGTGGCTTAAAGTTAAAGGCCATAAGACATTAGAAACGATTTCCCTGCTGAACTACACGCTTCCGGGTACGGTCGTCGGTATTGCTTACATTATTGCTTTTAACGACAAACCAATCGTGTTAACAGGTACCGTCTATATTCTTATCGCAGCCTATGTGTTCCGTTATTCATCAGCCGGTATCCGCAACGTGATTGCTTCTCTTACTCAGATTGATCCATCCATTGAAGAAGCTTCCACCAGCTTAGGCGCCTCTTCAGCCTATACGTTCTGGAGAATTACCGTTCCTTTGGTATTGCCGGCAGTAATGGCAGGTATGAAGTATTTGTTCATCCACTCCATGACCGCCATCAGCGCGACCATCTTCTTGGTCTCGGTTCACTGGTCTCTTATCACGACCCGCATTCTTGAATGTATGACTGAGCTGCAATTTGCTCAGGCCTGTGCATTCTCTATCGTTCTCATTATTATTGTTTTCATTGCTTCAGGCGTTATGTCTTTAATTGCGAAGACTGTCTGCCCTGTAGGTAATTCAACCGGAGGTCTCCGCTAAATGTCAGTTGCCCTTTGTTTACAAAATATCTCCCGCCATTACATTAAAGACGGAAAAGATTTTACGGCGGTCTCTTCGGTTGATTTGGAAGTTCAGACCGGTGAATTCTTAACATTCCTCGGGCCGTCGGGATGCGGAAAAACGACGACTCTTAGAATGATCGCCGGCTTTGAGACGCCCTCCAGCGGTGAAATTTTATTGGACGGTGAGAACATCACTAAAGTTCCGGCAAATGAAAGAGACATGGGATTCGTATTCCAGAACTATGCGCTCTTTCCGCATATGAAGATTTTTGACAACGTTGCCTACGGCCTGAAGATCAGACGCGAGACCACTGACTCCATCAAGAAAAAAGTCCATGAAGCCTTAGCAATGGTCGGCCTTGAAAACGCAGAAGGGAACTATCCTAACCAGCTTTCAGGGGGCGAACAGCAGCGCGTTGCTTTAGCTCGTGTATTGGTTCTCAGACCAAAAATCATTCTCATGGATGAACCGCTTTCTAACTTGGACGCTAAGTTAAGACTGCACATGAGAACTGAGATCAGACGCATCCAGAAAGATCTTTCTCTGACTTGCCTCTACGTTACCCACGATCAGAAAGAAGCTCTGACCATGTCCGACCGCATCATGGTTATGCAGCGCGGTCACATTGAACAGTTAGGTTCTCCGTTTGACCTCTATGACGATCCGGCTTCTCCTTTTGTTGCGGATTTCATTGGTCAGGCCAACCTCATCCCCGGCACTCTCGTCAGCAAGAACGGAGACTACGGCATTTTCAACGTTAACGGCAGAAATATTCAAGCCCGTCTAGGAAAGCAAAATCCTCCGGAAGTCGGCAAAGAAGCTTTATTGGTTGTTCGTCCGGAAAATCTTTCTTTTGCCTCCGGCTCTGAGAATGCTATTCCGGTAAAGATCGTGAATACTCTCTTTGAAGGAGACAAGATTGACTATCACGTTCAAGTTCAAGGCATTACCGACAAGACTTATTCCATGGGCATTCCTTTCTTACCGGGCATGAAGATTTTAGACGTAGGTCTCGAACGGGAAGCATCTTTTGTTCCGCAAGCCGGAGTCATTATTAGGAAATAAACCTCATGCGTGAAATTATTGTTCCCAATTTGCCACCTCCGAACGGTCACTACTCTCATGCCGTAATTTCCAAAGGACAGCTCTATATGTCCGGAATTCTGCCGAACTTGGTAAAGCCGCAGGACTCATTAGACGATCAATTTGAAGCTGTTTTCAAGGTCATTAGAGAGGTTTTAGGGTTCACCGGCGTATCTCTTCAAGACGTTGTTAATTGCCGCGTCTACGTTGCGGATATCAACGATTGGCCCCGTATTAATGAGCTCTATGCTAAAGCGTTTGGAAACCATCGTCCTGCGCGCGTTGTCGTTCCTGTAAAGGAACTTCATTTCGGTTACAAACTTGAGGTTGAACTCATGGCTGAAATGCCCGAGTAAACTTTTTGTTCTTTCCTTTAGAAGGCTTCTGAATTCTCGATTCAGAGGCCTTTTTCGTTAGGTCATAGGAAAGAAATGTCTTAGCACGGTTACGGCTAACGGAATAGTGAAGGAGCACATCACAGTCGTAATTATCATGGCATTGGCAATAATGTCAGCTGCAGCATGGAATTGCTTGCACATCAAATAGACATTGACACCAATCGGTAAGCAGCCAAGGAACACTACGGCAGTCGTTTCCACCGGTCCAAGGCCTATTAACCAAGCCAAACAGAAAATTAAAGCCGGATGCACAAAGAGCTTTATTCCGCTTAAAACAATACTTTTACGAATACCGCTTCCAAGGCCATATTCAGCTAAACCCATTCCCACAACAATTAAGCTGATGGCCGTTGCTGAATTACCGATAAGACGCAAAGGCTCATCGATCACATATGGAATCTTCAGACCTGTACAGCTCCACAAAACACCCGAGAAGATGGAGATAATGAGAGGATTCTTGAAAACGGTCAGCAACGTCTTAAGGAAGCTCTTCACGGTTAAATGACCGGTCTGTTGAGCAAACTCCACAGCAATAGAAACCAGAGTCCACAAAATCATGGCATTCATCGACAGAACTGCGGAAATTGAAGGCGTTACAATTTCTCCCAGCATGGCAATAGCCAATGGAAGTCCAAGCAGTCCATTATTAGAAAATACACATCCGGTACCGAAAATAGCGGAATCTACCGGAGGCATTGAAAGGACTCTCTTGGCGACAAAGCGCCCAATAAAAAATAAGATAATGCAAGCTCCGAAATATGCCAAAAGCAGCCTTAAATCGGCGTGGTTCTCTTTAGTGAAGAGGTCTGAAAGAAGGCGAAACAACATTGCCGGCAACGCGATATTGAAAGCAAACCGAGCCAAGATATTTCCAGCCGCTTTACTAAAACCAAACCATTTAGCTAAAGCAAATCCTAAGAAGATCAGCAGAAACAACGGCGAACTTCTTTCAAACTGAAAGAGAAACTGGGAGAGGAGTTCGAGTTCCATTTTTCTTTTTATCCAATGTTTACGTTAGTCTAAAACTTAGAAAAATTAGCTGTGGATAAACAGATCAGGAAATTCCATAACTTTGGAGTGAGTAACATTTCTCAAAAGAAGGAGTTTGTTCCTGCAAACCTCAAAGATCCTCTTTAAACTTTGGGGAATTCTTTTTAATAAAACCGGACAGAACCAAGAAGGGCAGAGGTAGTGATTCTGGCCTCACAAACAAATACTGATATGTGGCGACTGATTTTTCCGATTTTGGGAGCAATTCTATTTGCGGCCCATTTATATTTTTGGGGTAGTTATTTTTGGCTAGCTGTTCCGGTTATCTTACTTATCCTGCTGATTATTCCTTTCCGTCCGGTTTGCTGGCTTTGGCAATTAAGTCTTATCGGCTTCGGTATTGAATGGTTTATATCGGCCTACAACCTTTACCTCCGCAGAATTACATCCGGCATGCCCTTTGCTTTAGGCGTCTCAATTCTTATTGCCTGCGGAGTTTTAACTATTCTTTCTTCAGTGGTGTTCTACAACGGCAGAATCAAAGAACATTATCCTCTTCACGTATGAAAAAGGCCTTTAGTTTTTCTCACTTTTATACTCAATTAGGCAGGTAGGAGACGATGTTCATCCTCTGAGAATGCAGAAAACGCTACGTGTCTTCTAACCGGTTATCAGGTCTCTTTGCAAACTATATTGTTAAACAATAGTTCAAAAAAATATCTTCTAATTCCTCAGATATGTTTTCAGTCGGTACCGGCAGCACAAGTCACTCTTCGGTCAAATGCGAAAGAGGAGAGTCTCTAATTCGACATCTCCTCTCATTGTTATAACTTTCTATTTTGAGTTATTCATAATCAGATTTTTACCGTTCTCTATATCATCAGTAAAAATCCGATCTTCACCGACATACTTAACTGCCTGTCGATACCGCTTATATAACTCTTGTGAATCTTTGCCCATTGCAAACTGTCCTTTCAGCTTAGTTCTCAAATCTACTGCTTGGGCTGCATGGAGCAATTCCAGGCTATAGATATAGGCAGTGTTATCCGCAATTTTTGCTAACCTTTCAGCAACCAAAGGAAGATTTGTGAAGGTATCTTCAATATCTCCGGCGACCGGAGTTCCCAAGAAAGAAACAGGATTTGCCAAAGTTTGATTCTCACTATGCAGAGCTACAAACGGCTTCTGAATAGCGCCGAATGCGTGTCCTTTGTTTTTCGGATCCGACAAAAAGCGGGTGAGCCCAGTAAAATGATCATCCGACAAATGAATAGTTCTCCGGACACTGTTGTGGCTAAGATGCGTAAGAGCGATCCCAAGTCTTTGTGCGGCGATTGCTACTGGCAAGGGTTCAAAATTAGCCGTAGGAACGATTGCCCCTTTTACATCCTTTCCTTCGACAAAATACATGGCTACTTGGTCTTGCTCACTGTATTTCTTATCCGCATTCAAAATTGTTCCGGGATTATCATCGGAAGAGTTCAACTGCACCTGCAGCTCTTCATCTAAATGGTTAAGTGCTTGATTAACTTCACGCAAAACATAAACTGAGGTTCGGAAAGAAAGCGGATCCTGCAGTGCACGCTCCTCATTCTTCTTCCATAAATATGAGCCGTCTAATGCATCTCTTATCCTAGAGGCTTCTTTTTCTAATCCGTTAAAAGGATGGACAGAAACTGCCTGCGGTAATACAGGCGCAATATTTCCATTTAATCCTTCCAAGCTTAGTGCAAACAACGCAGGAGAAAAATCAGCTAAGGCCTTTGCATCCTTCCTTGCTTTCATTACCTGAGCAACAGCCATTGCATTGGTTGAGAGAATTGCCAGCGCATCTTTTCCTTGAGGATCAAGCGGAGAAACTCCTTTAAGTTTCAAAGCTTCAGCCCCGCTAACAACTTTTCCATCCACTTTAGCTTTCCATTCTCCCATCATCACTGCTCCTACATGAGAGGACAGCGTAATATCAGCTTCTCCGACCGATCCTCGAGCTGGAATTTGCGGCGTGATCCCTTTATTTAGAAAGTCGCGATACAGTTCAGCAACTTTAGGCTGCGCCCCAGTCTGACCGGCCAACAATGTATTGAGGCGGATAACCAGCTGCAGTCGAGCAATCACATCTTCAGCCATTGGACCAATTCCGGCAGAATGGCTTCTCAAAGCATTCCTATTGAATGCCTTGGAGGCTTCTCGAACCTCTTGAGATAATTCTCCATTGGCCGAAAAAAGAGGCTTGTCTTTATTAAGGCCTACTCCAACGGTTAATCCGTAAACAGGAGTGCCACCTTTAGCAGCTAATTCCACAAGTTGATGAGATCTCTCTAGCCGTTCATAAGCTTCGGGAGATATTTCAACCGTATCTTTTCCTTCAGCGATGGACCAGGCTTGCTCTTGAGTCAGATGATGACCATCCAAAGTAACTACGCCTGCTTGTGCCGTTGCCGCCAACATAACCATAATTGAAAGTATTGAGTGTTTCATTATCTTGTCCTTCATTTTATTCAAGGTTTTCTGTCTATAGGTCATTTCATTTGGTACTTAAACTCATGACAGTTGTTGCAGTAAACAACGCTGGGCTTATGTTCTTTATGGCAAGCCGTGCATTCAATTCCAGAACCATAGTGAGCGCTAGTATGAGGATTAGGTTCTCCCTTAATTTTGTTTTGGACCAACTTACCCAGGTCCTCATAACTTCCATGACAGGACTGACAAGAAGCATTGTTCGGTTTAACAAATTCGTTCCCTTTTACGGCATTTTCTTTTGTATGGCAGACAGAGCAATCTTTAATTATTTGATGATGCGTCTTCATTTGCTGCGCAGAAACTGAGACTGTTAATACTGTTAAACAAACAATGAGTAAGGCTTTAATCGTTTTCATATCTATTCCTTGGATTAGCTGAGATTCTGTGAAGGTTCGGCAGCAACTTGTGCACCTGCGGTTCTGCCCGTGACCAGGCCGTCAGCAATAGCACAGCCACCTAAACGAGAAGCTCCGTGTGTCCCTCCTGTGACTTCCCCGGCTGCATAAAGTCCGGGAATCGGTTTAAGATCTCTGACGCTAAGGACCTGCGCCTTATTGTTGATTGCTACACCTCCCATGCAGTAATGAACCTTCGGCCATACTCGAGCGGCGTAGAAAGGTGCCTTGGCAATCTCAACAGCTAGCGCTAACGGACGATTGAACTGCTCATCTTTGTCATTTCGAACATACTCATTAAATTCATTTACCTGCTTAATCAAGTTATCCGCAGGGATGTCATACGCTTTAGCCAGCTCTTCCAACGAATCAAATTTCTTAATTACGCCGTACTTCAATCCGTTCTTTAAAGTTTGAGCTAATTTGACGCCTTCACTATCTACAAAACAAATCGGATACACAGGCTTTCCGTTTTCATCAATTTGACTCAAGATTGCATCGGATCTAGCCTTGCGATCGGCCAGTTCATCAACAAACCGACGTCCGGTCCGGCGATCAACCATAATGCCTTTTGGAAAACCTGCAATAGTATTGAACTGAGAAACAAGACCGAAACCTCTTTCATCGGGACTAGACCATGGGCCAAGCTGAATCTGATCTAGCTGGATAGGCATGGCTCCCAATGCAAGCATAGCCATCAGACATTCTCCGGTTGCCCCGGGATGGTTAGTTGACTCGAGTTTTTCATCTAATGACGGGTCGATAGCCTTTCTAAACTGAACATTTTGAGAAAAACCGCCGGACGCAATCACTATCCCTTTTCTTGCACCATAGTTCAGAACCAGACCTGAATCTTTTTGCGGAAAATTAAATTTTTCTCTCACAACTAAACCAATTACCCGACCGTTTTCATCTCGAATAAAGTCTTCCATTGCTGCACTAGTGTGAAGATCCACACCTTGTTTACGGGCTGCTTCGACTAACGGACGTGTGATACCGCCGCCTGTACTTTCAACAGTCTGCATAATTCTCGGGACACTGTGCCCGCCAAAATGTTGAACAAACGGTTTGTATTTCACGCCGTATTTAACCGTGAAATCAAAAGCAGGCCGTGTTCCGTAAACAATGTTCTTTAATAAATCCACATGACTTAAACCACGTCCTGACTTAATCATGTCCTGAAGCATTAGTTCAGGAGAATCTTTGATGCCTTCTTTCTCTTGAAGAGGAGAACCGGCCACGGCGAAAGCACCGCCGTTAATTGCTGAGTTACCCCCAAAAACCGGCATCTTCTCTAGAAGAAGAACAGATGCTCCTTTTTCTGCTGCTTCGAGAGCGGCAGCTAATCCTGCAAATCCACTACCGACAACGATTACGTCAACAATCTTGTCAAATTTATGGTTAACTTTTCCTTGAGCGGTGACTCCTCCGGCACTTAAAGCACCGATAGCAGCCAAACCGGCCTTGATAAAATTTCTTCGTGAAGACTCCAAAGCTTGCATTTTTGCTCCTTGATTATTGGGTTTGAATTATTTATTGCAAGCTCTATGCCAATTGTATCTATTGCTGTTAACCGATTGTTTTATTTATATTTCCCAGGATAGATAGAAATCCTAATCAGAATAATTCACGAAATTTCGTATAATTTTTTTACGATATTTCGTGAATTACGATATTTAGTGAGAACCATGGAAGACATATCTCATTTGGTTGAAGTCCTCTGTTCCAGCCTCAGTCTGGAAAAATCTCTTTTTCGGCTTTTTACTGTTCTGAATCAGAAACTTGATGCTGACGGCGTTTTCATTAATTTTTTCGATAGATCCAAGCAAGCCGTCTCTTTTCTAGGACATATTAGTAGGGCCGGCATTCAACCGCTTCCGGCTCCAATCAAAGTCCCAAGCTATTTCTTCCAAAAGTTAAAAAAAGAAAGAGGCGCAGTTCTGTGTATCCAAGAAATTACGGATGATCCTTTCACTCAATACGTCTTATCTCAGGCCATCCCGGAGGTTAAGTCTTTCTTGATGCTAGACCTTTTTAAAGACGAAAAACATTTAGGTGTGGTTTGCTTCTACAGCCAATTCGGTCATCACTTCTGCGAAAAACAAGCCGAACTTCTCCAACGTCTTCATGATCCTTTGGCTTTAGTCACATGCAATGCGCTGAACACCTTTCTTCTTAAAGAAAATAACCAGTTAGGAAAGGAGAAATCCAAGCTGCTAGAGAGTCTGGAAATAGAAAAAAGAAAGCCTATCGTTAATTTCTTAAAGCATTCTCCTTCACTTTCGAGCATTGCCGAACAAATAGAAAAGATTGCACCCACAGAGGCCACCGTTTTAGTACTTGGAGAGACGGGAACGGGCAAAGAAGTAATCGCAGATTTAATTCACTCTATGTCGTCCCGCTCCAATGGACCTCTAGTCAAAATTAATTGCGGCGCCATCTCCGACAATCTTCTTGACTCAGAACTATTCGGCTATGAAAAAGGCGCGTTCACTGATGCAAAGCAAACAAGAAAAGGATTCTTTGAGCAAGCAGATAGCGGTACTTTATTCCTTGATGAAATAGGTGAACTAACGCCTAGTGCGCAAGTACGCTTACTTAGAACCTTACAGCAAAAAACAATCATCCGAGTAGGGGGCACTAAAGAAATTCAAGTTAATGTGCGTGTTGTTGCCGCGACTCACCGCAATCTTCAGCAGATGGTAAAAGACGGAACTTTCAGAGAAGATCTTTGGTTTCGTTTAAACGTTTATCCAATCTCAATACCACCGCTTCGTGAAAGAGGAGAGGATGCCGTGCTTCTTTCAGAGCTGTTTTTAGGAAAACTTAAAGATAAATACGGATTAAAAATCAAGCCTGTACTTTCTTCGCATTCTATTGAATTCCTTCGCAATTACGCTTGGCCCGGGAATGTCCGTGAATTAGAAAACTCATTAGAACGAGCAGTGTTATCCAGTCAGAGTTCACAAATTGAACTTAAGCAAGTTTTATTCAATTCTTCTGCAATTCGTGCAAAGGAAGGAAATAATGGGTGCGCCTCAACTTCTTATGAAGATACTGTCCGACAGTATTTTTTATCTTTGCTTCATCACGTAAAAGGCAAAATTTCGGGGCCAGGGGGAGCCGCTGAAATTGCAAAAATGCATCCGAATACATTAAGAAGCAAACTAAAAAAACTCAATATCCATTACTGATGACGAGGTCTCGATGCGGAATCAGTATCTTCTTTGTTTAGGCGCCAGCGGAACTCCTTTCTTGGATGCTTTTTTTACCGTTTCCGGCGGATTTCTGCTTCTTTCTTTAGCACCTCAATTTAATTTAAGCGCTTGGACCGCAGGTGCCTATGGAACCAGTTACCTTTTCGGAGTAATGGCAGGATCTTTTCTGGTTAGTGCCGGCAGCAAAAAACTCAAAACCGAAAACATTTATTTTTTGAGCCCTTTGGGCGTCTTTATTCTGCTTCTTTCTCAAATTTTCTTTGATAGCTTTCTCTATCTGCTGGCTGCTCGCTTCTTGTTCGGATTCTTTATCGGCAGCGACTACCCAATCTCTCAAGTCTTTTTCTCCAGCCAATGCCATACAACCTTTAAAGCTAAAGGACTTACACTATTAATGTCTAGCTGGTATTGGGGCGCAATTTTTGCCATTTTAGTTTTCTGGCTTGCTAGTTTGTTCTCGGTTTCGCCGGAAATTCTTTTAGCTGCACCGGCCTTAATTCCGTTGGTTGTCCTTTTAACAAGGCTTCCTTATTTCAGCAATACGTCTAAAACCTCTGAAAAAGGCTCTAGAGACGACTTTTCCTCTCCAATAAGTGAACATTGGTCTAAAGAATCTTTGTTGAACCTAGGCTTTCTTTGTGTGTTCTGGACTTGTCAATGCATTCCTGTGACCGTCATACTTCTTTTCGGTCCTTCTATCATGGAAGCTTTAGGTTTTTCAGGAAGCGGAAGTTTTTTCCAATTGGGCGTTACTTATATTTTTTTCTTCATCGGAAGTTCTTGCTCTTACTTGATTATCGATAAGTTCACCAGAAAATTTTTAGCCTTAATAACCTTCGCTCTCATGGCGCTTTGTCTTATACCGCTCCTTTGGGCCGACTCTGTGTCTTTATGGATTATCGTCTTTGCATTTATTGGTTATGCAGCTTCATACGGGCTCCAGACAACTCTAGATTATGTGTATCCGAACGAAATATTCGATGTAAAAATAAGAGAGCAGGCCATTGGCATTCTTACTTGTGTAACGCGTTTTATTTCCGGGCTCAGTGCTTTTTTCTTTCCTTATTTTCTTTCTAATTTCTCAATATCGTCCATTATTATCTCGGCTGTTTTCATCCTCGCGACAGGATTTATTTCGACCTACCTCTTTGCTCCGACCGATGATTCTTCAAAACAGAAGTAGTTTTTAGGAGCCATCGAATATTTTTGATACTTCAATCCAGTAAAAAGATAAGCTGTCAGAACTCGGAGGCTGTTTTTAATGCCATCAGCTCCTATAGGAAGGATTCGCGATTTGGTCTATAGAGAGACGACCCTCTCTCTGGACGGACAAAAAGAAAGAGGATCGGCATAAACCTTTCCTCTATAAATACTGTTTAACTCAAATCTGATTTAATCAAGGCCTTTTCTTTTTGAGAATTACAATGCATCGTGTCTCGTTTAGGAAAGGAACTTTCAAATCTACGACTTCTTCAATTTCTACGTCTTCAGGAATTGCAGCAATTTCACTCTTTTCCAATTTTGCTTTCAAGGCCAACCATTTTCCATCTTCTTCCAAAAGATCTCTGGTGAGCTCAACAAAATTTTCTAAGGAAGTGAAAGCACGCGATGTGATAACTGAAAACTTATTACTCCGGGGTTCATCTTCTATACGTTCGTGCTTCGGAAAGACGTGTTTTAAACCTAAAAGTGTGCATACTTGGGTCACAAACATAATCTTTTTGCCAACAGAATCCACCAAAGTAAAGCTCAGATCCGGCGAGAACATAGAGCAGGGCAGGCTTGGCAGCCCTGCACCGCATCCGACATCCAAGACCTTTTTATTGCCTTTTTCAGCTAATTTTTGAAGAATTTTGCAAACGGACAGAGAATCTAGAAGGTGTTTGACGATCACCTCCTCACTTGTCTTGATTGCCGTCAAGTTATAAGTTTTGTTCCACTTCAAAATCAAATCTGAATATTGAAGCAACTTTTTTACCTGTACTTCATCAAACGTCAAACCTAAATCTGACAATCCTGATTCAAGCAGCGATCTAAGATCCTTTGACATTTTTACCTTTCTGCAGCTCGTAGCGTTTTAAGTAGACCAACAAAATAGAGATAGCCGCCGGGGTCACCCCGGAAATTGCTAACGCTTGTCCGATAGTTTCCGGTCTGACATTTTTAAGTTTCTGACAAATCTCAAAAGACAAACCCTTAACATCGTCGTAGTTGAAATCATTTGGAATAACGATTTCCATCTTATTCAGATTGTTCTGAACCTCGGCTTGCTGGCGATCAATATATCCGGAATATTTAACTTGAGTTTCCAAAAGAGAAGAAAGTTCCTTGTCTTGAATCGGATCTTTCAAAAGCGGATTTCCTTCCTTATCGACAAGTTGAGTCAGCTTTGAATAATTCATTTCCGGCCGCTTCAATAAGGAATACAACAAGCTTTCTTTTACCAACTCCTTACCGAGAATTTCCTTCTCAATATTCGGCTCTATAACACCGGGATTGACCCAAGTAGACTTTAATTTCTCTTCTTCCTTCTGAAGAATATCCATCTTTCTAGAGAAAGCTTCCCATCTTTCTTGTCCAACCACACCAAGCTTATAACCGATTTCCGTAAGCCTTTGGTCAGCGTTATCTTCCCTTAGACTGAGGCGATATTCAGCTCGAGAAGTGAACATTCTATAAGGCTCATTAACACCTTTTGTAATCAAATCATCGACCATCACTCCTAGATAAGCTTGATCACGTCTTAGATGGAACGGCTCTTGGTCACGTGTATAAAGAACTGCATTGATGCCGGCAAAAATACCCTGAGCGGCAGCCTCTTCATATCCGGTTGTGCCGTTTACCTGACCGGCCATAAATAATCCTTCAATATCTTTACTTTCTAAAGTAGATTTCAGAGAACGAGGATCATAGTAGTCATATTCAATAGCGTATCCCGGTCTCAAAATTTCTACATTTTCCAGTCCCGGAATAGAGTGAATAAATTTGATTTGAACATCAAAAGGAAGACTGGTTGAAATACCGTTCGGATAATAAACATGAGTATTTAAACCTTCCGGCTCCAAAAATACATGATGAGAATCTTTGGAGGCAAAACGATGGATTTTATCTTCAATAGAAGGGCAGTATCTGGGTCCGATACCTTCAATGATTCCGGTGTAGAGCGGTGAACGATCTAAACCGTTTCGAATAATGTCATGAGTAGTTGTGTTGGTATTTGTAATCCAACAGGGAATCTGTTCAGGATGTTGATCTGCCGAACCTAAAAACGAAAATACCGGTGTCGGTTCAGAATCTCCATATTGAATAGTGCACTTAGAAAAATCGATTGTTCTTCCATCCAAACGTGCCGGGGTTCCGGTTTTAAGTCTGCCCTTAGGAAGACCCAAACTCATTAAATCATTTCCTAAAGCAATTGCAGAAGGATCCCCGACTCTGCCGCCAGCATATGCTGACAAACCAACAAATATCTTTCCGTTCAAGAAAGTTCCGGCTGACAGAACGACGGCTCTGCAGCGGATTGCAATCTGTGAATCAAGAATAACGCCGATAGCTTTTCCATTTTCAACAATTACATTGTCTACAGCGGCTTCCATAAGTGAAAGATTTGGAATATTTTCCACAATCTTTCTCATATGATTCTTATATAGCGTTCTATCTATCTGGGCACGAGTTGCCCGTACTGCTGCACCTTTTGAAGCATTCAACAGCCTGAACTGAATACCTGAGAGATCAGTGACTTTAGCCATAACTCCATCTAAAGCATCCAATTCTCTTACCAAATGACTTTTACCAATTCCACCGATAGACGGATTGCAGGACTGTTGACCTAAAGTATCGAAATTATGCGTGATAAGAAGAGTTTTTGCCCCCATTCTTGCACTTGCAGCAGCAGCTTCAATACCTGCATTTCCTCCGCCTACAACAACTACATCGTAGCTTTTCGGATAAAACTCCATTTTTTATTCTTTCCTAGTATGTTGTTTCACGTGAAACAAGTTTATTTACCAATACAAAAACCTTTAAAGATAAGCCCTAAAAGATCATCACTTGTTGTCTTTCCGACGATACTTCCCAAATCATCGTTCGCTAATCTCAACTCCTCCGCAAACAGTTCCAATTTCATGTCGTTATAAGAAATTAGCTCTTGCGCCAGTTCAAGATGAGCTAAGGCAGAATTCAAACTGTCTAGGTGACGTTTCCGAGCAATAAAGACAGATTCTTTAGGTTTCCAACCCGCAGCCTTTAACAACGCATTTCTTAGATCATTAATTCCTTCTCCTGTCAGAGCAGACGTTTTAATTTCTGTTTCACGTGAAACACTATCCTCAGAAAGAAGGTCAGACTTATTCAAGACTGTGAGTATTGGAATGTCTTCGTGAGTTAATTGTTTAACCAAACTTAGAATCTTTTCATCATTCTTTGATTTTTCCGGATCGCCTCCATCAAGGACTCTGACAACTATGTCGGACTTAGAAATCTCATTTTTAGCTCTTTCTATACCGATTTTTTCTACTTTGTCGGAGGTTTCTCTAATACCAGCGGTGTCGGTGATATGGAAAGGAATGCCATTCAGATGTATCAAAGTTTGAATTTTATCTCTAGTTGTTCCGGCAACATCGGACACAATGGCAATTTCATCTCCGGCCAGTCGGTTCAAAATACTGGATTTGCCGGCATTTGTCTGACCAACTAGAGCAACTTTAAAACCATCTCGAAGAGTTTCTCCTTGCTGTGCAATTTCTAAGGTTTGTTTGATATCTCGGATAATTTCTTCAAGTCTTTCTTTGCAGTTGTACTCAGTAATAAAATCGATTTCCTCTTCAGGAAAATCGAGAATTGCTTCAACTTCAATACGAAGACGAATAAGCAATTCCGAGACTTCATGAACATATTTAGAAAATTCGCCTTTTAAGGAGAGGGAGGCCGCACGCACAGCATTTCTCGAGCTGGCATCAATCAAATCAGCAACAGCTTCGGCTTGGACTAAATCCATTTTCCCGTTCAAAAACGCTCTCTCAGTAAATTCTCCTGGCTCTGCCAATCTCAACGAATACTTCTTGCCAACTTCTAAAAGAATCTCAAGAATCCACGTAAGAAGAACTTGTCCACCATGAGACTGGACTTCAAGGACTGTTTCCCCTGTGTATGAATTTGGCGCCTTGAAATAGAGAGTGATGACTTTGTCGACTTGTTCTTGATTTTGATCAACAAAAGAGAGCAACTGAGCCTTTCTATTTTCAGGCTTGAACTTAGGCAAAACTAATTTTGCTATTTCTTGGATTATCTCGTCTTTACCGGAAAGGCGGATGATTCCTATTCCTGAATTACCTGTCCCGGTAGCCAAAGCTACGATAGGGTCGTTAAAATTATCATTCATAAATTTTCGGGCTAGCTATGTCTCTAAAACAAAATAACCAAATAGGCTCTAACTTAATAGGTGGCGCAACCGCTGTTTTGTTGGCCATTCCTGTCGCAGCCTTTTTTGGTTCTATATTCGGTGATACTTATCAAGCAAGATCAACAGTTTATATTTTAATCCTCGCATGGGTGGTTGCAGGTGCGTTTGCGATTGGTTACGTCAGCAAAAAGGCACCCGAAAAGACCACGTCAAGATTCTTCTTTTTATGGGTTATCAGTACTTGGCTTTGGCCTCTTCTTTTATTGGTCTATTTCTCTAAACGTAAACAAAGATAATTCCTTTCTCGATGCTCTGTAGAGTTCTCTGTCTTAATTCTCAGCTTCCGAAATTAACATTTGTCAATTCTGAGCCTGACTTCTGAGAAATGATCCTTATTTAAAGGCTCTCTACGTTTCCAGGCAGAAACTAAGAAGAGCCTACACACGCTGTCATTTATCAAATTAATGTGCCGCAAATTTCTCAAATAAGCGTTCCACTCTTTCAAGGTATTTTTTGAAACGTCCTTCTCAAGTAAACGTCTGGTTTTTCAGCTCCTATACTGACTTCAAAAACGGCATCTAACAAATGCGCTTTACTGACGCAATAATTCTTTAATTAGTCCTAGCACTTTTTCTCTTTCTTCCGGAGTGGAATAGTCTAAGTTGTATAGAGAGAGCATAAAAAAGCCCTCTAGAGCGATCACTCCCAATGTGGTTTTAGCGTTATCTTCCACAGATTCACGGATTTTTTGGAAAAGATTTCGATACCACTGATGCAGCGGCTCCATCAAAGACATATCAAAAGACTGAACTGTAAAAATCGCGGCGCCCCAGTCTCGATTTTCAGGCGCAATACCATCTCTTCTCTTAAACCAATCTATGAAAGCATGGACAAGAGCATATGGCTTGTCTTGGTTTTTCTCAAGAGCCGTTTCTAATTCCTGATTTAAGTGGGCCACATATTGATCCATTAAGGCCATAATCAGTTTTTTCTTGCTCGGATAGTGATAGAGCACACCGCCTTTGCTGACTCCGGCCTGTTTGGCTACGGCCTCAATAGTAAGCTGTGCTACGCCGTCTTTAACGGCAATTTTTCTGGCTGCAGCAAGAATTATTTTTTTTGTTTCAGCCGCACTCCTCTTAGCGGTTTTCTCATTTTTTTGATTCATTCTTAAAACCCATTCTAATAATGCTTCTCAACTAAGTATTTGAATTTTAACCTAAGTGTAATTACCAATTTCAAACAATCTTTTTGCGTCCTAATATATTAACCGTCCAGACGGTATAGTAAGGAGAAAACATGAATAACTCAAATTTAGTGAAAAGGCGCAGTTTGCTTCAAGGGTTCGTTGCAGGCGGTTTAGCCGCTGCTTTCTCCGGTCCCTCTAACGCAGCTGAAGTAAATGGTTTTGATGAGATCCATGACATCGTTATTGTCGGCAGCGGATTTGCCGGATTGGCCACCGCTTACTCAGCAGTAAAAGCCGGATTAAAAGACATCTTAATTCTTGAAAAGATGGAAGCTTTCGGCGGTAATTCCTGCCTTTGCGGAGGCCTTATGTCTCTGCCGTTGAGTCCTAAACAAAAATCAAAAGGAATTAAGGACTCTGTCGAAATGATGATGGCAGATATGTATAAAGCAGGAAGAGGCTTTAACCATCCGGAATTAGCTCGTAAGTTTGCATCTGACGCTCCCGGTGTTTGTGCCATGCTCGATGAATGCGGGGTTCAGCTTAAAGATAAAGTTATTCGTTTAGGCGGTCACAGCGCTCCTCGCGCCTTGGTCCCGGAAGCTGCTTCCGGCGGCGGCATCGTAATTCCAATTCATAAATGGCTCAAAGCACACGGCGTTAAATTCCAAAATCGAACTCAGGTAACCGAACTTGTACTTTCAGATGGTAAGGTTAAAGGCGTACAGTGCAATGTCGGCTACAACTGGAACGACGGAACGTCCGCCAAAACTGCCCGTATCGGCACACGCAGTGCTGTTGTCGTATGTACAGGGGGATGGGGCCAGGACAATGACTTTATTAAGACAACAATGCCCGCCTATGCACTTTTGGAATGTACTTCTCAGCCGGGTGCTACCGCTGAGATGCTGCGAGGTTTATTAAAAGCCGGAGCACTTCCAACAATGCTTGACATGTATCAGCTCGGCCCATGGGCTTCTCCTGATGAAAAGGGTGCCGGTCCGGGAAGCTTCTTTGCCGATTATGCATTTGCCGAAGGCATTTCTATTAATCCGAAAACCGGCCGCCGTTACATGAACGAGCTTGCCGACCGCAGAACCAGAGCTGAAGCCGAACTCAAGGTTTTAGGTGAAAGCGAAAAAGACAAAATCAATTATCCGATCGCATTCTGCTCTGAGAAGACCACTGAGCATGCCGAAGGATTTAAGGCTGCTTACCGTGACGGCTGCGTCTTTAGACACGCCACTGTTGAAGACTTGGCAAAAGACTACGGAATCCCTCTGGCTGCATTAAAACAGCAAATTGCAGAGTACAACGAAATTGTTGCCGGCAAGAGAAAAGATCCGTTTGAAAAGCCTCTGGATGTGAAACAGAAGCTTGAAGCTCCGTTCTACTCAATGAGACTCACACCGAAACTTCATTACTGCATGGGCGGTATTGCAATTACGCCGAAAGCCGAGGTCATTTCCGTTGAAACATTAAAACCGATTCCCGGTTTGTATGCTGCAGGCGAAGTTACAGGCGGCGTTCATGGGATGGATCGCCTCGGAGGCTGCTCTTCAGTAGATTGTTTAGTCTTTGGCCTTGAAGCCGGAAAAAATGCTGCCGCGCTCGTCGGAGCAAAGGAGTAAAAAAATGAGAAAAATTCTTTTTGCACTTACTGTTTTCGCTTGTATGGGAATGAACGCTGCATTTGCCGAGAACTTAGCCGGAATGCCCATGAAGCACAAAATGGCTGCACAGATGCAATGCGCTACATGTCACGGCAGCCAAGAATCGTTCACAAAGCCGGCGAGCACACAATGCATTGCGTGCCACGGTCCGATGGAAAACATCCAAACAAAGGACAATCCCCAGGGTAAAAAGCCTCATCAGTCTGCACACTATGGGGATACCGTAGAGTGCTCTGTATGCCACTCAGAGCATAAACAGAGTAAAGACCTTTGCAGCAATTGTCACAAGGTCGAATGGCAAAATTTCCGCTAAACAACTTGAATACACAACTAGATTGAACCAAGGAGAACATCATGAATTTCAAGCATCTTCTTCCATTAGCATTCGGTTTTATGCTTACAGCTCCTGCATTTGCAGCTATGCATGTTCTTGACGGAAAAACATTGACCGTCGATGAACTTTGGGAAATTTCTAAACCGGGAGAGACTGTATCGGTTTCTGAAGACGGCTGGAAACGTATTAAAGCCTCCTATAAAGCTCCGATTGATGCCGCAACAGACGGAAGAGACATCTACGGTTTAACAGTCAACTATGGCGCTCTTAAAGAGAAAAAAGTAGCCGGAGCCACTGTCGAGGACGAACCAAATCGCTCTGCGTCTATTAAGTTTAATGAACGTCAGATGAGAATCCAGGCTGCTGGAATGGAACCATTTTTCGATGACCGCGTCTCTAAAATGGCAATGGTTATCCGTGTCAATCAAATGGCAGCAGGTTTTACCGGCATGAGCGAAGCGGCCGCAAAAGCTTACATGGAATACATTAACAATGACGTCAATCCTCTTATTCCTTCAAGAGGATCGGAAGGCGCTAATGACCTGAGCATGGCAACCCATATCGGCTTAGCTCTGATGGGCGAATGGGACGTTAACTACAAGGGCAAGAGAGTTCCGGCTGCACAGGTTCGCAAAGAACTTAAGTTAGCCGATTACCATCCTTTCGGTATGGACGGTATTTCCATTCTCTCCAACAGTAATGTGGCAGAAGCCCAATCTGTTGCATCCGTTAAAAAAGCTGAACACTATCTGGTCAAACTTAGCCCGGTCATGATTGCTACAAGCTTGGAAGCTTTAAACGGCAACGTTTCTCCGTACCTTTGGCATACCGTCGAAACCAAAGGCTGGCCTCAAGGACATGAAGCAGCCGAAGCCGTTCTAGCTAACCTTAAAGGATCTTATCTCTGGCAGAAAGACAGCAAGCGTTATCTTCAGGATCCTTTGAGCTTTAGATCCGCCGGCTACATTCTCGCAGCTGCTCAGGAAGAACTGCGTCAGGCTAAGGATCTTCTGAATTCGGCAATCAATCATACAACCGATAACCCAATCGTCAACACCGAAGCAAAAAATGATCTTTGGTACAGCAAGGCTGAAGTTCTTGATGAAATGAGAGCCGGGAAACCCAACGTGTTTGTAAATTCCTGCGCTAATTTTGACAACACTCAGCTTGCTCTCCAGCTTGAATCGTTAACTAAAGCATTGGTTCAGGTTATGCATACTTCAGCTTGGAGAACTACTCAGTTAGTCGACAACCATAGAACTGGACTGCCAACCTATTTGGTTGCTAATCAGAATAAAGGCGGCGACGGCTTTGCCAATATCGCTCAATCAATGTCCGGCCTCTATGCGGAAGCCATGGGTTTAACTAATAGTGTCCTGGGATACGGTGTACCAACATCAATCGGAATTGAAGAGACATTCTCTAACGTCAATCTCACTGCTGATCGTCTCTCCAAAGCCGTCGACGTAGGCTACGATATCTACTCTTACGAGATGCTTCACAACGCTCAAGCCATGGACATGAGAAAAGAAGAAGGCAAGAAGATGGGAGAGGGCACCGGAGCATTCCTTCAGTCCTATCGTAAAGCCGTTCCTTTTGTCGATAAAGACCGAGTCTTTACACCCGATGTAAACAACGGCGTCCAATTCCTGAAATCCTTCGGCGCCAACTAGATTAATAAATAGAATCGGGAGGACAGAGAACAAGTTCAAAAAACTCCCTATCAAATAGATAGGCCAGTTCCTCCCGAATCAAGAAAACAACAGAACGCCTTTTAAGCTCTAAATTTGAAATTGTGGGAATTTAGTTTTTTTTAACTTTATTGCTAAACCGTCTGGACGGTATATTTATTAAATTTGAAGGCTAAGGTTCGAGCCTTCCCTGGAGCTCTCCGCCTCACTGATCAGCTCTAACTTTTACGAACCACCTCAATATTCATCTTCAATGGAGAAACTAATGAAGCTGCGCACCTTAAAAATGTCCTTTTTAGCTTTAGGCGTTCTTGTTGCTTTTCCTACCTGGGCCGCAACGCACGTCCTAACCGGTAATGACCTTACCGTTGACACTCTATGGGAAATGTCAAAACCCGGAGAGAAAGTCACAATTTCGCCGGAAGGCTGGGATCGCATCAACAAGTCCTACCAGGCCATTCTGGATGCAACAAAGAACGGCATTTCCGTTTATGGCGTTTCTGTTAACTTCGGGGACTTAAAACACCAGAAAGTCGTTACCGGCGACGTAGAAAAAGAACCGAACCGTTCTGCTTCTATTAAATTCAATGAACGTCAGATGAGAATTCAAGCTGCCGGTCTCAAACCATGGCTTGATAACCGTCTGGTAAAAATGAGCATGATCATTCGCTTGAACCAGATGGCTTCCGGCATCACCGGTATGACAAAAGAGGCCGCGAATGCATACATGAATTACATCAACAATGATGTCTATCCGCTTATTCCCAGCCGCGGCTCTCAAGGTGTCAATGACTTGAACTGGCCTACACACATCGGGTTGGCTCTTCAGGAAGAGTGGGACGTAATTTACAATGGTCAGCGCATGCCTTCAAAAGAAGTTCATAAGATTATCGGCATGAAAAAATACGAACCGTTCGGTCTTGACGGTATTGCCATTTTGTCCAACGGCAACGTCTCCGAAGCCATTGTGATTGACTCTTTAAAGAGAGCAGAACATCTTTTGAAGATGTCCCCAGCAATCGTAGCTGCCGGCTTAGATGCTTTGAACGGAAACGTCTCTCCATTCCTTTGGCACTCAATTGAAACCAAAGGTTGGCCGAAAGCCCATGAAGTCTCGGAAAGTATTCTTGCCCAGCTCAAAGGCTCCTACCTTTGGGACGTAAACGACAAGCGCGAGCTTCAGGATCCGCTCTCTTTCAGAAGTGCACAATGGACACTAGCTGCTGCCGAACGCGCCTTGGATAACCTCAAAGACATTGTCAACACATCTTTGAACCACAGCTCCACCAACCCAGCTATTGCTATTAACGGCAGAAACGATCTTTGGTACAGCCAGCTTCCTGCTGTAAAACTTCTTGCCATCGATGACAAAGGCCGCTACATCAACTCCGTTGCTAACTTCGACTACACTCAAATGGCTCTTGAAGTTGAAGCTTTGACCAAAGCCATGGCTCACGTTTTGCATAACTCCGCATGGCGTATGGTTCAAATCGTTGATGATAAGAGAACCAAGATGAAGAAGTACTTGGTTGCTAAAGAAAACGTAGGCGGAGATTGTTTTGCTAACGTTGCTCAGGCTGTCTCCGGTCTTTATGCCGAAGCCATGGGCTTAACAAACAACGTCACTATCTACGGACTTCCGACTTCCATTTATATCGACGATACGTTCAATAACGTTGCTCAAACTGCCGATAGACTTCGCCAGATGACAAACGTCGGCTACGAAATCTTTGCTTTTGAATTGATGCATCACTTGCAAGGTGCTGAAATGCGTCAGAAAGAGCAAGGTTATAAGTTAGGTGAAGGTACACAAAAACTCTTGACTCAATACCGCAAGGTTGTACCTTTTGTCAGCGAAGACAGAATCTTTACAGATGACGTCAATAACTCTGTCGAATTCTTAAAGAATCTTGATCCGGAAACTGTTGCAGTTAAGGTTGAATAATTAGTTTTTCTCCTTGGGAAACGAAGGCTGAGATCCTCTTAGGATCTCGGCTTTCGTTTTTATAAGATGCTCAAAAGGCCGTGTTCAAACAAAGCACATGAACTCGGCTTTTATTGCGTTTTAGCTGTTGAAACAGGCACACCGTGTTTTTTTTCACCGCCTACAAGCAGAAGCAATGTGCTTAATCCCAAAGCAATAGTGCAGATGATGAAGCTCGTGAAAAGGATAGTTCCCCAGCTCACAATCGGAGAAACAAGTCCTCCGAAAATAAATCCCACAGCACCGATCACGGCAGAAGCAGCTCCTGCGTATTTACGTCCGGCATTCATCGCAGTAGCTGTCGCTCCCGTAAAAATAAAACCGCAGAAAAAGAGCATTAAAAAGACAGAAGCCTCATAGATGTATATATCTTGGTAGAAGTAGCAGATACAGAGGCCGGCGGCAGCACAAAGAAAACCGATAAGGCTTCCGATAAAACTTGCCTTTTGTGTAGTAGAGACTTTTAGTGCAAGCATCGCTCCAATGGCAATTCCTACGGCGTTGAGCGCGAAGATAAGCGAAAAAGTCAGTTGAGATACACCGAAAAAGTCCTGAAGGATAAAAGGAGTAGAGGAAATATAAGCAAAAAGAGCTGCCATTGAGAGACCGAATACGGTGCTATAAATCCCGAAGCCGGGGGCCTCATACACCGAGAGAAAACCTTTAAAAGAAGTGAGGAGTGAACCTTGAATTCTTTTTGATTTTGGCAGCGTTTCTTTAACAGGGATCACCATTGCGGTAATGACAATGCCGATTCCGAGCAAGACATAAAAAATTCCTCTCCATCCTATGAATTTTGCGCAAAAACCGCCAATGACAGGTGCTGCGACCGGTGCGATACCGTTAACCGCGCCAACAATCGCGATCATTTTGGCTAATTGTCTACCGGAGTAAAGATCGGTCGGACACGAGCGGGAGTAGACGATAGCACCCGAACCTCCAAGACCCTGGAGGAATCTAGCAAAAGTAAAGAATTCAATACCTTCAGAAAGACAGCAAAGTAGCGTAGCGGCAATGTATAGCAACAGAGAAAGGTAGAGCACAGGCTTGCGGCCGTACTTATCGCTCATAGGTCCTAAAAAGAGCTGGCCAACGGCTAAACCGACCATACAAAAGGTAAGGCCAAGCTGAACAGAAGCTGTGGAACAATCAAATACTTGTGTCATCTCCGGCAGTGCCGGTAAATACATATCGATGACAAATGGCCCAAAGGCCGAAAGCATTCCTAAAACAAAAACAAGATAGGCGGTATTCATCAGTAATTTAATTTTTAAACTGACGACATTCTAAAGGTTGAACCAAGAAAGATACGAGTGCGCGAACTCAATATGCGAAAGAAAAAATACTTGATTTTCAATGAGTTTTGTGAGCAAATAAAAAAAGCAAACCCCTCGTAAAAGAGGGGTAAATCATCAGAACCAAAATATTCCCGCTCTTGGAGCGGGAATAGGTTTTTATTTAATGGCTAGTTTGATTGCCTTTTTAGCCTGTCTCTTTCAATCTGCTTGTTTACCGCATATTGCTGAACAATAGAGAGAATGTTGTTGACAAGCCAGTAAAGAACCAAACCGGAAGCAAAGAAGATGAACATTGCACCGAAGATGAACGGCATGAAGGCCATCATTTTTGCTTGCATTGGATCCGGAGGAGTCGGGTTAAGTTTGAACTGAATAACCATAGAAATGATCATCAGAACAGGAAGAATGAACCATGGATCCGGAGCAGCTAAGTCTGTTACCCAAAGAATCCAAGGAGCGTCTCTTAACTCAACGGAAGCCAAAAGTACCCAGTACAAGGCCAAGAAAACCGGCAATTGAAGAAGAATAGGAAGACATCCGCCGACCGGATTGATCTTCTCGGTCTTATACATTTCCATCATGGCCATGTTAAGGCGTTGTTTGTCGTCTCCATATTTTTCTTTCAAAGCTTTCATTCTTGGAGCAAGATCTTTCATCTTGGCCATAGAACGGTAGCCTGCCAAAGAAAGCGGGTAAAGAATTGCTTTAACGATACATGTCAAGAGTACGATATCCCAGCCCCAGTTTCCAACGATAGAGTGGAGGAAGGAAAGGAGCCAGTAGATCGGCTTGGCTAGGAATGTAAGCCATCCATAGTCGACAACCAAGGAAAGTCCCGGAGCGATTTGTTCCAAACGTTCCTGATCCTGCGGACCGGAATAAAGAACTGCTTCGGCAGTTGCATTTGCTCCCGGAGCAATTGCATTCATTTCAGCAATAGAACCGATAGAGTAGAGGTTATCAGCCAACTTACGCGTGTAGTTCTCTCTGTTTACACCTTGAGTCGGAACCCAAGCGGAAACGAAGTAGTGCTGAATAATTCCAATCCAACCGTTGTCAGCGTTAACTTGGTAATCTCTGTCGCCGTCAGCTATGTCACCAAAGGAAACTTTCTGGAATTTTTCTTTTTCCGTGTAAACAGCTGTACCGGTGTAAGCATTGACCATAGTGCTTTCACCTTCAGGTTTATCACCGTCTCTAGTCAACTGGTAATAAACGGAAGGTTTGATTTCATGACCGGTATTATTGAATACTTGATGAGAAACCTTGATGCCATAGTGGTTGCGCTCGAAAGTATAGGTCTTAACAACTTTTACTCCGCCTGCTTCACCTTCGAATTTAACTTCAAGAGTGTTCTTACCATCTTCCAACTTCAAAGGACCGGGAACTAATTTGAACTCTGTCTTGTGAGTAGGGAAGGCACCGCCAATCAACCCTGTCTGGGCAACATAAATCTTTTTGCCCTTATCAGTAAAGAGCTCGACATCTTTGGCCGGTTCAGGCTTATTGCCAAGAATCATTCCGACCAAGCCGACATCAGTCCAAGGTACCTGCTGCTTTTCTTTTAAGAGTTGAGAACCAGCAATAACGGCCCCGTTAGGATCGATAGACAACTTCACTAAATCTGTCTCGACGGTAATCAGATCTGCTTTCTTAACAGCTGGAGCTGCTTCCTGAGGGACCACGCCGGAACCGGTTGCAGTCGGCGGAGTTACAGAAGCATTAGAGGCAGTATTAGCTGGAGCAGTCTGTTCAGTGTCCGCTCCAATTAATGATGGATGTCCGTTATAGACCTGCCAACGGTCATAAAGCATGAACGCAGACAAGCCGAATAAAATCCATAAGAGGGCTCTTTGAATGTCACTTCCCATGATTGGATTGCTCTATAGTTGATTGCAAGAACGAGGGATTATTTTTGCCGGATGTGCAATCGTTACACCAGCAATTCCATTTAAATTTTTCGGGCACTTCATCAATGCCGCCCTTAGTAAAAGGACTACACCGAAGCAAACGGCAGACCGTCAGATAAGTACCTTTGATTGCTCCATATTTTTCCAGAGCTGTCAGTGAGTATTGAGAACAGGTAGGCAGAAACTTACAGTTATGCCCAACCCAGGGTGAGAAAAGGAACCTGTAGGACTTCACTGCGGCAATAAGGATGGTCTTAAGCATTACGACCCGCCTTTGCAACACTGAGTCACTTTGTCGTACAGGTTCTTCATTAAAAGATCTGCATCAGCACGAATTTCTTGTTTAAGAGACTTCAAAGATTGAGCCGGAAAAACGTATTTTTTCTTCAATCTCAAGTTGATGTCCAAGCCGACCTTTTTCTCTTCAGCCAACGCCTCAAAAGCAGCTGAATTACTTCTGGCCGACTCTCTCAACAGTCTCTTAACAAGATTCCTATCTACTGAGCGAACAGCAAATTTTTTTCCTACAGTAAAGCCGTACCTAACCCGAGCATGCTCGGATTTAAATAGGGCTTTCGCCTCAAACCACTCAGAGTAGCACTTTGTGGCTTCAGGAAATCTAGCCTGTAGAATTCTTAAAAATTCTGAGGAACTTTTTATCCTTTTCTCAGGCCCTAGCGACGAATCTTTCAGCTTCGTCATCTCCAGCAAAATTAGAGAGCTAAAACGTGACGTCCTTTACGACGGCGTGCAGCTAAAACCTTGCGGCCGTGACGTGTTCTGCTGCGAACCAAGAAGCCGTGTGTACGAGCACGTTTAACTTTAGAAGGTTGGTATGTACGTTTTGTTGCCATCTCAAAATCCTTTAAATGAGTTTGCTTAGTTGCGTTAAACTCAAAAATCAATTACCTGTGCATAAGAGACAGGTGTCGTAAAATAAAAGTTCAGTATTATAAGCTCCAATTGGGTAGTCGGTGTCAAATTTCTCCTTAAAAGAAATTGTTACAACAAAATACTATTGAATTTAAAATCAAAATATCTAAATTCCCCCTCTAGCAATTGCGCTTCATAAATGAGCTTAGAGCGCTGGGTAAAAACATATGGGTAGGCCTGTAAATACGAGTCTTCTGCACTCAAAATTTCTTACGATTTTTTCTCGGCTTGTCTCAAGGCAGATTCCTGTTGCGCTACAGCAATAAATTTTCCTGACAATCCGCGAGGACTACCTCTTTAAGTACAAGAAGAAGCGTTCAAATAAAGGTAAAATGTCGGATTGTCCGGGATTGTCTTTATTCTGATCCGGATTATTTATTTTCTTTTATAACCCTTTGTAAATGAAGAATATTTGGGAAAAAGTTTTAACAGAGCTTCGGGGAAATGTCTCGTCTGACATTTATGCGACCTGGTTTAAGAAGATTGATTATCACCAGTCCCCTGAAGAAGCGGAAGGTAAGCTCACTCTGACTGTACCCTCTCAGCCTCATCTTCAGTATTTGAGAAAAAACTGGGCAGACCGTCTCCAGTCTCTTGCTTCTCAAGTTGCGGGACAACCTATAACCATAAAATTTTTGGTTGCCCAAACTGTCAATCCGATCATTCCGACAGAAATCGAACTTCCTTTGTTCGATCCACCGGGTGAGGAGGTTAAGCCTGAAATTTCGATCGACCAGCTGGCAGAACAGTGCGGACTTCACCGCGGACTAACCTTTGAGACATTCGTTACAGGTAAAGCTAACGAAGTTGCCAGAAGCAGTGCTGAAATTGTGAGCTCCCAGCCGGGTACTCAATTCAATCCATTTTTCATTTACGGCGGAGTCGGCTTAGGCAAAACTCATCTAATGCATGCAATCGGACGCAGGATTTTAGAAAACAATCCGAAGGCAAAGATTCGCTGTGTTTCTGCTGACGTTTTCGTCAGAGAGGTCGTTGATCTTTCCAGTGGAGGTACTTTTTCCGATGCAAAGATTAAGAAGTTCGATGAAACCTACAGAACTTTAGACGTTCTGCTGATGGACGATGTGCAGCTGTTAGCTAAGAAAGGCGGTACCCAGAATCACTTATTCGGCATTTTCGAAAGTCTTCTGCCTAACAATAAGCAGATCATTATGACTTGCGATACATATGCACGTCAGCTTTCCGACTTTGATGATCGACTGATTTCAAGACTGACAAAAGGATTATCCGTCGGTATTGAGCCTGCTGAATTCGAACTGAGAGCGGCCATCTTGTTTGAAAAGGCAAAACAGCAAGGATTGGAACTTCCTGAAGATGTGGCTTATTACATTGCCAGACGAATGAATACCAACATTCGAGAACTCGAAGGCGCGCTTAATACCGTCATCATGAATGCAAAGGTTTACAACGCTCCAATCACTGTTGAACTTGCTACACGTGCTCTTCGCGGTATGACATCTACCGGTCCGATCTCTCTGGAAAACATTCAAAAAGAAACGGCTCAGCATTTCAACATCAAGATTGCTGATATGTATTCATCCTCCAGAAAGGCGAGCATTGTCAAACCCAGAATGATTGCTATGTACTTAGCCAAGGAATTGACTCAAAAATCTCTTATGGATATTGGTAGTTCCTTCGGAGGCAGAGACCACACTACGGTATTGAATGCCGTGAGGAAAATATCTAAAGAAAGAGCTGCTGATCCGGAGCTGAACCATACTCTCCATCTCATTGAGCAGTCCTTGAAGAACTGGGCGTAAAAAATACTATTAAAGGAAATTAGAAATGGCAGACAATTTGATTATCAAGGGTTTTAAAGCTGAAGTCGCCAAACCGATTATGGCAGTCAGCGGAGCAGTAGAGAAGAAAAATACCATTCCAATCCTGGCAAATATTTTGATTCGCAAAACAGGACAGAAAGTCACCTTCACCGGTTCCGATGAACAGATTGAAGTAACGTCCGATGCAGCCATCGGAGTTGGCGATGAAGATTTTGCCACTACCGTTTCTGCAGCCAAACTCTGCGGCATTCTCTCTACTATCGCCGATGACGCAGAAGTCTCCATCTTCTACTCTGATAATCACGTCATTATCAAATCCGGAAGAACCAAATTTGATCTGCAGACTATCGATGCTGATCAGTATCCGATTATGAAAGAGCAGATGGAATTCCAGTATTCCTTCTCTATGCCATGCATGAAGTTTAAAAACATGCTGGCTATGGTTCAGTTTGCCGCCGCAGTCAACAATGTCCGCTATTTCTTAAACGGCGTCTATGTTTCTGCTGAAAACAATATCGTACGAACAGTTGGTACAGACGGTCACAGACTCTCTTTGTTCCAAAACGAATTGGATGAGCCGTTTGCTGGAAAATGCGAAGCTATTCTTCCGAAGAAAACAGCAAGAGAGCTTCTCCGTTTGATTCCTGATACAGAAGAAATGCTCAAAATCAGCATTTCCGAAAAACAGATTAAAGTTCATTTTGCCAATATTGATATTCTTTCCAAACTAATTGAAGGTAAATATCCGGATTACGAACGTGTTATCCCGACTAAGAACGATAAAGAATTCATGGTTGACAGAGAACAGTTGATTAAGACATTGCAGAGAGTGGCAATTCTTTCTATGGACAAGGTTAGAAATGTCCGCTGGACTCTCTCCGAAAATCGTCTGGTCCTTGCTACCACTAATGCCGATATGGAAGAAGCCATCGACGAAATTGAAATCGACTACAAAGGCGAGCCAATGGAAATTATCTTCAATATTTCCTATCTCCTTGATATGTTGGCAGTAGTCAAGACAGAAAAGATCAGATTCTCTTTAAGCGGACCTCTCAGCTCAGGGTTGGTTCGCGTTCCTGACAGCGAAAACTTCAAGTTTGTCGTCATGCCCGTCAGGATCTAATGCAGCAAAAATAAATTCAGTAAGTAGGTAAAGTAGTAATGAGCGACGTAGAACAAACAAACTCAGCTGAGGCCTATGGAAGTGATTCCATTCAGGTTTTAGAGGGCTTAGAAGCGGTCAGAAAAAGACCGGGTATGTACATTGGAGATACTTCGGATGGTACCGGTCTGCACCACTTAGTCTTCGAGGTTGTGGACAACTCTATTGACGAGGCCTTGGCAGGTTTTGCTGATTCCGTCAACGTGACAATTAATTCTGACAATTCTATTTCTGTCGTTGACAACGGGCGCGGCATTCCTACGGATGTAAAACTCGATGACAAGCATGAACCGAAGAGAAGCGCTGCGGAAATTGCTTTGACCGAGCTACATGCCGGGGGTAAGTTTAACCAAAACAGCTACAAAGTTTCCGGCGGTCTTCACGGTGTCGGCGTCTCCTGCGTAAACGCACTGTCCACCTGGCTTCGCCTAATTGTCCGCAGAGAAGGGAAAGAACGTTATTTGGACTTTAAGAGAGGCGTTCTTCAAGACCGCTTGATTGAAAAAGTTCAAACAGCTAACGGAGAAGTTGAAGTTTCTCCGATGCACACTTCCGGAGAAACCGAAAGAAGAGGAACGGAAGTCTGCTTCTTACCGGACGCAGAGATATTCGGAAAAGTTGAATTCTCTTATGAAACACTTTCTACCCGTCTAAGAGAGCTTTCTTTCTTAAATAACGGCGTGAAGATTCATCTTGCTGATATGAGAACAGGAAAAGATGAAATTTTCCAATATGCCGGCGGTGTTCAAGGCTTTGTTGAATTTATCAACCAAGGTAAGACCAAGATTCATGACAACATCTTCTACATCAACAAGTCCATCGAGATCAATCCGGGTGAAGTGATTAATGTAGAAGTCTCCATGCAGTGGACAGACAGCTATTCTGAGAATTTCTTGGCTTACACCAACAACATTCCTCAGAAAGACGGCGGTACTCACGTTAATGGTTTGAGAAGCGCGATGACAAGCGTTTTAAAGAACTACATCAACGAGATGAATCCGAACAAGAAAGAGAAAGACAAGATCGAGCTGTCCGGTGAAGACACTCGTGAAGGTCTGACTTGTGTATTGTCCGTCAAGATGCCTGAGCCGAAGTTCAGCTCTCAGACAAAAGATAAGCTTGTTTCTTCAGAGGCTAGACCAGCGGTTGAACAAATCGTCAGAGCCGGTTTAGAAAGCTTCCTTCAAGAAAATCCGAAAGACGCCAAGATTATCTGTCAGAAGATTATTGACGCCGGACGCGCCCGCGATGCTGCAAGAAAAGCCAGAGAAAACACTCGTCGAAAAGGTCTCCTCAATACTGCGGGTCTCCCGGGTAAGTTAGCAGACTGCTCCGAACGAGACCGTGCTCTCTGCGAGGTATTCCTGGTGGAGGGAGACTCCGCCGGAGGCTCCGCCAAACAAGGACGAGACAGAAGATTCCAGGCTATTCTCCCGCTTCGAGGCAAAGTCTTGAACGTTGAGAAAGCCCGTTTAGAGAAGCTTCTCAGCAGCGAACAGATTACAACGCTAATTACTGCTTTAGGAACCGGTATCGGAGAAGATTTCAACATCAACAACCTTCGCTACAACCGCGTCATTATCATGACCGATGCGGACGTTGACGGTGCCCACATTAGAACGCTTCTTTTAACGTTGTTCTACAGACAAGTTCCGCAACTTATTGAGCAGGGACATATTTTCATTGCACAGCCTCCTCTTTACAAAGTTACATTGCCTCCAAGCAAACTGAGCGGCGTTGAAATTCCTAAGGGAGCCGACGAGGACGGAAACGGCGAGGACGGCGACAACGGCGTTGTTACCAAGAAAGACAAAGGCAGGGATATCAAGATCTATCTGCAAGACGATGTTCAGCTGAATACATTCTTGGTCAATCTTGGTATCAAGAACTCCGTTCTCTATGTTTCTGAAGAGGCCAGAGCAGCTAATCAGCCTATCGAAGGAGAAGAGCTGAAGAAACTCTTCTTGGAGTACAGCGAAGCCCAGACCGTCATCAGTCACTTCTCCAGATTTATTGATCCGACTGCTTTGGAAGCCATCGCTGCCGGTGCCTCCGTTGAGTTTTCCGATGATGAAAAAGTCAATGAATCCGTGCAAGCTTTAAGACAGAGAGTTTTTGATCCGGCTGTCTCGATTTCCGTTCAGAAAGACTCTGAAGGAACACCTTACATTCTTATTCAGAGAAAGAGCTTCAATAAGATAATTGAAACCAAGATTCTTCCGTCCTTTGTTTCCACAGACGACTTCAGAAAGCTCGAAGAAGCCGGTAAGGTCTTCGGCACTTTGCTGAAGCCAGGTGCCTGCGTTGTCAGCAAAAAAGGCAATAAAGACAATATTCAACCAGTCCAGAACTTCAGCCAAGCCTTGACTAAAGTCTTAGAAGAAGGGCGTTCTAATTTGAAAGGTATGTCCCGATTCAAAGGCCTCGGTGAAATGAACAAAGAAGAGCTGGCAGAAACGACTTTAATGCCGGGCCACAGAAAACTTCTTAAAGTAGAAATCTCCGATGCAATTCTTGCCGATCAGACATTTACCAAGCTGATGGGCGATGAAGTGGAACCGAGAAGAAAGTTTATTGAAGACAATGCTCTTCTTGCCGGAAATATTGATACCTAGTCTGTATATTTCCTTTATAAGCCCGATGCAAGCCGTCGGGCTTTTTCTTTGATTACTTGCCTCCCAACAAATCCTCTCCTTCACTATGGCCGTCTAAAACCGTCTAACTAGTAAAAAATAGGAAGTAACTAAACCGAAGGCTTCTTGGCCAGATACTTAAACAATAAAACTATAGTGTTACATTATCCTTTGACTATTGTGTCTCATAGTACTTCTGTAACAAAGGAATTTTTCTTCGGTAACAAAATTATAGGACTCATAAAATAGGGTGATTTTCTTGAAAGAAAATTGGAATTTTAATTTCAAATTAAATATATGAATCAAACAATTACAATAAAAAAATAACAAAACCTTTGGCTCAAAAAGCATTTTCTTATTTTGTATGTTAAGAAAGTGTTAATAAATGATTATAATTCTCATTATCTTTTATTTTTCTTTTTCTCATTTTTGAGTCAGAAACTCGTTGATTTTCCAAGGAGAATTTCGTGAAGTTCAAGGTTCTTACGGCCTCAGCGGCTCTCTTCTTTTCTTCAATTTCTTTTGCCTCGGCACCTATCTCTGAACTAAACATCAGTTATGTTAAACCACCGTTTGTTCTTCAGCTTTTAGTCTTGAAGGACCACAAGCTGTTAGAGAAAGAATTCGAAAAAGACGGCATCAAAGTCAATTGGCATAACATGGGAACTAGTCCGGAAGCTGCTCGTGCGATGGGTGCCGGCGCTCTTGATATTGCCGGAAACATGAATACAGCCGCTTTGTTGATGATTAATGCGGAAGGACTGCCGATTCGAGTAGTGACAGGTTTAGCAAGGCCAACCTCGAATTTCGCGCTTGTCTCTAAGCCTGGTACCAACCTCTCCATCAAAGACTTAAAAGGAAAGAAAGTTGTTGGCCCTAAAGGAACATTCCTTCATCAGCTTTTAGTCGCTGCTTTAGAAAAAGAAGGTCTTACAGAAAAAGACGTTGAGTTCGTAAGTATGGGCATTCCCAAAGCACTCAGTACAATTCTGGCAGGTCAAGCCGATGCTGCTTTGGTCGCAAGTAGTGCACTAATTAAAGCCAACAAAGCGGGTGCACCAACCATCGTCTCTGCTGAAGGTTTAGTGCAGCCGACATTAGTCATGACAACAACAGAAAAATTTGCGAAAGAACATCCGGATATCGTAGCCCGCGTAAACAAAGTCTATAAACAGGCTCTTGACTGGATGAATAAGAATCCTGAAAAAACTGCAGAAATGGGAGCTAAAGAGCACGGCATTTCTGTAGAAAATTCAAAGACGCTAATCTCTAGAAGTCACTACTTCTCTGCGATGACGCCTCAAGATATTAAAGATCTCGAGGTCAATAAAAAGTTTTTGAAAGAAAACAACATGATGAGAAAGGATGTCGATACAGCCAACCTCATTCTTCCCGTTGCCTTTGAATAACGTTTTACTTTTTTATTGAGAACTGAAATGCAAACTGAAGAAATCAAAGTTACCGAAAATGGAAAAACAATCACCACGTTTACGTTGGAAGATTGCGAAAAATACCATGGCCTAAAAAGATGCGGCGGTCTAGCATTGTGCTTCCGTATGCTGAAAATGGCTTTAGATGAATTGGTTCCTGAAGGAGAAGTAGCTCGGAGAAATCTCATTACGTTCAAAACTGCTTTTGCCGGTCCTGGTATTACTGATTCTGCAGAAATGATCGGAAGGTGCGTTACAAGAAAACGTTTCTTAGTTCTTCCAGACGAATTTATTGATGCTCCGGAATGCATCTTTGGAAAACTCTATTTTGAGATTGGATATGGCTCCAAAGTAATGAAAATTACGGCCAAGGAAGGAGTAATCACACCTGAATTCTTAAAGGCTGGTAGAAAGTTCTATACGGGCACTGCTAATGAAGAAGAAACTGAGGTATGGATTGGCTTTAAAGGAAAACTTTATGATGCCGTATTGAATTCTGAAATGAAAGATATCGTTAAGACTGAAATCGTTAATATTTAAAAACGCCTAAGCTGCCTTTATTGATTTGTCCGCCTGGATTTTCTTTAAGGCAGCATTTTGTTTATCCACGGAAATTCTTTGAACTACGTAGATCTTTTTAAAAATTAAGATCTTAATAAAGTAATAGTAGAAGGAAAACTATTTTCTGTGGATAATTCTAAATAATTCAATATTTTCAAACTATTAGAATTGTTTACTCTGTTAAAAAATCCCTGATAACTTGGTATGTGTTTTGTGAATAATTTTCTTTTTCTCTGAAGCCAAAAGATATTCACAAAGAATCAAACAACAATTCACATCTTTTTGTGGATTATTAGCAGTCAATTTTATTGATGAAATTTTTCACAACCACAAAGTTGTGAGTTGACTACCAAGTAGTATCCGGGAATTTCCCGGCTTTAAGCCTTCTCTCTGTCGAGCTAAAATGAAAAACGCTTTTACAAAGCTACAGTCATGGCTAGGTAGCACTCTGTGCCTCCTTTAACGTTTCGCCGTCGTCGTGATCTTTTAATCTTCGCCTCTAGGCGTCGCGTAAATGATCCGATTCCTGAGGCAATGCTAAATGGAGCTATCTATGGTTAAGTCAACGACTCTTCTTCTTTCCATCCTCTCTGCTATTTCATTTTCGGTTCATGCTGCTGATGCCGTTTCTTCAGCGTCTATTCCGAAGCCGACGACAGAAAATAAAAGCATTGATGCAGTAACATCTGCTACGATTGTTCCCGAATCTCTTCGTGTTAGAGCCATTTCTACAGGATTTACTGACAGTAAAGCCAAGAAAGTTTTATTTGTTGTTGGAGATCCGCGTTTCGAGAGCTCTTTAGAAGGTTTTTTGGTTAATTCGGCTATCAATTTTTTTAAACAAAAAGGATATGAGGTTGAAGTAAGAGACTTATACAAACTTAAATTCAATCCGGTTCTCTCTCCGGAAACTTTTTACCACGCCAAAGACGGCTTTGGTCCTACGCCACAAGACATTGTTCCTGAGCAAAAATTTGTTTCTCAAGCTGACTACATTATCTTCTGTTATCCAAATTGGCACGATAGCCCAAATGCAATCACTAAAGGTTATATGGAGAGAGTTTTTTCTAAGCAGTTCGCTTATAAGGACACTCCCAAAGGCTTAGAAGGAATGCTCAAAGGAAAAGGCATCTATACCATTATGAATGCTGGTTGGCTTGGAGGCGGCCAAGGTACAGTGGGAGATGGTATCGGAAAATTGGATAAAGTATGGGATAAGTACTTGAATGCTTATAAGGTTGTTGATGATGACACCGCAGGTTTTTGGGGCGCAACTAATATGGGACGCTTCGTCAACGACCAAAGTCCGAAGAACACCGCTCCCGAGTACAAAAAGCAATTAGAGATTTTGGCGAAAGTATTAGAGACTCGCCTCAATAGAGATTTTTTCAACAACAAATAAACTCTTCTCTAAATTAAGGATAGATAACGCGATCTGACAAAGATGAAGTATCAAGAGAATCTGCGAATCAAGCTTCATTTGACGGATCGCTTGTGAACTACCGCAGACTTATGTCTGCGTCCTCACCGGAGCGGGGTCCCGCTTCTAGCGATCTTCTTACCCAAATAGTAACTCCGTTGTTATTCACTTATTTAGCTTGAACTACTTATATCTTGTCATTTGTATAATTTTTATGGAGATGTAATAGTAGACATATTCTTTTTTGTGGATAACTTAATTTGTTTGATTATTTTCAAAGAGTTATAAATGTTGTGAGTGTTGAAATCAAACTAATAACTTGGTAGAGAGTGTGTGAATAACTCAGGCAAAAGTTTTGTAATCTTAATATCCACAAGAAAGCCAACCGTTATCCACAGATTTTTGTGGATTATTCTGGCTTCAAACAGACTATATAGGAATCAGATTTTCGGCAAGTTTCTCTTCCAGTTATTATTGCCGGCTATAAGCTATTTCTTTCCGCCTCTTTGCTACCGGTGCAATACAAAATCTTAACCAGGAAGACAGGTTGTATTTTGATGGATTTCTATAAAGAAAATCTTTTATTAAATCAAAGAATTAACAATATTTGTGGGTTTTGATAGCTAAATAACAGTTAAAAAATTTAGCTCAAAATCTTCAGTGAGCTTAATTCTCAAGAAGCAGCAAGGAAGAAAAGAATTATTGATTAGGTCTTGATCGAGATTTGCTCAAAGATAGTTGTCTTTTCTTTTACACATTTCGGAAGGCAGCTTCTTTATCTCCTATGTATATATTATCTATTAAATAGATATAGAAGTGTTTGAATTTTTCGTTGATAACTTATAAAAATTATTTAATAACAATAAGTTAATATTAATTTGCATTGTGGATATTTATAAGAAATCAATGTAGACGAATTGTGGATAACTTTTTTAAAGTGCACTTATCCACAAAATTTATAAGTTACTCAAATATTGTCAACAAATTACTGACATAAGTTGAGAGTTTTTTTCGCCTAAATCGGTTCTTCACCACTTCCAATAATTGAAATCAGACAATCCAAAAAGGAAATAATCGAGTAAAGTTACCAAGTGTTAAGTGAATAAAATGTTTTCTACACAAAGTAAAAAAGGTTATTGATGAAAAAACTTTTAGTATTGACATGTTTAACCTCTTCTTTGGTCCTTAGCGGCTGTGCCCCGGTACTTATCGGTTCAGCTGCCGTAGGTGGAACAGCCGTTGCAGTCGATAGACGCAGCGTTGGTGACGTAACTAATGACGGAGTAATTGAAACAAAGGCTAGCGTCCAGTTGGCTCAAGCAAATTTCTCCTCCAGTCATATTACGGTTACGGCCTACGAAGGGAGAGTATTGCTGACCGGCGAAGTCGGTTCTGAAGATGACAAAGAAAAGGCCGGTGAAATCGTTAAGTCTATTAACGGTGTAACTAACGTCTATAACGAACTGGCAGTAATGAATAACGTTCCTTTTACTACAAGAATGAACGACTCGTTAACAGCAAGTAAAGTCAGAGCAGCTCTTCTAGATAATAAGGATGTTACGTTAACTTCTCTGAAAGTAACCGTCGACCGAGGAATCGCTTATTTGATGGGAACGGTAACTCAGCGCGAGGCAGATATCATCACTGCAGTGGCCGCTAAAGTCCCCGGAGTTGTCAAAGTGGTGACCCTCATGGAAATCATTACGCCGGAAGAATTGGAGAGAAGAAAGTTAATCAAAGAGAACCCCTCCGCAGTCACTGAAAAAACGGAAGTCCAGACCGGAGCAGAAACAATTCCTATAAATTAAAATAGTGAATTGATAATAATTCTCATTTAAAATAACAAAAATTTTTGAGGATTCCAAGTGAGTAAAAATGCTTTTAATTTGCTGATTGTTCCGGCGGTGATTTTGATCGTCTGGGCTTTCGTTGCACATTTAGGCATTTTTAACTCATTCTTGCTTCCTCCTCCGGAGCAGGTCTTAGAAAGTTTTGGACAGCTCATCAAAGATGGGACCTTAGGAACCCATATTTTGGCGAGTTCCATGAGATCTTTGGGCGGTTTCTGCATCGCAGCTTTAATAGCGCTTCCGACTGCTTATATTTGCTATTACTCGACTAAAACCGAGAGCAGATTGAAGTTAGTAATGGAAGCCCTGCGATTCATCCCGCCTCTCTCATTGGTTCCTTTGCTTATTCTTTGGCTCGGCATCGGAGAGGCTTCAAAAGTCGCTATCGTAATTTTGGCTAGTTTCTTTCCTATCTACTTCAATGCCTTATCAGGTTTCAGACAGATAGATAAGAATTTCACTGAGCTGGCTACCGTTTTACGTCTTAATAAAAAAGAAAAATTTTTCCATGTAGAGCTTCCCGGATCCCTTCCCAGCGTTCTTACCGGACTTCGTTTGGGATTCGGTTATTCCTGGAGAGCGTTGGTCGGTGCCGAGTTGATTGCCGCATCGTCCGGACTCGGATATCTGATTGGAGACGCGAGCGAAATGTCCCAAACCGATAAAGTGTTTGTGGGCATTTTCAGTATTGCCATTCTCGGCATTTTGGGAGATCAGTTATTTGTATGGATTACTCATAAATTTTCTCCTTGGATGAAGAAATAATGGCTTCCGGAATCAAAATAGAAAACTTAAAGAAAAGTTTTAACTCTGCTAAAGGCATTATCACTCCAATTGATAATTTCTCTTTGGATATTTCTGCCAATGAACTTACAACCGTTATCGGTAAAAGCGGCTGCGGTAAGACAACCCTTTTAAAGCTCATCAGCGGCATTGAAGAGGCCGACGAAGGAAGGGTCATTTTTTATGACAAAGACGGACAAGAAATTAAAGAACCGAGAATTTCTTATGTGTTTCAAGAAGCTCGGCTCCTGCCCTGGAAAACGGTAGGACAGAATCTTGAGCTTCCCATTCGTCATGAAGAAGAAACAATTAGAAAAAAACTTGTTAAGGAAGCTCTCGAGTTAGTTTGTCTCGGTGATATTCAGGACTTGTACCCAAGTGAACTTTCCGGGGGGATGGCTCAACGTGTTGGTTTGGCCCGCGGGGTGATATCTAAACCGGATATTCTCCTATTAGATGAACCTTTTAGTGCTCTGGATTTTATGACCAGAACTAAGTTACAGTCTGATTTCTCCAGACTGCAAAAAGAACTATCGATGACGATGCTGATGATCACTCATGACATAAATGAAGCTGTTTTTCTTAGTCATCGAGTTATCTATCTGAATCATGGGAAAGCCGAAAAAGATTTAAAAATCGACGTAGAAACCCCACGGCAAATTGGAGATTCTCGTCTTTTGAACTACCAAAATTACCTCCTACACTCTGTTTTTAAATAAGGATTATTAATAATGAAACTGAAATCAGTACTCTCTGCTCTCGTACTTTCCATGGCTGCTGCCAGCGTATTTGCGGCTCCTTCAGAAATCAATATTGCTTATGTGAAGGCCCCGTTCAATCTGCAGAACATGGTGATGAAGCATAACAACATGCTCGAGAACGAGTTCAAGAAAGACGGTATCAAAATCAAATGGCACGACATCACTTCCGGTGCTAAACAGACTCAGGCTATGGCAGCCGGTTCTTTGGACGTCAGCGCCACAATGAACACAGCTTCATTATTAATGGCTAACTCTGCCGGTAATCCTGTTGTCGTCGCAACAGGCGTAGCTCACCCGACAAAAGTTTTTGCTATCGTCGGCAAACCGGGCCCGCAGATGACGGTCAAAGACTTGAAGGGTAAGACTGTTGTCGGTCCGAAAGGCACAGTTCTTCATCAGACATTAGTTGCTGCTTTGACAAAGAACGGCATCGATCCGAAAGATGTTAACTTCATCTCCATGGATATTCCAAAGGGCATGACAGCCATGATGGCCGGTAAAGTTGACGCAGCTCTCTTGGCTGCCGGCGGCGTTATCAAGGCAAATGCAAACGGAGCAAAAACTATTGCTACAGCCGACGGCTACACAGAACCGAACCTCGTCATGACAGCTTCTAAGAAGTTTGCCGATGAAAATCCTGAAATCTTGAAGAGAATTGTTAAAGTCAACAGAGACGCTCTCGCTTGGATTAAGGCCAATCCGAAAGAAGCCTTAGAAATCGGTGCTAAAGAACACGGTATCTCTCTTAAAGACGCAGAAACTTTAAAGAACTGGAGCAACTACTACGATACTTTGACTGACGAAGATATCAAAGGCTTGGAAGCTGACCAGAAGTTCCTTAAGGAAAACGGCATGATGGAGAAAACCGTCAACGTTAAAGATCTCGTCTTACCAATGGCAATGCAGAAATGATGAATAAAGAAATCGTCAAGGTTGTTGAAAAGGGTGTTGAATTAGACATCCCGTTCCATGCTTGCGTTCTTTACCACGGAAAAGACAGCATCGGCGGTTTGTCCTTAGGCTATCGCTTGATGTACTGGGCTCTTAACTATCTTTCTGAAGACGGAGAAATTCCGAGAAGAGAAGATATCAGCTTCAAAACTGCTTTTCCGGGTCCGGGGCTCAGAGACGCCGTAGAAATGATTTCTAGGGCCGTTACCGCCGGAAGGTATGAAGTACTTAAGGAGGCTCCTTCGTGCGCTCCTGAAGGCGTTTACGGCCATATGTACTTCGAAATTTCTTTAAGAGACAAAACTGTTAAGGTCGCACTCAAACCGGGAGTGATTGATGACGACTTTATTCAGACCGGCAGAAATTTCAAAAAAGAAAATCTGACGCCGGAAGGACTCAGGCATTGGGAAGATCTGAAAAAGAATCTTGCGGAAAAAGTTTGGTCCGTTGAGAATTTATCAGATGTTCTGACCGTCATTAAGTAATTGATTGAATTCGGAAGCCTGCTCGGCAGCTCCGTAACTTGATCTGATTAATACACCGCTTGCACAGCTGCTAAAGCCAAGTTCTTTAGCAGTCTGTGCATATTTTTTAAATGTGTCCGGATGGACATACCTTTGCACAGGATAGTGATACTTGCTAGGTGCTAAGTACTGGCCGATCGTGACCATCTGAACATTGTTGGCTCTTAAGTCCTTAAGGACTTGTATGATTTCTTCATCGGTTTCTCCGAGACCCACCATCAAGCCGCTCTTTGTCGGACAATCCGGATAAATCTCCGACCACTTCTTCAATAGACTTAAAGAATGCTCGTAGCTGCCGCCCGGCTTAACTTCACGATATAAACGAGGAACCGTTTCAATATTGTGGTTGAGCACATCGGGCTTTACTTCTTTTAATGTTTCAAGAGCGCGCTCTAATCTTCCTCGGAAATCAGGAATCAGGATTTCTACCTTTGCATCAGTTTCAGTCTGAATTTTTTTTACGCAATGTACAAAGTGAGAAGCACCGCCGTCTTTCAGATCATCCCTGTCCACGCTGGTAAGAACGGCGAATTTAATGCCTAAACGTTTGATGCTTTCGACGATATGGTCGGCTTCTTCCGGATCGAGAGGCAAAGGTTTACCGTGCGCTACATCGCAGAAAGGACATCTTCGGGTACAAATCTGTCCCATTAGTAAAAAGGTAGCACGTTTCTTATTGAAGCACTCATTTAGGTTAGGGCAGTTTGCTTCCTGGCAAACAGTATGCATGCCTTTGTTAGCTAATAATTCCCTGACTTCTTTAACTTTGAGAGCATTGGCAGGAATCCGGACTTTAAGCCAGGAAGGTTTAGGCAGCTTCACTTCATTTAAACGATAAACTTCATGCTGCTTTATTTTTTTAGTTGTCCTCTGTTCCTTGGGAATAAAGTCCGTCATTAGAATCCTGTCTTAAAAAGGAATAGCAAAAATCGTGGAGGCAGAAAGACTGCCGAGAGGCCATGTTAAGTAAAACACGCCAATTCCCGCGATTGTAAGCAAGAGAGCAAAAAGAACTTCGAGTTTGATGGTTCTAAGCATCAAGAAGGTTATGTCAGCCTGCTGTGTTTTCTTCAGAATGGAGGGCAAGAAACTGGCTCTAGGAAGAGCAAGCAAAACAAACAAGAACGGCCAATAAGAATGGTTAGCAATACTTAACCAGCCAACGATGATAAACGGGATATAAATCATGCAGGAGTAGACGAACACCCCGACTTTTTTACCTATAACCGCTGCAAGCGTTCTGCGGCCGACCGATAAATCATGCTCAACATCACGGTAGTTATTGATAAAGAGCACGGCAGCACCAATTAAACCCAAAGCAGTGCCGGGAATAAGAACCAGAATATTGAAGCTTAAAGTCTGCAGCCAGAATGTACCGCCGACTGCAAATAATCCGTAGAAAAGAAAAACTAAAAATTCTCCGAACGGCGTGTAGGCAATTGGTTTTGGACCACCCATGTAGCAGTACCCGCAAAGAATAGAGAGAAAAGCGATTAGCGCAATAGCCCAGCCGCCGATGACGATAAGAGCAATACCAAATAGGCAGGCAAGAACTATCATGGCTCCAATCATTTTTTTAGCAGCGTCCATGGAAATCCAGCCTTCCGTGGTGGCTCTCGGAATACCGACGCGATCGGAGCGTTCGGCTTTTCTGACGTTGTAAGCATAGTCATTGACCATATTTGACATAGCTTGAATGGTCATCGCACCTAACAATGTCAGAAGGAAAATCCAAAAATTAAATTTACCGTCAAAAGCTAAAGCTAATCCTGTCCCCACTAAAACCGGAGCAGCAGCTATCCACAAGGTCTTAGGGCGGAAAAATGCAAGCCAAGCTTCTAAGGAATGCGGTTTAATGTCTTTTTTCAATCAAGTACTCCGATAATTTTCTCTCAAGAATTTTAATTATTTCTTGTTTAGAACAAGCTGAGTTTAACGACTTAATATTGGCCGTCTTTAATCCTTTGTATCCGCAAGGATTGATTCTTTCAAAGAAAGACAGGTCTGCATCGAAATTTAAAGAAAGGCCGTGGTATGTGCAGTCATTGGAGATTCGAATGCCTATAGAGCAAATCTTCTGCGCACCGTTGAATGGACCGGTACAATCGGGTCCTGGTACGTAAACGCCGGGAGCTCCGGGGACTAAGAAGCCGGTAATGCTGACTTCTTTCAATGTGTCGATAACCGCGCTTTCTAAAGTTTCCAGATAGGCTTTGGGGAGCAATCCTCTTTTACGTAAATGAATGAGTGGATAGACAACGATTTGTCCCGGACCATGGTAAGTAACTTCACCGCCTCGATCCGTATAGACAACCGGTACATCCTGCGGATTTAAAAGGTGACTCGGACTGCCTTGTCTGCCTACCGTAAATACAGAAGGATGCTCGCAAAACCAAATTTCGTCCAAATCGGCTGTGCGATCTTGGACGAAATTTTTCATTTTTTGCCAGGTTTCCAGATAATCAACAAGGCCTAGATGACGAAATAAAAGCTGATTCAAAGTTACAAAACAAATTTCGTATATTCATGATCAACTAACGCTTTGTATAAGTCGTCGAGTTGGTCTTGAGAGGTAGCTCTGACCACGACACCCAAAGAGAGATAGTTGCCCTTAGCAGATTCTTTCAAATTTGCTTCAGCAGGATTGTAATCCGGGTCGTATTTCTTAATGACTTCAACAATTCTATCTTTGTAGTCATCAGCTTTGATACCGACGATCTTGAGAGGAAAATCACATGGGAATTGAAGCAGCTTTGCAGGAAGCTCTTCTTCTAATTGTTCTTGTTTTTTGACGTCTTCAGACATTTTGATGACTCCTCAATCTAATCTATTATGGCATTTAACTTGTCGATGACTTTCTGTTTCACGCTAGGATAGACGTTTTCATTGGCCATCAATGGTACATTCTTAAGGGTTTGGCCGTTAAATACAATGCGTAAGGTACCAATTTGAGAACCGGAAATAATCGGCAGCTTCATTGGTTCATCTCTTTCGATTAGGAGTTCAACTTTATTGTGCCTAAGCTCTTGCAGGTCGATTTTTTTTAAAGAGATAAAAATATCGTCCGGAGCAATCATCACTACCTGTTTTTTATCCGTGCCTTTCAAATCTACGGTAGAGATGATTTTACCTTTGGAGATGATTTTCAAGGTCTCAAAATTATTAGCGGCATCAGAGAGCAAATTTGAAGAACGCTTAATGATTTGGCCGGCAGGCAGAGGATTGCTTGCAGTATTGATGACGAGAGAACCGGGTTCCTTTCTGGCATTCTTCTTTTTAGGATGGTCAATGCGGGCTAAGGAGAGGACTGCTTTCGTGTCCTTGTCGATGAGCATAACAATGTTCGTCTTTTCCCCTCTGCTGGCTTTTAGCTGAGAAGGGTAGCTAATGTCACCGATGACGAATTTTTCATCAAAGGGATTGACGCCCATTTTTTCGAGCTCGAAAAATACGGTGCTCAGAGCATTGGTTAAGTCTTCAACCGAGCAGTCGATTTTTGAAGTTTTTAAATCGAATACTCCATTTTCACCTACTTTAATCTTTGCATCGACAAAGTGATCAGTTAGGATTTTTTGCAAAGTCAGTCTGGCATCAGGTGATTTGAGAAACAGAAGAGCGGTAACTAGTTCTTTGATCTTTATTTTCTTTTCAGGATCCAAACGCAGAGATGCCTTAGTTGTCGGTGCCGAAGTCAGTTCTATCTCTTTAGCCGGATCAATTTTCTTTTCTTGTATTAAATGAATCAATCCGTAAGTCGACAATAGGTCAGAAAGAAGTTCGATATTGTCTATCTCAAGTTTGGAAAGATTCGTCTCAAAAGAATTACCGCTGAGTAAATCAAAGGAGACAAAAGAAGGCTCCTCTGACATCAACTTGTGTTCTTGTTCGAGAGCTCCGGATTTGGCAGGTGCCTTATTGCACCAGGCAGGAGATGAGCCGAGAGCCAAAGCAGCAGTCAAAGATACTACAGTGAGAAATTTATAGGGGGTCATAGTGATTCATCCATGTAATAGCCCGCTTTATCATGGTCTGCAGCAGAGGTATTTGTTTTGAGAAGAAATGATCGGTATTAGGAATAACGGTGACAGCTTGGCCGAAATGTCCGGCCCATTCCAGCGCATCCTTCAAGGGGATCACTTCATCCTTTTCTCCGTGTATTAGAAATGTCGGAACAGCAGGTAAATCGAACTTCCATTTTTCCGCGGCAGTTCCGAGCAGAAGCAAGAAATCCGGGGCATTAGAAGAAGCTGCCTTGCAGCTCACATAAGTGCCAAAGGAGAATCCCGAAAAGCAAGTTTTCGGTTTAGAAGAAAAGAGTGCTTTGATTTCCGGCAGCTCCAAATAAAACTGTACCAAGGCTAAAAGATCCTCTGTTTCTCCTGCGCCGTTGTCATAAACTCCCTGACTTTTACCGACTCCGCGGAAGTTATGACGGACAGTGATCCAATTTTCCTGGAGGAAAGATTTATTTAGAGCATGGATAACTTTATTATTCATGTTTCCACCGAAGAGAGGATGGGGATGAGAAAGAAATGCAATTCCCTTAGGGGCGCAACCGGGGATGGAAAGTCTGGTTTCCAGATTTCCACTTTTCCCTCGAACGGTCATTTCTATCTCTTTTACGGCCATTTTTTCCTCGATGGTTCGAACCCCCCATTTTACCGAAGCATGTAACTTCAAATAAATTAGAAATTCTGCTGAAATGTTTAGTTCCAAAAATGTCTGATTACCTTTCAATTGAATCCGTTTCTAAAAAGCTGTCTAAGCAAGACATCACTTTTGAGTTTCTTCCGGAAGTTGATTCGACCAATGAGTACCTCAAGAGGAAAGTTCTTGATGGAGCGGTGTGCGCTCCTTATGTGGTTGTGGCCGAGAGGCAAGTCAAAGGAAAAGGCACGAAGGGAAGAGCCTGGGTGGATGATTCGGAGAGCTGTCTGAAGTTCTCTATGGTTGTGGAACATACGGGAAGTACTCGAGACCTAATGACTTTGAGCCCTCTCTTGGCCGTAAATATTGCTGAAGAGTTTTCGAAACTTAATTCAAAGGTCAAGGTTAAATGGCCTAATGATTTGATGACTTCGGAAGGAAAATTAAGCGGAATACTTATCGAGACGGTTAAGTATGCAGGCAGAGTCTATCTAGTTTTTGGTATCGGTGTTAATTTATTTCCCAATTGCGAACTAGAAGAACAAATCAACCGGAATATTGCATTCCTTTTTGAGGAGCATTCTGATAAGGAGGCCAAAAGGGAGGAAATTATTAGAATTTTGGCGGATTCTGTACTCAAAATAATGAATCAAAGTATCGGGTTACAAGATACTTCTCTCTCGGAAAGATGGCAGAAGTTTGACTATTTCTATCAAAAAACGTTGAGTTTTCGACTTCCTTCACAAGAAATTGTTGAAGGAACTGAGAATGGAATTAGTTCAGACGGAGAAATTCAGCTGATCATTGACGATTCTTTAAGAAAGTTTAATTCAGGAGAAATTCTTAAAAATGGTCGTGGTGGACAGGATTTTTAACGAAAAAGATCAAAATCGAGCACCTTCAAATGTGTCCGAGTATTTTTTTGAAGTTCTAGGTACATAATTGAGGCTCTTTTAGTTTTTCTTGTAGTTGGTTTCTATCTAGAAAAAAGGCGAAGGTAAGATGGCATCTATTCTTATTGATCTTGGTAACTCGGCTTTAAAGTGGTCCCTGTTAGATGATCCTGAAAATCCATTTACTTACGTCCACGAGTCCTCAGGTATTCTCGATGAAAAAATCAAAGATAAGTGGCAAGAACTCGGTGTAAAGAATGCCTACGGTTGTACGGTTGCTTCCGACTGGATTGCTCATAGTACAAAGAACTTTCTTAGCAGCATCGGGGCGCAATGCACATGGTTTACAGCCAAAAAAGAATTTAGAGGGGACTTTATTCTTAAGAGCAACTACGACCATCCGGAACTCTTAGGCGCAGATAGGTGGTTTGCTGCCATTGGCTCTGTCGCGCTTCATAAAGACGAACCTCTTTTAGTTTGCCATTTAGGGACTGCCAGTACTATTGATAGTGTCATTCCGACCGGCGTCGGTGAGTATGTGTTTTTAGGGGGAAGAATTGCTCCGGGGCCTGCAATGATGCGCGAAGGTTTGGCAAGAGGGACATCTCATCTGCCACGAGCATTCGGAAGAAGAACGGATTTTCCCACCAATACTATCGATGCTATTACAACCGGAATTGTTGACTCTCAACTAGGTCTTATTGAAAGAGCAGTAAGAGAGATGGAAGGAATAGGAGCAACCCCTAAAATTCTTCTTGCAGGGGGAGCTTCTAAAGTTGTCGCTCCTTATATTCAGCAAGAATTTGATAATGTCGATATCCGCCACAATCTGGTTTTGCATGGTCTGGCCACTATGGTCCGAAATCTGAAAAGATAAAAGTATTCTCTCGAACGTGATCTCCATAAAGGCAACATTGTACGGCCTCGCTCATCGGTACTATTTTTGACTAGTCCAGAAAATTCACTGAAATATCTATAGTTTCAGATTCAAGTCGTTTAAGAAAAAAGTGACCAAAGTTTGATCTATATCAAACTACTCGAGCAGTTTTCGGGCAGAAAATGACGTAACTTCAAAAAAAGAACCGATTCCCAAGGAGATTCATATGACAACTAGGCGTAATTTTCTCAAGACTTCTTCTTTTGCTTCCTTAGGCTTATTAGGTGCAGCTGTTTCAACAGCCAAGGCTGCGGATGTTGCTTCTTCTACTCTTCCATCTAAATGGGACGGAGAGACTGATGTGCTCGTCGCCGGTTCCGGCATCGCCGGCATGTCTGCCGCTATTTCTGCAATGGACAAAGGCGCTAAAGTTTTGGTTTTGGAAAAAGGCAAGAACTACGGTGGATGCGCAATTATTAACGGCGGCATCATTGCTTTAGGCGGAGGTACAAGAACTCAGAAAGAACACGGTGTAGAAGATACTCCTGAACTTCTCTACAAGAAATTAACTAATCCGGCTCATCACGAATATCGCAAGAACACTCCGGAACTCGTTAAGAAATATTCTGAATGGTGTCCCGGGACACAGGTTTGGTTGGAAGAACATGGTGTCCGTTTCCTTCCGACTTTTACAAAACCAGGAAAATATGATTCTCAGCATCATGAGTCCTACCATCACATCTGGTGAAAAGACTCCGGCGAAGGCGGAAGAAAACCTCAGCCTACAGGCGGTTTCATGACAGGCCGAGGCATTATGATGCCTTTCTATGAATACTTCACAGGTAAAGGCGGTCAGATTCTTCTCGAACAGAAATTGATTGATGTTTATGTTGATGGAAACGGAGCTGTTGTCGGTGCCAAAGTTCAAGGTCCCGATGGCAAGATCCAAAACATTAAAGCTAACAAAGGTGTAGTACTGGCAGGCGGAAGCTGGAAAGCAAATCCTGAACTCAGAAGACTTACTGACCCACGCTTTACCGAAAATATGATTTCTACCGGATATCCGTTCGTTGCTCCCGATGGTTCAGCTATTTTGGCTGGTGTACGTGCAGGAGGTATGTTAGTTGGTGACCGTTGCGAAGATACTCCTCACCTTCGCCGTAAGTTCGGTACAGCTCACTATGGCTTCCCGAAAGGCAGTAAGTATGGCGCTCCCGGTCTCGGAATCAGCGGTCCTCGCTGGGCAGAAGTTATCTTTACAAACAAGAACGGCGACAGATTCGTTAAAGAATTGGATAAGGCTAACTTAGGCGGATACACTTTCTATGACGCAGCTTTGGCTCAGCCAGATCAGTTCCTCTGGACAGTATTTGACGATGCAACTGCCAAGAAGTACAAATGGGACACGAAGTATCCGACCTGTGAAGAAGGCTATGCCTTCACAGCTGACACATTGGCAGAACTGGCTAAATTGACAAATCAACCGAATCTTGAAAAAACTGTTGTCCGTTACAACGGCTTTGTGGACGCTAAGAAAGATGAAGATTTTGATAAGCCTGCAGAAAGTCTGACTAAGAAGATCGAAGAAGGCCCATTCCATGCCGTTCGTCTGGTTCTTTGCGTACATAACCTTACAGGCGGTTTGGCGATCAACAATAATTCTCAAGTTCTTGGACAAGACATGAAACCGATTAAGGGTCTCTATGCAGCCGGCGAAACAGCTGGAGGTCTTTATGTTGGTAATGGAATGCCGCGCGCAATTATGCCGGGTCGCTGGGCCGGTGAACATGCTGCAACTTCCAAATAATCACTTTAAATAAAACCTAATAGGCGAGGCATAGAGATGTCTCGCCATGATTCCCAAGGAAATAACAATGAAAAAAGCTCTTTATCTTTCCTTGCTGCTTTCCTTAAGTTTTCCTCCAGTTACTGTGGTTGCTCAGCAGCAGGTTCAAGAACCGATGAAAAAAGAACAGTGTCTGGCGTGCCATGGACCGACTTTCGATGATTTGATTAAAAAGAACGTTCAGGCCCAATCTGACTCGGGTCCTGTGAATCCTCATGTGTGGATTCCTCATGCCGGCGGCGATGAGAAGAATTTCTCAGAATGCATCGAATGTCACTCCCAGCATCCCATGCCACCTAAACCCGGATACAAGGATACCAGCGCATCTCTTGAACCTTGCTATGCCTGTCACCATAATTATCAGTTAAAGAAGTGCTCCTCTTGTCACGGCGCTAATAACGGATAATTGTTAATTTTTTATGAGAATAATAAGGTTCGTACTCATCCTGTTCCTTGCTTTCTGTTCCTGCTTCCTCTATGCAGAGGAGGAACAGAAGGTTATAAAGATTGGCCTTATTCATTTTTCTCCTCCCTTGAGCAAGGATATGGATTTCACTCCAACCTTGCATTATCTGCAGAAGGAACTGGCTCCCTGGAAAGTGGAAGCAAAAGTCTATTCATCCGCAGATTTAGAAAAAGCTATTAAAGACGGCACTATCGACTTCTTCTATGCCAGTGCCGGCTTTTTCTACCGCATGCTTTCTTTTGGCGTCAGGGACATCGCGACGGTCGTAACGGCCGAGAAGCCAGTTCCAAACTTTGGGACAGCCGGTGCTTTTATTACTCAGCGAGACAGAATGGACATAAAAAGTATTGAGGACATGAAAGGCAAGTCGTTTGTCGCTAACTATGAGACCGCATTTCATGGTTATAGGATTGGCATGGCAGACCTTGCCTTCAGAGGATATGACCCAGATAATTTTTTTAAGAGTAAACGATTTGTTGGTGAGTCAGCCGATAAGTTTTTGAAAGAAATTGTGGAGAGAAAAGCAGATATTGGTTTTATCCGTGCTTGCTGGCTTGAAGAGCATGAACTTCAAAATATCGCCGTCCTTGACAAGATTAAAGTCATTTCTCCTATTTCCGGTCCTGTTAAATGTCTGCACTCCACGCGTTCCTATCCTAACAATACTTTTGCTTCCACTCGAGTCGTCAATCACGATGTGGCAAAGAAAGTGTCGGCTGCCTTATTAAGCATGAAGCCAAGCGCAAGCGGCCAATATTGGTCTTTAGCCACTAACTTCAAACCTGTTGATGATTTATATCGTGTCCTCAAAGCCGGACCATATGAGTACATGAACCAGTGGTCACTGCGTCGTTTTGTTTTGACTTATTGGCCGTTGCTCGCACTTTTGGTACTAACAGTAATCGGATTAGCGGCGCACAGCTGGCGTGCTCAGAGACTGGTGGATAAAGCAAAAGCCGAGCTGCTGGAAGCCGAAGAAAAAAAGAACAAGCTGCAAAAACAAGCTACCGAACTGACAGAAAAAATGGAAGCTCAGCATAAATTGAACTTAGTTAGTCAGATTTCTTCTATCTTTGCTCATGAAATGAATCAGCCTCTAGCAGCCTGTCAATACCTAGTGGACGGGCTCAAAGCATTAAACAAACGAAATCCCAAAGAAGTTAATCCGGAGATTTTGAGTTTTAGTCTTGAGAACTTTGAGAAGGAACTTAAGCGAGCAACTGCGATTGTCAATAAAGTTAGGCAATATGCAAGAAAGCAGGCTTGCAGGAATCAGAAAGTAGACTTTTCTGCTTGTCTTGCAGAAATTATCCAAACTATGAAGGTGAAGTACTCCGGGAAAGTTCATTTGCACGATGACTTCACAAAAGACATTTTTATTGAAGGCGATCGAGTTGAGATTGAGATTCTTGTTTGGAATTTGGTGAAGAATGCTATAGAGGGTGCATTGGAAGGAGCAAATCCAACAGTTTGGGTTTCTTTGAAAACCTGTAAGGATGAAATACTGCTTCAAGTAGCAAACAGCGGAAGAGTTTTTTCTGCCGGAGAAGTTGAAGATATTGGCAAAAATTATTTGAAGAGCTCCAAAGCAGAAGGTCTAGGAATTGGACTTCAGGTTATCAAATCAATTCTGGAAGCCATGGGCACTTCAATGAAAATGCAAGCTAGGGAGGAAGGGGGACTAGTGCAGTCTGTTCTCTTCGCTAAGTGGAGCGACAACGATAATGACTGAATTAGCACAAGAGACGAAGGCAAGATTTCTGATCCGAGTGATAGATGACGACCCAGGAATACTTACCGGATTAACTTTTTTGTTGGCCTGTACCGGCTGGAAGTCGATCGGCTATAGCTCTGCAGAAGAATTTCTGGAAAAAGACAACAAGATGATTCCTGGATGCATTCTCCTGGATATACGGATGCCGGGAATGACGGGAATTGAGCTTCAAACAGAACTAAAGAAACAACGAAATGAATTGCCAATCATCATTATTACCGGCTATGCGGACGTTGATACGGCAGTCAGAACGTTGAAGAAGGGTGCTTTTGATTTTCTGCAAAAGCCTGTTAATGCTGAGAAGCTGGAAGAAGTATTGGCCGAGTGTATTCAAAACAAAATGGTTGAAGATACCGGCAATAAAGAAATAGATGTTCTGAAGATTTTTGATTCACTGAGTAGACGAGAACAAGAGGTATTCGAGCTGATAGCCAATGGCTTAACAAGTAAATTAGTTGGTGAGAGACTGGGTTTGTCAGAGAGAACCGTCCAAGGCCATCGATTGAATATCTCAAAGAAATTCAATATTCACACCAAAAAAGAATTATTAGCCTGCTGGAATTTCATTGAAAAAAATAAATAAATGCAGGAATTTCTGGATTCTTCAGAAATTTTATAAAATTTTACATTTATCTTAACTAGTTGAAATAAAAGTAAAAATAGATATTTTACGCCGAAATCATAGAAAAATTTTCATCGAGAGGTTTGACAAGCTCAAAAAAGGTATTTATAGTTCGCACCTCGTTGTTGATGA
>OGKG01000294.1_pt1 | contig 63807 bp, 54 predicted proteins | sample 1572201 | NCBI WGS metagenome assembly OGKG01 (sample SAMEA2582146, study PRJEB24529) | metagenome | biome: Human gut stool | place: China | collected 2011 | reverse complement strand
CCGACATGCTTACATACCTATTCATCATGCTGTCAAATCCACGTCTGCCCCTTCGGTATGCAGGTACAAAGATACGAAATAATTGAAAATTGAAAGTTGAAAATTGAAAATTATTTCTTTCCGACGATCACTAAATCATAAATCGTAAATCATGAATCATAAATTCCTTACTCCATCAAGTGTTCCACGAGGATTTTGATACCGATGGCGATGAGGATGATGCCACCGAGAAGTTCGACGTTGATGCCTTTGATCTTGCCGAAACGATATCCGCAGATAACCCCAAGCAAAGAAAGGGTGAAGGTGACAAGGGCGATTATGAAAGCGGGGAAATAAATACTTGTTTTCAGGAATGCCATACTGACGCCGACAGCTAGCGCGTCAATGCTGGTGGCAATGCCAAGGGTGATAAGAGTTTTGTTGGAAAAAGACGAGATGGTTGTTTCCTCTTCCTCGAATGATTCGTAAATCATTTTGCCTCCCAGAAAACCAAGCAATACAAAGGCAATCCAATGGTCGAAAGAGGTGATGTACGAGCTGAAGCTAACCCCGAGCAACCAACCGAGTAAGGTCATGCCTCCTTGAAATATTCCCATGGTGAAGGCAAGGCGCAATGATTGATTCATGCGGAACGGTTGCATGACAATTCCCCCGCTGATACTTACAGCGAGGCTATCCATTGCCAACCCTAAGGCGATCATTAATACGGAGATAATACCCATGCATGAAATTTTTGACAAAAGTATAAAAATGATGGCGAAATTAAGCGCAAAAAATGTAACTTTGTAGATAAGGAGAGTTTATTTATAATAAGAATAGATATGAATTTGCAGACGAAGGTTAATATTACGGCACCCGATTTTATGATAGATTACAGTTCCAAATTGATGATGTTGGGATCGTGTTTCGCGGAGAATATGGGAGGTAAGTTTTCATATTACAAATTTGATGTTGATGTGAATCCTTGCGGGATTGTTTATAATCCGCGATCGGTAGCTAACGTGCTCCGTTTGATCGTGGAGGGGAAGAAATTCGGGAAGGAAGATTTGATGCAGGTCGGGGATAAGTGGGTGAGTTTGTTCCACCACGGGGCTTTTTCTTCGACAGATCAAGAGGAGTGTCTGGATAAGATTAACCGTCGGTTGGCTCGTGCCACTGAAGAGATTCGCTCCGTGGATTTACTGGTGATCACGTGGGGAACGGCATGGGTATACCGACACACGGGAAAAGACGTGGTCGTATCGAATTGTCACAAGATCCCCTCGCAGGATTTCGAGCGTTATCGGTTGAACGTGGAAGAGATCGTGAAAGAGTACACGGAATTGATCGGGAGTTTGCAGAAGGTGAATCCCGGAATGCGGGTATTGTTTACCGTGAGTCCTATTCGGCACTGGAAAGATGGGGCGCATGGAAACCAGTTGAGTAAAGCAACCTTATTGTTGGCAATCGACCAATTGCGGGAAAAGCTGAATAACGTGTATTATTTCCCGGCTTACGAGATCGTGCTGGACGAGTTGAGGGACTACCGATTCTACGCGGATGATATGTTGCATATGTCCAGCCTCACGATTGACTATACTTGGGAGAGATTCCTGTATAGCTTTATCAGTCCGGAGGTGTTGGGACTGATGAACCGGATTGGAAGGATAAACAAGGCGGTAGCTCATCGACCTTTTGATCCGGCGTCAAATGATTATCAACGTTTGGTAAAGAATTTACTAACGGAAATTGTAGCGATTTCCCGTTCTTTCCCGTCAATTGATTTTAGTGAAGAAGAAAGAAAGTTGAAAGATTCGGTAAGCAAGTGATGATTATCCGTGTTTCATGGCACTTGGGTACGTGGATGGTAGCTGTGATTTAGAGAGAGGGCATTAGTTCTCGCGGTGTCAGCGGAATCGTGTCTTGTTCCACCACGGGATCGAGTTCTTTCAAATAGATCACGGTCTTCACGGGATAAGCCCCGGCATATTTCTTACGAATACGTTTTAACGCGGGGATAGTCTCGATGCGGGTACGGAAGTTGCCGACACGGATTTTAAAGTCGGGATCCGTGTATTGCAGATAGGCACGAATATCCGGAAATTCTTCCTCGAATCGTTGCGTGTAACTTTTCAACGTGTCGATGTTGGTATTATAAGAACTGGCAGATAATATTTGGATACGATAGCCTTGGAAAGCCTGTTCCTTCCTGTTGACAGAAAGATTCAGTTTCATTAGCTGTTCGATTTTCGGGTCCCCGTGGAGCGTAACTTTCCCGCCCGTGATAGAGTCTGCTTGAGAGAGTTGTTTGAAAAAGTCTACATCCGGTTTCACCGCGGGTATAGTGTCTGTCTGTGCCCAAGTTTGATGGGTAATGAATAATATTAAAATAACAAGTATTGATTTCATGAATAAATGTCTATCGTGATACAACTAATTCGACTTCAATCGACAAAGATAGTATAAATTGTCTTTTTGTGGTAGAAAAATAGATAAATAACACTATTTTTGTAGCCGTGAATATGAAACATTCTACATGAATAAAATAGGAAAAGATGAATCAAGTAACAGATCAACAAATCATTGAAATATTGAGAAGAGAGGCCGTTCCGGCCTTGGGGTGTACCGAGCCAGTAGCCTGTGCTCTGGCTTGTGCAAAGTGTAAAGAGGTATTGGGAGGCGTGCCCGAGCATTTGGATGTACTGGTTAGTGGTAATATTTATAAAAACGGCATGGGGGTCGGGATTCCCGGAACCGGAATGGTAGGTCTTCCTATCGCCGCTGCTTTGGGAGCGGTTTGCGGGAAGTCCGAGTACGGTCTGGAAGTATTGAAGGACGTGAACGTGGGGGATAACCTGCAACGTGCCAAGGATTTGTTAAGTCATGTTACGGTTTCTCTGAAAATGGATGCCCCGGATAAATTGTACGCCGAGGCATTGGCATCCAAGGGAAATGATAAGGTGAAAGTGATTATCGCTCACACGCACACGAATATCATCCTAGTGGAAAAGAACGGCGAGGAACTTTTCAAGAGAGAATTTAAGTTAGATACGACAAAGAAAGAAGATAAGGGACCGGAGTTAAGCGTGAAACGTATTTGGGATTTCGTGCACGAGGTAGACGTGAAAGATATCGAGTTTGTTTTGCAAGGAGCCGAGATGAACAAGGCCATTTCTGCCGAGGGGTTACAATCCGAGTACGGTTTGCAAATTGGCAAGACGCTGAAAGAGAATATAGACAAGGGATTATTGGAGGACGATTTGTTGAACCGCACATTGATTCGCGCGACGGCAGCGTCGGATGCCCGTATGGACGGATGCCCGAAACCGGTAATGACAAATTCCGGTAGCGGTAATCAGGGGATCACGGTGTATTTGCCCGTGGTGGTGGCTGCCGAAAAATTCGGGGCTTCACGCGAGCAGTTGGCTCGCGCCTTGGCATTGAGTAACCTGATCGCGGTGCATATCCACCATTACATGGGACATCTTTCTGCTCTTTGCGGGATTTTGATTGCCGGTACGGGAGCAGCTTCGGCTATCACTTACTTGATGGGCGGTACTTACGAGAATATGGTCAACACGATCAAAACGATGTGTTCCAACTTGACCGGAATGATGTGTGACGGAGCTAAACAGGGATGTGCCTTGAAAGTTTATTCCGGGGTGTCTGCTGCCGTACAGGCGGCTCTGTTATCCATGAACGGTATAAAAACAAATAATGACGGGATAGTGGAAGAGGATATCGAGCGAACCATTCGTAACGTGGGATTGATTGGAACCAAGGGAATGGAGGAGACGGATAAGACGATCCTGAACATCATGTGCAACAAGGAAACAAAATAGTTTTTGAATTTGAACCCGTACGTGAATATACACACGCATCATGTCGGTGAAGGAATCAATGTCTTGGATATTGGAGAGGGAAAAGCGTGGATTGAAGACGAGAAAAGACGGGTGATAGAAGAGGGGCAGGAAGTTTTTTACTCGGTAGGTGTTCATCCGATGAGGCTTGGGGAAATTGGAGAGGATGCTTTGACGTGTGTAAATGACATGCTTTGCACGGGGAGAGTTATCGCGATCGGAGAGTGCGGTTTGGACCGTCGCTCTCCGGTTTGTATAGAGGAACAGGAACGGGTGTTGGAAAGACAGGTTGAATTGGGCGAAAAGTTTCGGAAACCTCTGATTATTCATTGTGTAAAGGCGTATTCCGAGTTGATAGCTATTCGGAAAAAGATGAAATCTTCAATCCCGTGGATTATTCACGGGTATAATAATAACGAACAGATATTGCGACAATTGTTGGAACACGGGTTTTATATTTCCGCGGGGACGGCACTTTTAAATGACCGCTCCAACGCTTTTCATTTGCTACGACATGTTCCTTTGAACAGGTTGTTTTTGGAGAATGATGACAAGACGGTGGGGATTGATGTTATTTACAGCGCGGCATCCGGTATACTGGGACTTACCGCAGAGGAATTGAAGAGGGTGACGAGGGAAAATTTAAAGAATGTTTTTGCGATATAATTATGGATTGGCTGAGTAGAACGGAATTGCTCTTGGGGCAGGAGCGGTTGGGACAGTTGAAAAACGCACACGTGTTGGTTGCCGGGTTGGGTGGTGTAGGGGCGTATGCTGCCGAGCAATTGTGTCGGGCAGGGATAGGCGAGTTGACGATTATTGACGGTGATCGTGTAGACGTGACGAATAAAAATCGGCAGTTGCCGGCATTGGACAGTAATATCGGGAAGGCGAAAGCGGAAATCATGGCTGCCCGATTCCGGGATATCAATCCGGATATCCGGCTTCACGTGATCAATGATTTTATCAAAGACGAGCGAATGATCGAGATATTGGAGATGGCGAAGTATGATTACGTGGTAGATGCGATAGACACGTTAGCTCCCAAGATTTTCCTGATTTACCATAGTCTGCAAAAGGGATATCGTATTGTGAGTTCCATGGGTGCCGGGGGAAAAATGGACCCGACACAGGTATGTATTGCCGATATTTCCAAATCTTATAATTGTAATCTTGCCCGTATGCTTCGCAAAAGGCTTCATAAACTGGGTGTCTACAAGGGGGTGAAGGTCGTGTTCTCGCCCGAGGAAGTTGCTCCGGAAGCTATTGTGTTGAGCGAGAGTGAGAATAAGAAATCGAACGTGGGAACGATTTCTTACATGCCGCCCGTGTTCGGGTGTTTTTGTGCTTCGGTAGTTATCCGTGATCTGGCGGAACCTGTTTCTAGTGAAGACCTAAAGAAGAACTAGGGAAGTCCTATGGAAATCATTCCCCGGTGACGGTGTTTATGTGCTTTTAGTGCGTGCTTTCTATATGTGAGATTATAGGATCTCCACAGGATAACCGGAGCAAGAACGGAGGAAGGGTATGATTACCCTAGGACTTCGGTATTATTATAGTGGGTCTTGGGTATTAAGCCGCATAGAGGTGTGTCTGTGAATGGCGATGAAATAATCAAAATTAATAAAAATAACAATTTACTTGTAATTGATGTAATTAATGTATACGTTTGTAAGGGATGAATGCTGACTTTAAATGATGATAATAGACTGCAATCTATTTTTCAAGAACGATTTTATGGGAGGCGTGCGTTTTTAAAATGTGTTACTAAAAATTTTAACTATGAACTATCGAACTATTGGCTTGATCGCTCGTTACGAGGCGAAGGCCATCACGAGGGAATGGAGTTTCAAGGTTGTCACGGTATTGAGTGTATTGATTGTGGCCTTTCTTCACGTTATCACGCAAAGTAGTATCAAAGAACCGGAATGGATAGCGATATCCTTGCCTTCCGCGATTCCTTTTGCCAATGCTTATCTGGTAAATATCCTGCAAATCATTATCGCTATTTTCTGGGCGGGTAATTTTCTGCGGGAAGACAAATACGTGGATGCTAATTCATCTGTTTCGGCACGACCGTTTTCTAACATGGAGTTATTGCTCGGGAAAACGTTGGGTTTTATACTTGTTATTTTGTGTCTGGATATTTTGTTGGGGATCATCGCCTTGTCTATTCATTTATTGGCAAGTGATTCTCCTTTTGTTTTTTCTCCTTATGTATTTTACTTTTTAACCATAACTTGTCCGATTTTATTTTTTATCACGGGATTCACGATATGCGTGAAAGGAATAGCGCGTAATTTTGCACTGGCTTGCGTCCTGTTGCTTGCTTTTCTTTATTTTGGCGTATTTTTCGGTAAAGGAGTGCTTTACGGTGCTTTCGATATTTTAGCCTTGGGGATGCCCAATGCTTTCTCGGATGTCACGGGATTTGCCGATTCGAGTAGTTTTCTGTTGCAGCGGTTCTCGTTTCTCGCTTGGGGATGGGGGTTAATTATTCTGGGAATAACTTTTATCTGTCGAATATCCAATAGTGCCAAGGCTAATTTCGCTACCGGGAAGTTCGGAATATTATTACTTGTGGTGGGGTTCGTTGTTTCGGGCTTTTATGTGGGTAAATATGTTCAAAGGGATAAAGAACGTGAGGTTGTTCGGGATGTATTCGTGAAATACCAGAATTTACCCAAGGTTAATGTCTTGGAGCATGATATAAATTTCAAACAAGAGGGATATGCTTACCTTGCCTCCAGTAAATTGAAAGTGTATAACCCGTACGAGCGGAAAATAGACTCTGTCGTGTTGTACTTGAATCCGGGGCTGGAGGTGTTGAAACTCGCTTCGGGTAAAGAGAATTTATCTTATCGGCGGGAGAGGCAAGTGATTGTTCTCGCGATGTCGATGCAGCCGGGAGAAACGAAAGAAATCGGGGTGGATTACCGGGGTGGTATCTCTCCAGCCGTCTGTTATGCGGAGGTGGTGAATATCGATTCTCTTGCGGCACGTTCACGTGGTTACTACATGTATAACATGGGACGTGATTATTATTATCTCCGCCCGGATTACACGTTGTTGACCCCGGAATGTTTATGGTACCCGACGAGTAAACCCACGGTGAACGTGAATGCACCTTACTTCACGGAGCGGGAATTTACTCGTTTCAAGTTGACCGTGAGTGGAGAGGATAAACGAGTACCGGTAGCCCCGGGAAAAGAGAGCAGGGAAGGTGATAATATTTGTTTTACCGGTAAATTCGAGGTGTCCGGGTTGACTCTTTGTATCGGTGATTATGTGCGAAAGGGGATTCAGAATGGAGATGTGTTCTACGAAGTCTTTCTGTTGCCGGGACACGAGTATCTTCTTTTCAAGGAGTTAGACATGGAGATAATTTTTGATCAGTGGAATTTAGCACTTATGTTTGACCGGAATAGTGCGTATGTATATGATAAATTGAATCTTGTCGAAACTCCGGTTCATTTTTGCGCGTATAGTAGGGATTGGAAGAGTAATAGCGAATATGTACATTCGGGAATCGTGTACCGTCCGGAAAGGGAGCCTTTATTCCGGTTGCCATTTAAACCCATGCATGACGAGAGAGAGGGTTTTAACCCCTCCGAGGAGTTTTGGAGGATGTATAGGCTTTTCTTGGATAATAATGTAATGGTGGATGTTCCGTCCGGCAATATGTTTTTTGGGCGATTCGTGAAACGTGCTCCAAGGGATTTCGTGAAAAATGTAAATGACATTTCTTCTTTGTTACAAAAAGACCATTATAGTGTACTTTCTACTGAGTTCGCGGGAATTGATCTTTTGTTCCACGAAATGCAGAAGGGATTGGGAGAGAAATTTGATAATTTTGCTGATAACTTTGCAGTCAGGTGTTTCAATGATTATAGTCTTGAAGAAATATTACGGGAGTCAAGTCGGGATATAAAATTGAATCTTGCGATACATCTTAAAGGTTATAATTTTTTTAAGACTCTTTTGTGTTCTGTTCCTTACGAGGAATTTGAAAGTTTTAATACCGATTTTATAGAAAATCACGCCTTTCAATGCTTTAGTTACGAGGAGTATTGCGAGGAGGTGAAACAACGATTTGGCATTGATTTTCTTGAGTTGACCCGGCAATTATATTGCGAGAGAGGTTTACCCGCTTTTTATTTTAGAGATGTGCGGTTAGATGCGGTGGAAACATCGAAAGGTGAAGAGGGGCATGTGTTTAGTGTTAAAGTATGGAATAAGGGGGAACTGGATGGAATAGTTTCGATAAGTAGTTACAGGGGAAAATCACGGGATTATATTGTTCCGGCAAATGCTTGCAAAGAGATTAAATATTATAATGAATTCGGGGTGAGTGAAGGGGTTAGGATAAGTACGAACTTTGCGATGAACAATCCTTCGTTATTTTCTTTTGAAGATTTTCCTCAAGGAAGTAGGATAAGTGAGCCGATTGAAGGAATTTTTGACGCGGATACGATTGTTTTTGCTCCGGAAGCGGGAGTGTATATCGTGGATAATACAGATCCGGGGTGCCGTGTTGTCGAGGATAGGCGTGTCCTTGATAAAGTGTATGCTAAGAGTGAATCTAGTTACAAGGGTACTCGTTGGCGTGAGGCGGCTATGGGTGACTCGTACGGGGAACCGGTGAAAAGTTATTTAACGAAAAGATCAGGGGATGGTGTTTCTGCGGTTGAGTGGGAAGTGAATTTACCCGAGTCCGGGAAGTATGAATTGTTTGTTTATAATGATAATAGTGTGGATGCCGGTCTTGTAAAAAGTGGATGGCTAACGGCTCCCCGGGTGCAAACGTATCGGTTTGCTCATGCCGAAGGGGAGGAAACGATAGAATTATTACCGTTGGAAGAGGCGAATGGATGGGTTTCGATGGGGGTATATCAATTTAATGCAGGTATGGCAAAGATTAACTTGTCCGGACAGGGAGCGGATCCCAATCAATCTATCGTGGCGGATGCCGTGAAGTGGGTTAAAGTAAAATAATACTAATACTATATAACTATGAAAATAAGAATTGAACATCTTGGGAAAATATATGCCGGTGGTAAAGAGGCTTTACGTGATTTGAATTTAGAAATAGAATCCGGTATGTTTGGTTTGCTGGGACCGAACGGGGCGGGTAAAACGACTTTGATGCGCATAATGACGTTATTGCAGAATCCGACTTCCGGCACGATATTTTTTGATGATTATGATTTATCGAAAGACAGGAAAGCGATTCGTTCTATGCTGGGGTATTTGCCACAGGATTTTCGTACTTTTCAAAAGTTTCGGGCTTGGGAGTTTTTAGATTATAGTGCGGGACTTGCCGGTATTGAAAAAAAGAAACGGGGGGAGCTTGTTGACGAAATGTTGAGGAAAGTGGGACTTTACGAGGAACGTGACCGTTGGGCAAATCGCTTGTCCGGGGGTATGAAACGTCGGCTAGGCATAGCGCAAGCGATTATCGGGAATCCCAAGATTATCATTGTCGATGAACCTACAACCGGACTCGACCCGGAAGAGCGTATCCGTTTCCGGAATATTCTGTCGGATATAAGTGATAAAGATGCGACGATTATATTATCGACACATATCGTGGGGGATATTTCCAGTAGTTGCAAGAATGTTGCTTTGTTAAATCACGGGCAATTAAAGTTCATGGGTACCCCGGGGGAGATGCTCGGACAGGCGAGAGGGAAAGTTTGGGAACTGTTCGTCATGCAAGACGAGTATGAAGCGATAAAAGGGAAATATCCCGTGATCATGACGGTTCCCGAAGACGGGGGACTGAGAATCCAAATTGTGGCAGAAGAAGTTGCAGAATATGCAGACGTGAAGTCAATAGAACCGAATCTGGAACACGCTTACGTTTATTATATGGATTTCGTGTTGAAAGACAAGATGGATATGCAGGCTAAGCGTTTGTAAGTAAAAAACGAGATTCATTCCGAATCTCGTTTTTTTTGGGTAAAATCACGCCCGTAATTTCTGGGCAGTAAATTTGTCGAGTTTGCTCTCGGCGTATTCTTTGGTGACCGTGATGGAGTCGCAGTGTTGCGAGGGAATCTCGAACATCAAGTCGGTCATGATGGCTTCGCAAATGGAACGTAGTCCGCGGGCTCCCAGTTTAAATTCAATAGCCTTGTCAACAATGTATTCGAAGACATCTTCGTTGAAGTTCAACGTGATATTGTCGAGTTCGAATAGTTTGATGTATTGGCGGATGATCGCGTTTTTGGGTTCCGTGAGGATGTTCCGCAGGGCTTGGCGATCCAGTGGCTCCAAGTAAGTCAATACCGGAAGACGCCCGATGATCTCGGGAATCAACCCGAAAGACTTCAAGTCTTGCGGGGCGATGTATTGCAACATGTTGTCACGGTCGAGAAGGAAAGTTTCTTTGCTTGCCGTGAATCCTACCACTTGGGTGTTCATACGTTGGGCAATCTTTTTCTCGACACCGTCGAATGCTCCGCCACAGATGAAGAGGATATTCTTGGTGTTTACCGGGATCATCTTCTGGTCAGGGTGTTTACGTCCGCCTTGCGGGGGTACGTTCACGATAGAACCTTCCAGTAGTTTCAACAAACCTTGTTGCACGCCTTCGCCGCTGACATCACGGGTGATGGACGGGTTGTCGCCTTTGCGGGCGATCTTGTCGATCTCGTCAATAAAGACGATACCTTTTTCTGCCGCGTCCACGTCGTAGTCAGCTGCTTGCAATAAGCGTGTCAGGACGGATTCGATGTCCTCGCCCACGTATCCCGCTTCCGTCAGCACGGTGGCGTCCACGATAGTGAAAGGCACGTGCAGCATTTTGGCAATCGTGCGTGCCAGCAAGGTTTTCCCCGTTCCCGTGCGACCGACCATGATGATGTTGGATTTCTCGATCTCCACGTCGTCGTTACCGGGCTTTTGTGTCAATCGTTTATAATGGTTGTAAACAGCCACGGCAAGGTGTTTTTTCGCCTCGTCCTGACCGATCACGTATTGATCCATGAATTGTTTGATCTCTATCGGTTTCTTGACCTCGATATGATCCATGTCTAAAGGGGTGGAATGGCCTCTTTGTTCCTCTTGCACGATGTCGTACGCCTGTTGGGCACACATCTCGCAAATGAAACCGTCCATTCCGGCAATCAGAAGATCCACTTCGTCACGTGATCTTCCGCAAAACGAACATTTATCTTGCATTATTTATGATTCCGAGTTAAAACAGTGTCAATCATTCCGTATTCTTTCGCTTCCACAGCAGTCATCCAGTAGTCGCGGTCTGAGTCTTTTTCCACTTTTTTCAGCGGGTTACCGGAATGATCGGCGATGATTTGGTAAAGTTCTTTTTTCAATTTCATGATTTCCCGTGCCGTGATCTCGATATCGGATGCCTGACCTTGGGCACCGCCCATCGGTTGGTGTATCATGATGCGGGAGTGTTGCAGCGCGGAACGTTTTCCTTTGGTGCCTGCCGTCATCAACACGGCACCCATGGATGCGGCCATACCGGTACAGATGGTTGCCACGTCACATTTGATGTATTGCATCGTGTCATAGATTCCGAGTCCGTCGTACACGCTACCGCCCGGGGTGTTGAAATAGATCTGCACGTCTTTGGTCGGATCGGCTGATTCCAAAAATAACAATTGCGCCATAACGATATTTGCCACGGTGTCGTCAATCGGTACCCCGAGGAATATAATACGGTCCATCATTAATCTTGAAAAAACGTCCATGCTTGCCACGTTCAATTGGCGCTCCTCGATGATCGTCGGGGATATATAGCTGGCAGTAGCTGATTCGATACGATGTAGATTCAGGCTACTGATTCCTTTATGCTTCATGGCATATTTCTTGAATTCGTCTTGTGAAAACATAAGTCCTGTTTTTTTAGTTATTCGGCTGCTAAGTTACGAAAAAAGGGTGAGAAAAGATACACTTCGTCGGTTTTATCGCCAAACAATCTCTATCACGTGGTCAATGTCCGCGGGGATTTCTTCCAGTTGGAGCAAGATGCCTTCTTTCGTTTTCTTGTATTTTACCGGGGTTTTATCTTTGAAACGTGCAATGCTTTTGACTTTTTTACCCGTGATGGGAAGTAGGAGTTCGGTTTTGTCCAGATTAATGATGTGGACATATAATTTATTATCTTTTTGAGTGGTTACTCCCCACGGTTGATGGGGGACGATACCTGCCCGGGTGCCGTAGAGTGTTTCGCCGTAAGTTTTCATCCATTCCCCGATTTCTTTCAAATGCGTGACCGAACCTTCGGGAAAATCTCCGCCGGGGCGGGGACCCACGTTCAGGAGAAGGTTGGCGTTGTTGCCGGAGGCACCGACCAGCGTGTGAATAAGTTGTTTGGTCGATTTGAAGTTCCGGTCATTGATGTTGTATCCCCACGTGTTGTTCATGGTTTCGCAGCTTTCCAACGGGAGGGTGCTGATTTCGGCATCGGCGGAGTAACCTGCCTTGTTTTGCCCGGGAAGGTCACGCTCGAACATCTGGAAGTCTTCGCCCTCGAAGGGTGCTTTGTGGTGATTGTTACCGATGAGGCACCCCGGTTGCAGGCGGTGGACTAAAGCGTATTGCCTTTCCAGTTGCCAGTCTGCATCCGGTTTGTCCCACCAGCCGTCGAACCAGATACCCCCGATAGAACCGTAGTTCGTGAGCAGTTCGGTGAGTTGGGCATCCATGAATTTCAGGTAGTCTTCCCATGTCCCGGAAGGCGTGCGCCCCGTGTTGCGCCCGGTACGTCCCCAAGGGTAGTAGTCGGGACGATGCCAGTCGATATGCGAGTAATACAGGAATAGTTTTAGCCCGTGCTTTTGGCAGGCTTCGGCGAGTTCTTTGACCACGTCGCGTTTGAACGGGGTTGCTTTCACCACGTTGTAGTCCGATTGTTTGGTGTCGAACATGGAAAAGCCGTCGTGGTGGCGGGAGGTGAAACAGATGTATTTCATCCCGGCGTCTTTGGCTGCGCGTACCCATTCATCGGCGTTGAATTTGGAAGGGTAGAAGCCGTCCGCCAGTTTTTGGTATTCTGCTTCATTCAGGTTTTTGTTGGTAAGCACCCATTCCCCGTCCGCCAGCATGCTGTATATTCCCCAATGGATGAACATACCGAATTTAGCGTCCCGGAACCATTGTCTGTTTTCCAAGTTTTCTTTCGATGGGGTATACTTCTCTTGCGCGAGGCAGAATGATGATATTCCACCTAATAATAAAAGCGTGATAATGAATATTTTTCTCATGATATGGTTTTGATTAAATTTTTCACGAAAATAGTAAATGTGTGTTTATTATCAAATATTCGGGGGTAGGATAGAATTATTTTAAAATAAATACATGAAAAAGCTTGCATATCCGAATAATAGAGATACCTTTGTTCCGAATTGAGTTGATTCCTTTGTTTTAAATCACTTTCCTAACATGTATTTGTATCGTTAAGTAGACTTTTATTCAATGCACACCTCAATCACTATTAATTAATTATTAAAATTGTACTTGATGAACATTTACATTTCAAATTTAAGCTATGGCGTTGATGACGCTGATTTAAGCACATTGTTTGCAGAATACGGAGAGATTGTATCTGCTAAAGTTATTATGGACAGAGAGTCAGGAAGATCAAGAGGCTTCGGTTTCGTTGAATTGGCTGACGATACTCTCGGACAGAAAGCGATTGACGAATTGAACGGTGCTGAATATGACGGTAAAGTGATTAACGTTAATGTGGCTAAACCGAGAGAAGAAAGATCAAACGGTGGTAACCGCGGAGGTTATAACAGAGGTGGCGGTAATCGCGGAGGTTATAATTCAAACAGAAGATATTAATATATCGATATGGTACAGAAGAGAGGCTTGGTTTTCAAGCCTCTTTTTTTTGACTGTAAACAAGCGGATCGAACTTTATATTTTATCACGAATACATTGGTTCCAATTTTTATTTTTTTTGAGAGAGGTGCGTTTTGGGCAGAATTATTTTAATTTTGCTGTCCGATTAAACAAATTAAAAAACAGAAGAAATGATAGCAAATTGGTTTGAAGCGAAGGTGAAATACGTGAAAGTGGGTGAGGATGGGAAAGAGAAGAAAATGTCCGAGTCGTATTTGTTGGATGCCATGTCTTACACGGAGGCGGAGAGCAGGATCACGGAGTGTTTGAGAGAGATGATTCAGGGGGATTTTTATATTGCTGCGTTGAAGAAATCGAACGTGACGGAGTTGGTGGAGTCGAATGATGGGAATGACGACAAGTGGTACAAGGCGAAGGTGAATATTATTGATGCCGACCAGATTAGCGGAAAAGAGAAGAAATCCGGTCAGTATTTCCTGATCGCGGGGTCTGATTTGGAGTGTGCTTTGGTTAATTTGCAAAAGAGTCTGTCTACTTACGTGGTTCCTTTCGAGATCGCTTCTATTGCCGACACGACAATCATGGACGTGTTCCCTTATTTCTCGGATGACGCGGAGGAGAGGATTCCTTCGAATCTGAAGCCTCTCGGTGAGATGGAGGCGAATACCGAAGAATTCGAATAGGGAAAACCTGCCCTAATCCTAGGGCTATCCTAGGGTTATACTACCTCTTCCCGCTTACAGCTACGATATGGAATGCTTGTAGCAACGATTTTTATCGGGGATACAAGTGTTTGACAAGAGCGTTGTGGGCGGGAAGAGGTAGTTTTGCCATAGGATTACTTGGGAAAAACCCGGATAAGGGTTTACTCCAGAATATCGTCCAATATTTTGTACTGCGCGTTGAAAAACAGCCTTCTCTCGAAACGTCCGCTTTTGGAGAGTAGGGTGGATATATCACAAAAGGAGTTTATCCATTCTTTCACCTTGGCGAAGTCTTCCTCGGAGTTCTCTATCATGGAGAAGCTGAAGTTGCTTTGAAAGGTGGCAAAGTGTCTGTTGCCGGATTGATAGTAGTTGCTTGTAAAGCCGATATTGACGGAGGAAACGTAGAAGGTCGTTTCCGGCGGGTATGGGATTTCGGGTACACGGGTGCCGTTTAACGTCATTTCGATATTTGATAGGAGTTTGTGAAGTTCTTCCTTTATATCTTCTTTTTCTTGCGTCGTGATAATGTTCATTTTGTAGAAATTATCAATTTCTCTGGCCAATATCCAAATTAATGAATTGTCCCAAATGTAGAAAATTTTTTCAAAATTGTACGTGTCAATGTAGTTTTCCGTGAGGGTAGATAATCTGTGGGGAAGTTCCCATGAAGAAAAATGATTGAATTTTTCCGAGCGGATGAAGTAATTTCCCCATTTGAAGAACATGAATTTCATGATCATGGGGTAATGAATGAAAAACTCCAGCGGTAGGATGTGGTAAACATTTCCCATTTGTCCGGGAGCGTCCCGGTTGATGTATGCAATTCGTTTGATGTTTTGCTCTATCATGTCACACAAGCAATCCATAGAATCTAGTTTCAGGGGGATTGCCAGCGCGACGGGGAGCCATTGATGGTCTTCTTCTTTGTAAAGTAGTCTGTCGATAGAGATATTCAGTTCTTTTGCCAGTATTCCCATTTCCCGGATAGAGAAATTCACTTTTCTTGCCAATCTCCTGTAGATGGATTCCTTTTCTAACTTTAGAATGTCGGATACCAAGTTTATCAGGTCTGCCCTTTTGGGGACTTTTTTGCATAATTCATCAATGAATTCGTCATGGAGATCCTTCTTTTGCATAATGGTTTGTGTTTATTTAAAGATGGAATATGTTAAATACAATATCAAAAATAACTATAAATACGGAGTTTTTTGATAAATATTAGCTTAAAATGCGTTTAAGTATAATATTCAAGTGTGGGGTTTTGCTTTTCTCCGTTTTGGAGAAGTTTTCCGGTATTTTTCCTCTGTTTTGGAGTAAGTTGTTGTATGGTTTTCTATCATTGAGTGGGACGGAAAGGTTGTCTGCCCGAACTTCTCCGGGATGTCCAATTTCGGGTGCAGGAGTTGGATAAAGTTGTCTTTTTCAAGCGATAACAATGCTTTACATTTGCATTAAGAAAATTAAATCTGTATGCAAAGTAAAAGATTTATATTATTGATCATGGTGATTTCGTTCTGCACGTTAGCCCGTGCTCAAAAAATCGCGTTGAAAAATAACCTGCTGATGGACGGTATGGCATCCCCGAATCTGGGTGTGGAATTCAAGGTCGGGGTGCGTACCACGTTGGATGTTCCCGTCAGTTGGAATTTGTGGAGTTTCAGCAATGATAAGAAGTTTAAGCATTTTGCCGTGCAGCCGGAATTACGGTGGTGGAAATGTCAACCGTTCACGGGACATTTCTTGGGTGTTCACGCTCATTACGCTTCTTATAATGCGGGAGGTATCGGACCTTTCAGAACGATAAAGGATAACCGGTACGAGGGATGGTTGGCGGGTGTCGGCGTGAGCTACGGTTATAACTGGATCTTTGCGCCCCGCTGGTCGCTGGAAGCTACTGTCGGGGCAGGATACGCTTATATGTCGCACGATAAATTCCCGTGTGGCAAGTGTAAACCCAAGATCGGGCATAAGACCGCGCATTATTTCGGGTTGACGAAACTCGGGGTGACTCTTGTGTTTCTGATAAAATAATACAGACTATGAAAATCAATGGTAAGATAAGGTTTAAAATGGTGGCTCTGGTTGGGCTCGTGTTGCTTTTTATGACTCCTGTCGGTTTGGTCGCCCAACAAAAAGTGTCAGACGTGCGAGTGGTGGTGCGTGACGTGCGGCAGGTGCGTGACAGTATACGTGTTGTGCTTGATATTGAGGCTATCGGGATTTCTGTCCCTGCCCGAGGTCAGATGTACCTTTTCCCGGTGATTCGTTCCGGGATGAACGAGAGGAAGCTGCTGCCTGTCGTTATCAGCGGCAGGATTCAACAGGCGGTGGTGAACAGGGCTGAAAGGCTTTCGGGGCGTGTCGAGCCCGTGTACGCGTCTTTCTCCGCGAGGGGGCAAAAGCTTTTTCACGAGAGGATAAGTTACAGCGCGACAGTTCCTCTCGAAAGTTGGATGAAGGACGCGAATGTTGCCATGGCACAGGAACGGCGCAATTGCAGGGGTGAGTTTCATCACCTTTCCATGGAGGTTATCGCTGATAGAATCCGTTTCGCGGAAAAGCCGACACGTGTAATTTACGAGCTTCCCGTGGAACTTCCCGTTCCGCCGCGGGAGGAGATAAAGATCAGAACGGAGTCCGGCGAGGCACAGATTATCTATACGGTAGGCAACGCGGAGATTAAACCTATGTTAGCCAATAACCGGAACGAGTTGGATAAGATTCGGCAGAGTATTGAAAAGGTGAGAAAAGTACAAGGAGTGAAAATTAACTCCATTACGATTTCTTCTTACGCGTCACCGGAGGGGACGTGGGAGTATAACCTTAAACTGTCGGAGCGGCGGGCGGCTTCGCTCACGGGGTGGCTTCGCGGGAATTACGACCTCGCGGGAATCGCTCTTTCTTCGCGAGGTTACGGGGAGGATTGGGAAGGACTTGAAAAATTGGTTCGGGAAGATCCGGTTATGCCCGAGGGCGAAAAAGGACGAGTGCTCGAAATTATCGGGAATACGGATGTATTTGACGGGCGTGAGAGGCTGTTGATGCAGTATAATGAAGGACGGACTTATCGTTATATGCTTGCCAATCTTTTTCCCATGCTTCGCCGGAGTGCCTATCGGATTACTTTCACGGTTCCCGAATACTCGATCGAAACCATAAAGGAAGTGTTTAAATCTTACCCGAGTATGTTGTCTTTGTACGAGTTTTACCTGCTTGCCAATCAATATGAACCCGGTAGCACTCAATTCAAGGAGGTTATCGTGCAGGCGGCAAGGATATTCCCGGAGGAAAAAAGCAGCCGCATCACGATGGGCGTGTTTAGTTACTTGTCAAATGATGTGTCGGCGGCGTTGAAGTTCTTGCAGGGACTGGAGGATGATCCCGAAGCATGGATTTATTTCTCCGCGTTCCACGCCCGCAATAATGAGTTGGACAAAGCGGAATATTACGCGAAGAAGGCGGTGGCTGCCGGTAATACGGATGCGGCGGGACATCTTAGATTGATTGAACGATACAAGGCAGATGAAAATGTTTATCAGGAGAAATTGAAAGATTGGGAAATGTATGGAATGGATTGATTCCACGATGATTGAAAATATAATTATTGTCCATTAAAAACACGATTAAATGAAGATGAAAATGATTTTAATGTCAATGTTGGCGATAGCGGCATTGACCGGTTGCAGTAAAAGTGACAGTGATAATGATCCGCCGGAAACGAATGAAGCGGATGTTGCTTATCTTTCCATTAAAATTGCAACGCAAAACACATCAGCCCGTTCTTCGGGTGAGGAAAGCGGAACGAACGAGAGTGACTTGAAAAACCTTTATCTGTTGTTCTTCGATAAGGCGGAAAATATAGTGGGAATCCCGGGTACGACGGATTACCTCGTGAAGATTCCGAATGCTTCTTCAAGTCCGTCAGCCGTCAAGGTATCCGCGGCGGCGACCAAACTTCTGGTGATAGCCAATCCCGGCGACAAACTGGAGGGGATGTTGAACGATATTAATGTAACGACGACTTTTAGCACGGTTAACACGGCAATCAAAGGGGCTACCCGAGAGGAGATCACGGATGTGGTTCTCCCTATTGCCAAAGGTTTTACCATGATTAATAGTGGCGATGAAACGGGGAAATCCGCCGGGGATAAGATTTCCGATCCTTTGATTGACATCAGCGGTAAAATTCAGAAAGTGACGAAGGATGTGGATGACGATGAGGCAAAGGGGGCTGCCGAGAAAACAGGTAACAGGGTGCAGGTGAAGATTGAACGTCTGGCTTCCAAGTTGGAACTCAGTCTTAAAGGTAATATAGAGGTCAAACCTGACGGGGCAACGTTCGTTTTCGGTAACTGGACTTTGGATGCCGTGAACAGTACGTTCTATCCTTTCGCGGAGAAGACGCTACTCTCGGTTACTCATTCGAGTGGTGGAAGTTATACCAGTAATTTCTACACGGTTGACCCGAATTACACGAATGATGCAGGTGTCGTGAATGCCACGGTAAATCGTAGTACTTACGCTCCGGTATTGGTGTCGCCGTACACGTGGATGGCTGCCGCGGATAAAACTTATTGTATCGAGAATACGATGTCTGCCGCCGAACAGAAGTTCGAGAATTCCACTCGTCTGGTGATTAAAGGCACGTATTATCCCCCGGGACGTGCCAGTGGAGGTGACTGGTTTAATTTTGCCGGGAGTAATTTCACTGATTTCGCGGCATTGAAAACTGCTTATAATGCTGTCGATGTCGGACCGAATTTAAAGGCTGCCTGCGAGAAAATGTACACTAAAATAAAGGAGTACGCGGATGCGCACAGCGAGGTGACTCTTACCGGTACGTCGTTCGCCACTCTTTTGGAAACGGATTTGTCACAAATCCCGAATGGCGGAGAGGTTATCAAGGACGGTAAGAATCCTGTTATCCGTTGGTACCAGAACGGGCTTTGTTATTACTATTACGAGATACGTCATGATAATGAAACAACGCAGGAGATGGCTTTTGCCAAATACGGCGTCGTTCGTAACAACTGGTATAAATTGACCTTGGGTTCCGTGAAAGGTCCGGGAACTCCTTGGTATCCGGATATTGACAACCCGGGACCCGGTGATCCTGACCCGAAAGATCCAATTGACGGGACGGTAGGATATATCGGTATCACGGTTGAGGTAGCACCGTGGATTGTTTGGGAAAACGAAATAGGGATTTAGGGATTTTTTGATTCGGTGATTTAGTGATTGACGATTCGGTGATTCATGAAGCGTGGCTTGTGTGGTTGGAAGCATTTCTGTGCCGCCTTCGTGAAGTCCCGAACGGTTGGCATGATTAAATCTATAATGAATGAATGGTATGAACGTGAATAATGTACATCGAAACAGGTTCCGGTTGCTTCCGGTCGTTATCCTGTCGCTTTTCTTCGTGTCGTGCGAGAGTATCAAGGACGATATGGATGATTGCGGGATATATCTGGAATTTGTCTACGATTACAATATGGAGTATGTTGACTCTTTCGAACTGCAAGTGGAGACGGTCAATGTATTCGTGTTTGACGGGAAAGGGCTGTATCTTTTCAACAGACACGTCGGGCGTAAGGAACTTGTCGGGGGAAAACGGATGTTTTTCGGGAATGATTTCCGTCCGGGAGAATACAAGATACTGACGATAGGAGGGTTGACAGAGCATTTTAAGGTTGCCGACAAGGACGGTAATTTTTTATCCCCCGGGCAGACTATGCTGGAAGATGTCCGGATAACGCTGAACCGGACGTCCGGGACGGTATCTCACGGATTCTCGCCTTTATGGGTGGGACAGACCATTGATATTCAGAATAAGTCCGATTTGTCGGTGTTTCCGGTGCATCTTGTCAAGAATACCAATCGTTTTACGTTGTTGCTGGATAAATCGGAAAAATATGCCGGAGCAAGAAGTGGGGCGGCAGCGTATACTTTTGAAATAGAAACCCCGGAAGGGGCGGTGTACGGTCATGATAATATGCCAAGGCTAAGGGAAAACGTGAGGTACATTCCATACGAACTGACAACGGGGAGCGAGCCGGGAGTGTTGTCCGCGGGACGTCTTAACACGGTCAGGCTGGTGTACGGTGAAGATTATAATTATAAACTTACCGTGCGTGATGCGCGAAGCGGAAGCGTGTTGTGGGATTACGATCTGATGTCTTTACTGGAAGAGATAAAACCCGCGAAAGGGTTGGACGGTAATGACTTGTCCATGCAGGAATTTCTCGACCGCCAGAGCGAATGGCATCTGGTGCTTCTGTATAAAGAGGGAAGTGAACCCGATGGTTTTGTTGCCGTGGGAATCAAGATCAATAACTGGATAATATGGTTTAATGATATAGGTGTCTGATTTTATATTGAAGTATTTATGAAAAATAATATCTTACATATTGTCTTTACGCTGGTTTTGCTCGTTTCCTGTATCTCGGAACGATCGGAAAAGGATGAAGATATGGCGGGCGGTACGCGGGGAATGATGTCGATAGAGGTTCTTGTGGATGGAGCTGACGAACATGATTACGTTCATACAGCCCGTTTTATCACGTTCGATGACGCTTCGGTTTTCCCTGTTATCGATATCAACGAGGTCGTTGCTTTTGACACGAAAGAGCAGGACGCCAAGAAGTTCGGTACGACGTTGGAAGTCAGTTCGAACCCGGATAAAATGCTTGTCGTGGTCGTGAATGAGCCGGGGACAATGACTGCTGCGTTGGAAGCGGTGACTTTCCCGTCCGAGTTGGAGGATTTGATTTTTCAGATGGGGGACGCGTTTAATTTTAATCACACGCTCCCTGCTTCTTCGGGGCTTCCGATGACCGGGGTAAAACGGAAAATTACAGTAACCGAGGGGAACACGACACGGGAAAAGATCAATTTAGAACGGGGGGTGGCACGGGTAGAGCTTTGGTTGAAAAAAGAGGATGCCGTTGCTTTTGCCCGACTGACCAATTCTTTCCGGGTGCTGTTGGAGAAGACCTACACGGGAGGATATCTGGTGGCAGGGACAGAGGCAGACGGCACTCGTTTTCAAACGGGTGCGGACGTGGAAAATAATTTTGGACGGATGTTGATTCCTGCCAGTGATTACGAGTATGTCGGTTGGTTTTACGGGGCAAGTAATCCTTTGGAGTTGGATGATACCAAGCAATTGATATGCGCATTTTACGTTCCCGAACGAACTTGCTCTGCCCCGGGAGATGTTGATAAGCTGGTATTGGATATCATAGGATTAAGTACTCCCGACGGGTTGAGGGATTCCCGTACGATCTTGTCGGAATTTTCCCCGGAAGGAGGGGGGAATATGCAAGCACTCACGGAGATCAGGCGTAATAACGTGTACCGTATCGTGGGTATCGTGAAGGAGAAAACCGTGCAGTTCGAGCATACCGTTATGCCGTGGTCGGACGCGGGGCAGGGGATTATTATTGATCCCCAGTACTTTTTGCGGGTAAGTCGGGATAATCTTTATATCAGTAATGACGGAAAGTCGGTTATAATTACAACCGAGACCAATTACGACAGGACTGACCGCGGGTTCCCGAAAGGGATACAACTGGGAACGGTAAGTTATTACGATAAAAATGGTAATCTACTGGCACCTTCTCACGTTCAGAGTGATTGGTTGCAAGTCGCGATGTCGGAAGTTGCCGGAAGTTTGTTGCAAAAGTTGACATTTACGGTTTCCGGGAATCTAAGTAGTGTTGATATAGGATGTTATGCCGTTGTAGAAGTCAAGGCGGGAAATCTGACCAAGGAGGTACGGGTAACTCGTTCATAGTATAATAAATATGTGTTAAATGAAGCGATTTAAAGTATTATCGAAACTGTTTTACCCGGCAGTTTTATTACTGCTTGGTATGGCGGGGTGTGTACCGGAGAAACTGGATGCACCTGCCGGAGTATCGGGTGAGGTGGTGGCCATGGAAATGATTATTCCGGGTTTTGATGTGCCTGTAACCCGCTCGATAGAAGGTTCCAAGGGGGAGGCCGCGGTGCAGACGATAGACGTTTTGATTTTCGATCAATCGACTCCTGCTGCGAAATTGCTCCAAAGTATCAAAGTGAGTAATTTTACGCAGGAACCGTCGGGTTCGGATTACAAGATAAAGTATAATCTGGCGTTACCGAAAGACGAGAATGCCGCTTTGATCGTAATTGTCACGAATGCTTCGGACGAGGTGGATAAGGCATTGACAGATTATCCGGTCAATTCGGAAAAACAAGACGTGTTAGGAGCGTTGAAATTTACCACGCGACCGGATGCCGACGGCTCCTATAAATGGAATGTATCGACACCGGGCTATACCCCGATACCAATGTACGGGGAAGTCCCCGTCGATGGGATTGCACCGGGAAAAACAGTCAGCATATCATTGACTCGTATGCTTGCCCGTATTGACGTCGAGAACGAGGTTAAGGGGAGCATTTTCAGACTTGAGGAAATACACGTGGTGAATTACAATACTTCGGGTTATATTGCCCCGGCGTGGAACGCATCCAACGGTAATATCATAGCGGATTATTACACGAATAATAATAATCCTATGATGCCGAATCCGGCGGGTAAGCAGTCCGGAACCTTGGATGACGCGATGATGTATGAATATAAGCAGGTTGGCGATGTTGCCGGACCTTTGTTGGCGGGAGAGATCTACGCCTATGAAGCCGCGAGGAACTCGGAAGCCGATCAAGTGAACGGAACTTGTCTGATTATCAAAGGAAAGTATTTTGAGAAGGATTACTATTATCGCGTTGATTTCACTCGTGAGTCGGCGGCGTCTACTGCCGCGGACTATATGCCCCTGTACCGCAACTACAAGTATATTGTCACGATAACGGCGGCAGAGGGAATCGGCTACGAATCATTCGATCAGGCGCTTCGCTCGAAAAGTGTGTTGTCAAATCTGAAAACTTCTATTCTGGTCGTGGATATGTCCGGGATAAAGCACATTGTTTATGACGGACAGTTCTTTATGGGGGTGGAAACACGGGTAATTGATATGCCATACGGCGTGAGCAGGCAATTGAAACACCGGGTGAGTTCCGATTATCACGGGGATTGGAATGCTGTCGTGCTGGAACCGAACGCGCACACGTGGCTTCGGCTTGCCGACAATAAGCCCTCGACGAATGGGGCTGACATTAACCAGACAGGGGTGGAAATCAATGTTACGGCGATTACCCCGCCGGGTAATCCCGAGGATTACGTGAGCGGTAAAATCGTGTTTACTGCCGGGAGGCTTATCGACACGCTGACGGTCCGGAGAGTTCCGGTCGCCGAATTGTTTGCCCGTAGTAACGTGGTTCTAAGTTCCGGGGTATTGACTTTTGCCATTACGGAACAGGATAACCGGACGATTCCGGCTTGGTCGCAGGGGCTGTTTTTTAAATGGGGATCGCTTGTAGCACTGGCACCGGGAGGGAATCCCTATGATCCGACGGTACAAGTCGTGTATGCCCCGTCGGGGTTGAATCCGTCAGACTGGAAAGGCGGGCTTGGCGGTTGGGATAAAATACCGTACGGTCACCCGAATTTCGGCTTTACCTCATCTTCCGCGGCGGATGATTCTTTTAAAGAGTTTTTTAATAACACGGGTTTCGACGAGGCAACGGGCATAGGGGATATATGTCGTTATATTTCCAGTGGAAAGGATGGAAAAGGTTGGGTGGAAGGAAAATGGCGAATGCCTACTTCTGCCGAATTGGAAGAATTGTATAATGAAACGGGGGTAAAAACAGCGAATAGAGGTAGTTTTAAAGATGTCACGTTAAACTTGAACGCCAATTCCGGCAGTTATTTGAATGGATCGTTTGATCCGGAAAGTGGTTGGTTTCTGGGGGCGAACGTGTCGGTTTCTACTTCAACGCCTGCCAACGCGGGGACACCGCCAGCCGGAACTGTTTTTCTGCCTGCCGCGGGACACCGCTATCCCAACGGGGACGGTAACGTGGTACAAGTCGGGGCTTACGGGTATTATTGGTCGGCGACGCCTTACACGATTAATAGCCGGTACACGGTGAACTATCTTTTCATGGAAAAAGACGGGATGCTGTTTTACGATGCCGACTTGTCGTATGCTTTTCCGATTCGTTGTATCAGAGATTATTGATGGATAAATATATATGATATGGAAACACCGAAGTATATGATGAAAAAGATATTCTTTCTTTTGTTGGTATTGTTGGGAATGAGGGACGGTGTATCGGCACAATCCTCTCATCTTATGCCTTTTTTCCGGTCGTTTTTGGACGGGGATATGGAGAATGTGAAACTTTTTGAGCCGAATCAGATTGAAGCCTCGGGAAGAAAAGCCGATAACACGTACAAGAGAGCAAATCAGGCGAAGCCGGTGAAAAACTTGGGATTGCGACTCACGCAAGGAAAAGAAGAGGTCGGGGCTTTTTATTTGCCCGATTATATTTTCTCCACGAAAGACGGTTTACTGATTGAGTTCGAGTATATCATGATGTACACGAATCCGTCGGAAAAGGGTTTGACGGACGGTATTTGTATGTTTCTTGTCGATGCGACTACCAATCAATATATTGGGGATAATCTGAAATACGGAGCGGAGGGGGCGGGGTTTGGTTATACTCACAGGTCGTCGGTTCACCAGAGCATAAGTAAGGGGGTATTGCCGATAACCGGCATGAAAGGCGGGTATCTCGCCGTGGCGCTGGATCAGGGTAATTTTAAGAATTGGCGTATGGAAGACTATGAGATGAGAAACGGGATTCCTTATGATGATAATTTGACTACAATAGCTAATGCGCAGCCTCTAAAATATAACACCAGAAGTAATGTAACCATTCGGGGGGCTGCCGGTCGAGGAAAAAAAACGATAACAACTCAACAGAATACGCATGAAGTACCGGAAGGCAGTTGGGGATTTCCGGTACTTATCACCCGACACACGGGATGGAGTATTACCGGAGGGCTTGAAGATGAACATTCGAACGGATTGAGAAATGAAGCCGGATTCGAGTTGAACACGACGAGCGGGCAGTATGAACGGCATGTTGCTCCCCGGATTGATAAACCGTTCAATATTTCAGGCGGAGGTGTGTTTTCCCATTCGGATGAAAGTACATACCGAAAGGCTATTATCGCGTTGGAACCCAATGATAACGGGGGTGGTTTTAAGATCACGGTGACGATACAACACGGAACAGAAAAGACGATCGTGATAGAGAATTACACGTATCCGTCTTCTTTGAGTTATGCTGAAAATAGTTTGCCAATCCGGATTGCGGGCGGAAGTCCGCCTAAACCGATATGGTATACCAACCCACCGGTAACAAACCTTACCCTGACTACGCCACAGAGATTATGTATCGGGTTTATGGCATCGACCGGACAACTTACGGCGCATACCAATATTATCAAGAATTTGCGTATTACTCCTCTCTACGGGGCACGTGCGGAAGATGATATTTACGAGCATCGTCGAGGACCTGCCACCGTGAGGCCATTGGATAATGACGTGGCGTACAGGGGTGAAGGTAGTACTCCGAATGCCGGAAAAGATAATCTGAACCCGAGGAGTTTCAGAATATGGAAAAATGATAAGGAATGTCTTGGGAGTGAGGTATTCGTGTACGAAGCTCTTAACGAGGGCAAATGGGTATATAATCCGGATCTGGCTGAAATGATGTTTTTTCCGGTCAAGGGTTTCAAGGGCGAGGCCTCGATCATGTATGACGTTAAGGGAAAGTACGCGCCTTATGACGATGAGTTGTTTCGTTCTTCTTTGGCGAAAATCGTGATTAATATAGATGATAATCAACCTTGAGTTCGCCTTCGGCGAATTGCAGGTTACAGGTTGCATTTGCCTTCGGCGAGTTGCAGGTTGCTTCTCTAGCGTTAGTAATTTGTAACTCGCCGAAGGCGAACCCTACTCCCCAATCTTTTGTTTGTTTTTTCGGAAACGTTTGTAAAAAAGCCTTTTTCTGCACTTTAATTTGTTAAATTTTATTTGATTATATTGATATTCAATGTTATAACACTTGTAAAGTTACGTGTAAATTCTTGTCTAAAATTTGGCTTTATACTATTAACTTTTATACCTTTGCCGGATTAATTTTCTCCGGGTCGTTTTGTATGAGCGAGGGACATTTAGTGAGTTTTTGACGATCGGGTGAAACTTGAAAGAGATTCAAACGTATTTGGAAATAATTAATCTATAAGAATTATGAAGACAAGAATTGAACATGATTTACTCGGCAACAAAGAGGTGCCAATGGATGCTTATTATGGTGTTCAGACTTTGAGAGCAATCGAGAACTTCGCTGGGATTAGCGGTTACACGATCGGAATGTTCCCGAACTACGTGAAGGCTTTAGCGATGGTAAAATGGGCGGCTGCAAAGGCTAACTATGAATTAGGCTTGATTCCTTCCGATATAACGAATGCTATTACGGCAGCTTGCGAGGAGATCATTGACGGTAAATTGGCCGACCAATTCCCCGTGGATATGGTACAAGGTGGTGCCGGAACTTCCACGAACATGAATATCAACGAGGTTGTAGCTAACCGCGCTTTGGAATTATTGGGACATCAAAAAGGTGAGTACGACTATTGTCACCCGAACAACCACGTGAATCTTTCTCAATCCACGAATGACGCTTACCCGACATCTTTCCACTTGGCTATAATTTTGACCAATAAAGAAGTTGTGGCAGAGATCAAATTGTTGGTTGATTCTTTCCGTAGAAAAGCGAAAGAGTTCGAGCACGTGTTGAAAATGGGACGTACTCAGTTGCAGGATGCCGTGCCGATGACTTTAGGTCAGGAGTTCGAGGCTTATGCTTATACTTTGGAAGAGAATATCGAGCGTCTGAACGAGGCTGCTAAATTGTTCTTGGTCGAGAACATGGGTGCCACGGCTATTGGTACGGGTATCAATTCAGAACCGGAATATGCTGAAATCTGTGCTCGTGAATTGCGTATTATCAGTGGTGAAGAGTTCGTGTTAGCACCGAACCTGATTGCCGCTACGCCTGATACCGGGGCTTGTGTATCCTATTCTTCCGAATTGAAACGTTTCTGCGTTCAATTGTCCAAGGTATGTAACGATTTGCGCTTGTTGTCCAGCGGTCCGAGATGCGGATTGAACGAGATTAACTTGCCGCCGATGCAACCGGGATCTTCTATCATGCCGGGTAAAGTAAATCCGGTTATCCCTGAAGTGGTAAACCAAGTTTGTTTCCGTGTAATCGGTAACGATACGACCGTGATGATGGCTGCTGAAGCCGGTCAGTTGGAATTGAACGTGATGGAACCGGTGATCGTGTACGCTATATTCAACTCTATGCAGATGTTGATTAAAGTTATGGATCGTTTGAGAGTTTTGTGCGTTGACGGAATCACTGCTAACGCTGAACGTTGCAAGGATATGGTAATGAACAGTATCGGAATCGTTACTGCGTTGAATCCGACGTTAGGATATGAAAATTCTTCTCGTATTGCCAAGAGAGCCTTGTCGGAGAACAGAAGTGTTTACGATTTGGTACTGGAAGAAAAGTTGTTGACTAAGGAAGAGCTAGATAACGTTTTACGTCCGGAATTAATGATTGCACCGAAAAAATTTTATAAGAAAAAGTAACCTAACATGTTTAATTTCGTAAATATTGCTGTATCTTAGCAAAACTAAATTTTAAATATAAGGTTATGAAGAAAAGTTTTAATCGGTTTGTTGCAGTTGCTTTAATCGCTGCTTCATCAGTTGCTTTGAGCGGATGTTTCGGCTCTTTCGCGTTGACATCCAAATTACACAATTGGAACGGTAGCGTTTCTGATTCTAAATTCGTGAACGAGTTGGTATTTTTGGGATTATGCATCCTTCCGGCATACGAATTGTGCTGCTTGGGTGATGCTTTGATCTTCAACTCTATCGAATTCTGGGGTGGTAACAATCCTGTTGCCATGAAAGCCGGAGATATCGAGAAAGATCAAGTGATGTTTGCAGGTAAATCTTACACTGTAACCAAAACTATGAACAAAATGGAGATCTCTAGCGAAGAATCTGACGCTGTTGCTGAATTCCAATATTATCCGGAAGAGGATGCTTGGTATCTGATGAACGGTCAAGAAAAACAAAAATTGATGAAAAACACGAAGAAGATGATGAAAGCAGTTGTTGCTCTTCACTAATTTTTCGGAATATAGAGAATAAAAAAGGACGTCGAAAGGCGTCCTTTTTTGTCGTGTAACTTACCGAAGGTAAATGCAACTTGTAACCTGCAACTCGCCGAAGGCGAATTTAGCTGATGTATCGCCAATTGATTTTTGTCTTGAAGAGCCGTTTTACTTGTGTGGCGAAGGTTTGGTTTTCTTCTTTTTGCAGGGAAGGATCATCTTCCAGAATAATCGTGGCGGCTTGGGCGGCTTCATTTAGTATACGTCCGTCCTTTCCGAGGTTGGCTACCCGCAGGTTGCAGGTGAGTCCACTTTGCTGGGTGCCCTCGATATCTCCCGGTCCGCGTAGCTTCAAATCGACTTCTGCTATTTCGAAACCGTCGTTCGTGGAAGTCATCGTTTCGATGCGTTTGCGTGATTCGTTGGAAAGTTTGTACGAGGTCATAAGAATGCAGTAAGATTGATCTGCACCCCGCCCCACGCGTCCCCGGAGTTGATGAAGTTGGGACAGACCGAAACGTTCGGCGCTCTCGATGACCATAATGGAGGCGTTCGGGACGTTCACGCCGACCTCAATGACGGTAGTGGCTACCAATATCCGGGTTTCGCCGGATGCGAAACGCCTCATGTGTTCGTCCTTGTCGGCAGGTTTTAATTTACCGTGCACGATGCCTACTTTATAGCCGAGCGGGTCGAAATAACTCATCACGTGTTCATAGCCCTCTTCCAGATTACGGTAATCCATTTTCTCGGATTCGGAAATGAGCGGGTAGACAATGTATGCCTGCCGTCCGAGTTCCAGTTCCTTCTGGATAAATTTGTAGACTTGCAAGCGTTTATTCTCGAAAGCGTGGTGAGTCGTGATTGGTTTCCTGCCCGGTGGCAGTTGGTCGATCACGGATACGTCCAAATCCCCGTACAGCGTCATTGCCAACGTTCGAGGAATCGGGGTGGCGGTCATGACCAGCATGTGGGGCGGAATCGTGTTCTTCTGCCAGAGTTTAGCACGCTGGGCGACGCCGAACCGATGTTGCTCGTCGATTACGACAAGCCCGATATTTTTGAAACTAACCACGTCTTCCAGTAGGGCGTGAGTTCCAATCAGTATTTGTAACCTGCCGTCGGAAAGGGCATCATGCAGTACATCCCGCTCTTTCTTTTTGGTTGATCCTGTCAATAGCCCCACGCTAATGGGGGTATTTTTCAAAAGTTCGGAAATCGTTTCGTAATGTTGCGTGGCAAGGATTTCGGTAGGCGCCATGATGGCTGCTTGAAAACCGTTATCCAGAGCGATAAGCATGCACATTACGGCAACCAGTGTTTTCCCGCTTCCCACATCGCCTTGTAGCAGGCGATTCATTTGTTTCCCCGACCCGCAATCGGAACGAATCTCCTTGATTACCCGTTTTTGGGCATCGGTGAGGGGAAAGGGGAGGTGATTGCGGTAGAAATCATTGAAGTAATTCCCCACCACGGTAAACGGATGGCCTTGGAATGCCGCTTTCCGGTTGAATTTGAGTTTTAATATATTGAGTTGGATATAGAACAACTCTTCGAACTTCAGGCGATACTGGGCATTGCGCAACATATCCGGGTTCTCCGGGAAATGAATATTGTACAGAGCCTCGTGCAGGTAGATCAAATTGTGCTTTTTGATAAACCATGCCGGGAGGGTTTCCTGTATGCGGCCGTTGATAGCTTTGAAGATATTTGCTTGAATCTTGTTGATTACGCGGGAGGTCAGATAGCTTTTTTTCATCTTCTCCGTGGTCGGGTAGATAGCTTGAAAACCCACGAGTTGTTTGGCGTTTGCCTCGTACAAGTCAATTTCGGGATGCACGATATTCAATTTGTGGTTGAACACGGATGGTTTCCCGAATATCAGGTATTCTTTCTCGGGTAGGATTTGGCTGGTCAAGTATTTGTAGCCGGTGAACCAAACCAGTTCCAGTTCCCCCGTGCCGTCGTACGCGGTGGCAACCATACGGGTTTGTTTTCCTGTTCCCACGGCGGACAGGTTCATGATTTTGGCTTTGACCTGTATGTACGGGAGGTCGGACGTGAGTTCTCCTATGGTATATATCCGGGTGCGGTCGATGTACTTGTACGGGGTATAATAGAGCATATCCTCGTAACTTTGGATGCCCATTTCCTGCTCCAATAGCGATGCCCGTTTTTCTCCGACGCCCGGGATAAACTTTATATTCAGTCCTGCCAGTTCCAAAATGCTCAATTAAATTTAATAGTATCGAATTTCACGAACGAAAGTAAAAAAAATAGATGACTTTAGTTGAGCATGTCGGGAATAAATTTTATTTTCGTAGGATAAATAATATAGATTAATTGTTCGTCGGGAGATGTATAATTATTTGAAACAACGGTTTAAGCATGCTATTCGATTTCGTCACAAGAGAGGGTACGGGGTACATTCCCCTTTTGTGTTTGACTTGATCACGAACGTGATAAAGGAAAAGGCGGAGTATTATGATTTCGCGCGTATCGAGGCAATGGGCAATGTCCGGGAGAAAGAACGAAAGTTATATCGGTTAATTTTCCGATTGGCGGATTATTTTTCGTTTCGGGAGGTATTATGCGTGGGAGTGGAGAACCCGTGGGTGTCCCGTTATTTAGCTGCGGTCTCAAAGCAGATGAACGTGTTGAACGGGGGACATGATTGTCCCGGGGCGGAATATACTGGACGTGTGACTCCCGCGGAGATGAAAGGAAGGGAGATAGACTTGCTGTTTTTAGGACGTGCATTCGAGGCGGATTGGCATGAATCTTGGGAAGAGGTTTTGCGGGAACGCAAGAAAGGACCTTTGTGCGTCGTGATAAAAGACATTTACAAAGGTCGGTTTAATTCCCTCGTTTGGCGGCAATTGCGTCAAGAAGGAACGGTGTCGATCGATATGATGTGGTACGGGATTGTTTTTTTCGATGAACGGTTGCAAAAGGGGAGGTATAATTTAATAATTTAATAATTTACGATTTATGAATTACGATTTACGATAAAAAATTAGTTCGTGGAGAGTAATCATAAATCTGAAATCATAAATCTAAAATTGAATGAAGGTTTACACGAAAACAGGGGATAAAGGAACTACGGCATTAATCGGGGGAACTCGGGTACCGAAAAATAATATACGTTTGGAAGCGTATGGCGGGGTAGATGAGTTGAATAGTCATTTAGGAATGATCCGGTCGTACCCGATTGACGAGGTTAGTGTGAAAGAGTTAATAGAAATTCAAAACGTGTTGTTTGTCGTGGGTGCGAACCTTGCGACGGATACGTCGGTGAGTAATATGCAAAAAAAGATGCCCTGCACGGAAGAGGATGTGGCTTTTCTGGAGCGGGCAATTGACCGGATGGACGAGGAATTACCGCCTTTGCAATATTTCGTGCTGCCGGGGGGACATCCTGCCGTGTCGGCTTGTCATATCGCTCGCACAGTTTGCCGTCGGGTGGAACGTCGGATCATTGACATGGGTGAGGAAATCGAGGTAGAGGACGTGATTGTACGTTACGTGAACAGGCTTTCCGATTACTTGTTTGTACTGGGACGCAAGCTGGCAAAAGATTGCGGTTTGGAAGAAGCCAAGTGGATTCCGAGAGCGTAGGAATCACAGGAGCATTTAATCTTAAATCATAAATCTTAAATCATAAATCATCAATGCAAGAGATATTTCGTTTTTTAGAGGCATTAAGAGAGAATAACGATCGGGATTGGTTTCATGCCAATAAAGAGTGGTATTTGAGAATAAAGGCAGAGCACGAGGCATTTATTAATCGTGTCATAGCGGCGTTGGCTGTCGTGGAACCGGAGGTCGAGGGGTTGGAAGCGAAAGATTGTATCTTCAGAATCTACCGGGATATGCGTTTTTCCCCGAACAAGCAACCCTACAAGACACATATCGGGGCGTACATGGTGAGGGGCGGTAAAAAGAGTCCTCGTTCGGGGTATTACGTGCATATCGAACCGGGTAACTGCTTGCTTGCCGGGGGAGTATGGTGTCCGGAGCCATCTTTATTGAAAGCGTTGCGGCAAGACGTGTATGATAATATTGATGAATTCACGGGTATTGTTCGGGATAAAGAGTTTGCCAAGTATTACCGGTTGGACGGAGAAAAATTGAAGAAAGTACCCGCTCCTTTCCCGAAGGACTTCCCGGAGGCAGAAATGTTGAAATTCAAGGCGTATACTGTTACTCACGGTGTGCCGGACGCATTTTTCGAGGGTGAGGATGCGGTCGAGAGGGTGGTTGACCGTTTGTTGTTGATGAAACCTTTTCATCGTTTCTTGAATTACACGGTGGAAGAGACGTGGAATAATTGAAAATGGAGAATTGAAAATTGAAAATGAACGTGTTTTTCCTTTGAATGGCTTTGATAATAAGGGGAAAAGTCGTATATTTGTAGTATGGAAAAAACAAAAGAAAAAATGCCGCAGCTAGTGAAAAACGCCACGGTCCGGGAAGAGATTTTGCAGGGAATGATAACCTCGTTTCAATTGGAAGGAATAAAGATTTCCCAAGAGACGGCGTACACTATTCTCGAACGGGTGAATTTGAAACTTAAAATGCGTAAGTAATGATCTTTTCCATTCTGGAGTAGTCTTTGCGGGCTACTTGCTGAACGGCTATAATATACTCGTCGAAATTCACTCGTCTGAAATTCAATCCTGTATAACCTTGTTTGCGAGCCATTAGATTGGCAAGTATGCGTGCTGTCCGTCCGTTTCCCTCCCGGAATGGATGAATGAAAAGCAATTCCCCGTGTACTTTGGCGATGTCCTTGATTAACTCCTCTTGATGAGCGTAGTGATCCGGAAGATGTGCCAGTATCTCTTCTTCAAAAATTCGCATATTATCCGGGATAAAGCGTCCGGCCGGAAAGACGAATCCCCCTTTCGATACATTCACGGAGCGGAAATGCCCGGCAAAAGAGTAGAGTTCTTTTAGCGCGGTACGGTGGATGTCGCAAATGTATTTTATCGTGAATTTCGTTTTGGGCGTCAGGTTCTCTGTAAATAGAATTTCGGCAGTCAAAAAGCCCTCGAACTCGGCATTGTGTATTGCTTCCTCGTCGGTAAGTCCGAGTAAGTTGTGGAGTATTTCTCCCTCTTCACCATTGGTCGAGTATCTGTTCATGGCGTTCGATTTGCTTCAAAGTTATGGAAATCTGTCAATATCACCAAATTTATTTAAGATTTATGATTTATGATTTGTGATTAACCGCTATCTTTGTCATTCGGTAAAGCCGAGTTACAAGTTGTAATTATTATAAGATAACAATGAAGGTATTATTATTGGGTAGTGGCGGACGCGAGCATGCGTTGGCGTGGAAAATAAACGAGAGTGAGAGATTGACAACGTTATATGTTGCACCGGGAAATGCCGGAACTGCCGGGATTGCGGAGAACGTGAATATTAAGGTGACGGACTTTGAGGCATTGGCTGCATTTGTCGAGAATAACGGCATCGAAATGTTGGTCGTGGGGCCGGAAGATCCGCTGGTGGAAGGTATTCGGGATTATTTCGAGGCTGATGCCCGTTTTGCACACTTGATGATCGTGGGTCCCGGAAAGGCGGGAGCGATATTGGAAGGAAGCAAGGATTTCGCGAAAGAATTTATGGTTCGTCACCATATCCCGACGGCGGGTTACTTGACCGTGACGAAAGAAAATATAGAGGACGGGATTGATTTTCTGAAAACACTGAAACCGCCTTACGTGTTGAAGGCTGACGGACTGGCTGCCGGTAAGGGTGTCTTGATATTGAATGATATCGAGGAGGCGAAAAGTGAACTCCGCTTGATGTTGGGCGGTAAGTTCGGTAAGGCGGGCAATCGAGTGGTGATAGAGGAATTCTTGAGCGGGATAGAGCTTTCCGTGTTCGCCCTCACGGACGGGAAAGATTATAAGATATTAGGCTCTGCCAAAGATTACAAACGTATCAGGGAAGGGGATACCGGATTGAACACGGGTGGAATGGGAGCCGTTTCTCCGGTGCCGTTTGCCGACGAGGAGTTCAACCGGAAGGTGGAAGAGCGGATTGTACGCCCGACGATAGAGGGTTTCCGTGCGGAAGGTATCGATTACAAGGGATTCGTTTTCTTCGGGTTGATGAATGTTGCGGGTGATCCTTACGTGATCGAGTACAACGTGCGTATGGGTGATCCGGAAACGGAAGTCGTGTTACCGAGATTGAAGACGGATATCTTATCTTTATTCGAGGCGATGGCGAAGGGCGAGTTAAAACAAGCCGCTTTTGATTTGGATTCCCGTTTTTGCACAACGGTCATGTTGGTATCGCAAGGTTACCCGGGAGATTACGAGAAAGGAAAGGTTATTACCGGATTGGAGAACGTGGAGGGTTGTATCGTGTTTCATGCGGGAACAAAATTGACAGACGGGAAAGTGTTGACAAACGGGGGGCGCGTATTGGCTGTCAGTTCGTATGGCGATACCATGAAAGAGGCTTTGACTCAATCATACAAGAACGTGGCGAAAATTCATTTCGAGGGAATGAATTTCAGGCGTGATATAGGGTTTGATTTATAGCACGCGAAGAAAATGGGATTCAACTCGGTACTGAAGTCGAAAAATTTGTATTTGTTATATTTGTTGCCGTTTATTCTGGTAGCAATAGCATTTTTACGTTTCACGCTGGATGGAGACGGGGGAATCATTTGCCGCGAGAATGGTTTAATCTCATTTCCTTTTTTAAACGAAAACCAGCATCTTCTTTGGTTAAAGGCGGCAGGGATGTTCGTGTTGTTGTGCTTGTCTTTTCTGATCTTCTTTATCGCGGACCGGTACAAATTTTTATCCCGTATTACCGTGTTGCCCGCGTTGCTCTATGCTTTGATGTCGGCGGGAATTATTTGTCATTATGGCGTGAATAATTACCTGCTGGCAGCATTTTGCATGATTGTGGCGATATCCCGTTTGCAGTCGGCTATCGTGCACTCGAACTCCAATGCTCCCGTGTTCGGGTTTGGTTTGTTTACTTGTTTGGCAGTCTTGCTTTGTCCCAAGTTAGTGTCGTTGTTGCTTTGGGCTATCGTGGTATTGCCTTTCTCCGGTCGGGCGAATGTCAAGGACTTGGTAGCCTTGTTTATCGGCTTTTTTACCACTCTGTTTTTTACCGCCGCCTACTATTTCTGGACAGATCAATTATTCGAACTCCCGGCAGTGTTCTCGGAAACGTTGTTAGCGGGGGAAGGTTTCTGGAGGTTGATGCCGGAGAAACTGGCTGCCTATATCGTTTTCGGGGTACTGATTATCGTGTCGTTGTACAACGTGATCGTGAACTCTGCGACCGCTATTGTTGCGCAACGGAGAGGCATATTTTCAATGCTCTCGATGCTATTGTTTGCGGGTAGTTCCTTGTTTTTTATTCCATTCAATTGCCATGGCATCATGCTGATACTCGCGATACCCTTGTCCTACTTGTTTTCACAATATTTTATTTCACACCGCACCCGATGGTTGGGAAACGTGTTGTTTCTCCTCTTGTTGGCGGCGTGTGTTTGGACTATTTGGTAGAATATCAGGGTACAAATGTCGTACTCTAGTAGAATGTCAACATCTCTCCGCGTACCTTCTCGTTGATTTTACCGTTGTTGTACACGATTTGTCCATTCACGATTGTTGTTGCCACTTTATAAGTAAATGTCATTCCTTCCAATGGCGACCAACCGCATTTGTATCGTAAATTTCTTTTCCTGACCGTCCACGGTTGTTTTTCAAAGATGGCGATATCCGCCTTGTAGCCTTCCCGCAAGTAGCCTCTTTCCTCGACATGAAAGATATCAGCGGGGGCATGGCACATTTTGTCAACGACGTTTTCAAGCGTGATTTCACCCCGTTCCATGAGTTCCAGCATGACCACCAGCGAATGTTGTACCATGGGGCCGCCGCTTGCCGATTTGGTATAAACACCGGCTTTCTCTTCCGGCAAGTGGGGGGCGTGGTCGGTGGCAACGACGTCCAGACGGTGTTCATTCAGCCCTTGCAACAATGCCTTCCTGTCACTCTCTGCCTTGATTGCCGGATTCCATTTCACGAGGGAGCCTTTCGTGATGTATGCCTTGCTGTTGAACCATAAATGGTGGACACAAACTTCCCCGGTGATACGCTTTTCTTTTCTGGGGCCTTCGTCTAGCAGAGCCACTTCCTCTTCCGTGCTTAAGTGGAGTATGTGCAGGCGGCTGTTATGCTCGCGTGCCAATGCTGCGGCTAGAGAGGAACTCTTGTAGCATGCTTCCCGGCTGCGGATCACGGGGTGGCAATACGTGGGGATGTTGTCGCCGAGCATTTCTTGAAGAAGTGCCAGATTCCGGTTAATCGTGGGAGTATCCTCGCAGTGCGTGGCAATTAAAACGGGAGATTCGGCAAATATGCGTTCCAGTGCTTCCGGGCTATCGACGAGCATGTTACCCGTGGATGAACCCATGAATACTTTTACCCCGCAGGTCGTGTGGGGATCGACATTTCTGATCTCGTCAATGTTATCCACGGTTGCCCCAAGGTAGAATGAATAATTCACGACAGCGTTCTCCCGGGCGATTTGTTGTTTTTCCCGCAACAATTCGTTCGTGACGGTGGGCGGCTTCACGTTGGGCATATCCATGAACGAAGTGACCCCACCTGCTGCCGCGGCACGGCTTCCTTCCCCGATATCCCCCTTGTGGGTTAAACCCGGTTCGCGAAAATGTACTTGGTCGTCAATCACGCCGGGTATAATAAATTTTCCCGTCGCGTCAATGACTTTTACACCCTTGGGGATTTCAGTGATTCCGCCTTCAATGATTTTCTCGATTCTGTCGTTTTGAATAAGAATATCACCTTTAAATGTTCTCCCTTCGTTTATGATTGTTCCACCGTGAATAAGCATATTAATTTATGATTTACGATTTTTGATTTACGATTGAATAATTCTGAGATTTAGATTTCTGTTAATTTCTTGATTTATGATTTTCCGTTAACCGATGCTTCTAAAATCGTAAATCGTAATTCATAAATCGTAAATTAATTCGTCGGCAATCACAGAATTAATTTATTCTCTTTTTACGTTTCCCGATGCTTCTGAGTTTCATGGTGATGACACCCCAGAATGCTTCGTTGAATATACCACCGCTCATTTTGGACGTGCCTAGGGTGCGGTCGGTGAAGATAATCGGGACTTCTTTCAGTTTGAACCCGAGTATCCATGTCGTGAATTTCATTTCGATCTGGAATGCGTATCCTTTGAATCGGATTTTGTCCAAGTTGATTTCTTCCAGAACCTTTCTCGTGTAGCACACGAATCCGGCTGTGGCGTCATGTACTTTCATGCCCGTGATCATTCGCACGTACTTGGAAGCAAAGTAAGACATCAGTACCCGTCCCATAGGCCAGTTCACAACGTTGACGCCGGTGACGTAGCGGGAGCCGATAGCCATGTCGCCCTCTCCCGAAGCACAAGCGTTGTAAAGTTTCACCAGATCGTCCGGGTTATGCGAAAAGTCCGCGTCCATCTCGAAAATGTAGTTGTACCCGTGTTCCAGTGACCATTTGAATCCGGTGATATAAGCCGTGCCGAGTCCTAGCTTTCCTTTACGTTCGATCATGTGAAGTTGTGGAAACTCGGATTGCAGACGTTTTACAATCTGGGCCGTGCCGTCGGGAGAGTTGTCCTCTATAACGAGCACATCAAACTTCGGTTCCAGTTTAAAAACATAACGGAGAATGTTTTCGATATTCTCTTTTTCGTTATAGGTCGGTATGATGACAACTCTGTCGTTCATGGTCTGTTGTTTTATAAGTATTCTGTAATCCTTTCCAGTTTATTTCCCCGTGAACCTTTTATCAGGATAAAAGCGTGGAGAATCTCGTTCGCTTTGAGATACTCGATCAGCGTGTCCGTGTCGGGGAAGTAATGCGTAAAGGTATAGTTATTTGCGATGGATTCAAAACTTGCTCCCACGAGAAATACCCGGGGAAAGTTGTTTTTCTTCATGAGTTCTACGATGTTTTTGTGGGACTCTTCGGAAATGGCTCCCAGTTCACGCATTTCCCCGATAATCAGTAATTTGTTGTCTACTTTCATTTCCCCGAAATTGGAAATGGCGACTTGCATACTGCTCGGGTTAGCGTTGTAGGCATCCAGGATGATCGTGTTGCGTTTCGTTTTCAGTAGTTGCGAGCGAAGGTTAGAGGGGGTGTAAGCTTCGATGGCGGCCTGTATTTGTAAAGGATCGATATTGAAATATGTCCCTACCGTGGTGGCTGCCATGGCGTTGTCAAAGTTATATCCCCCGATGAGTTTCGTCCGGATGTATAGTTGTCCGTGTCGGGTTTTCAAGGCATACACGAGGTAAGGGGTGGTCTGAACGATTTCCCCGTTCGTGAAATGCCCATTGATGCCATAGGTGTATCTTTTCTGGTCTTCAGATAATTGGCACAACAATTTATCTTCCCCGTTCACGAATAAAATACCCGCTTTCTCCTTCACGGACTCGTAAAGGGCTTTTTTGGTTTGGATGATATTTTCGTAGCTTCCGAATCCTTCCAAGTGGGCATACCCGATGTTCGTGATGATACCGTAGTCTGGTTCAACAATTTTGCATAGTTCTTTTATTTCCCCCGGGTGGTTGGCCCCCATTTCCACGATACCGAATTCCGTGGAGGAGTCCATGCTTAACAGGGTGAGGGGTACACCGATATGGTTGTTTAAATTGCCTTTCGTGGCAACGGTATTATATTTTTTGGAAAGAACGGCGTGACATAATTCTTTCGTGGTGGTTTTGCCGTTTGTCCCGGTGATTCCCAAGATGGGAATGTTCAATTTCCGGCGGTGGTAGTTGGCTAATTGTTGCAGGAATTGCAAGGTGTCGGGAACGAGTACGCATTGAGGAGCCGTGTTGTAGGCGGCCTCATCAATGACGACGTGCTTCGCTCCTTGGGCCACGGCTTTCTCTGCAAAGGTGTTACCGTTGTGATTTTCACCCTTTAAGGCGATGAATATATCTCCATCTTTCACCTCTCTGGAGTCTGTTGTAATCCGGCAGCCTGCCAGAAAAGAATTATATATTGATTCAAGCTCTTTCATCTTTTCATAATATCCGATCAGAGTGACAAATTTATAAAAATAAATGAACCATGAACGGTTTTTTCATTAATATTGCAGGATAATAATATTATTACAATGAAAATAAAAACAGGTATAGGGATCGATGTTCATCGGCTGGAGCCGGGACTGGACTTTTGGTTAGGAGGAATTAAACTGGAACATGAAAAAGGGTGCGTGGCCCATTCGGATGGGGATGTGTTGATTCATGCGATATGTGATGCACTTTTGGGAGCAGCCGGGCTGGATGACATTGGGGTATATTTCCCGGATACGGACCCCGCTTACAAAGGTATTGATAGTAAAATTCTGTTGAAGAAGGTGATCGATATGATTGAGAATAAGGGGTTTGCTATCGGTAATGTTGATTGTGTGATATGCCTGCAAAGGCCGAAAATTAAAATGCGGACCTTGGAGATGCGGGAGTGCTTGTCTGAAATTATGGGAATTGATGTAGATGAGATAACCATCAAGGCAACCACGACGGAAAAACTGGGCTTTGAGGGGAGAGAAGAGGGGGTTTCGGCTTATGTGACAGTGCTGATTATTAAGTTATAAAAAAGGGACTCACGAGAGTCCCTTTTTTATAACTACTTCTTTTCATGTAGTTTCAATACTTTTCCGTCGGGGAGGGTTAGTTCTGCCTCTTTCCCTTTGCCCATCAAGCTTACTTGATCGTTTTTGTACATGAAACCGGAAGCCATGCGTTGCTGTGGTAATTCGTATGTTTGGTCGTCAAATTTTACGATTGCCAGTTCTTCTGCGGGATAGAAGGTTACTTCTACCTGGTATAGCATTTTAGTTTTACCGTCACCGCCTTGGAATACCACGTTAATCACGCTTTCAGGAGTTTCGGTGTACAATGTTTCACCGCGTTGTTCAATGATCCATTGTCCGTTGACCTGTCTTACGTTATAGGTTTCGTCGTCTTCCACGTTCCATGCGTAACCACCTTTCGGTAGTTCGCGTCTGTTCAGGAGCGGGTGGTTTTCCATGTTGGGAATAAATACTTCAGCCAACGTGGAATCGGGGGAGAACACGATGAAGGTGGAAAGCGTGGCTTGCGGATCGTTAACCGGATTCATGCGAACACCGGATTCGAACAGGCGAATACAGTCTTTTCTAGCTTCAGACCATGTGTAGCCTGCCGCACCGTTACATCCGTGGGCGTCGTTTGCGACACCAATTACTTTCTCTTCTGTTTTAGGCACGAAAACAAGAGTTTGTTTCCGGTCTTTATCCGTTAATTTCAATTCTTTGTTTTCAATGCTGTACGAGGTCATGGCAGCCAAAGTCTGGATGTATTCATGCTCGAATTGGAGATCCGGACAAGCCATCATGGTACTTCCACCCGGTTCTAACTTGATGGTGTTACCTTCTATGGTGTATCTTCCGAAAAATCGATTACATCCGGAGAATCCGTACATCGTGTTGGTGTCGGTCAGCATGAGGGTGGGTACTCGTTGCGGAAGAGTGGTTTTCCCATTTGTGGTTGTCATCTCTTTCAGTTGCCATTCGTTGGCAGTCAGTTGAGCTTTGTCTCCGCTGTTACTTTTACAGCCGGAGAAGCCAAGTGTCACGGCGATCATCATTAAAATAGTTGTTTTTCTCATATGTGTGTGAATTTTTTACAAAGATACGGGTTAAAACAGGAAAAAGTTTATAATTATTATAAACTTTTTCTTGCTTTGTCGGCGAGGGATTCATTATCTGAATCTTATCCTTGATTCATTTTTAGTAATTCGTCGATGTGCGTGCGGTCGTTCCATAACTGTGGTACTTTATTCTGTCCGCCGAGTTTTCCTTTTTCTTTCAGCCAGTCATTGAAAAGGTTCGGACGGGCAGCATGGAGAATCAGACGTTGAAGAGACATATCTTTGTAGCGTTTGGCCTCGTAGTCGGAATTTACTTTTTTCAGTTCTGTATCAAGGATATTGGCAAAGTTTTCCGAATCTGCAGGGGGAGTTCCGAATTCGATAATCCATTCGTGAGCCCCTTTTTTACCGTCTTCCATGAATACCGGGGCGGCCGTGAATGCCATCACTGTGGCTCCAGTCTTTTCGCAAGTCTGTTTTAGGGCTTCGATGGCGTTGTCGATAATTAATTCTTCTCCAAAAGCGTTGATAAATAACTTTGTGCGTCCCGTGATTTTGAATTTGTAAGGACGGGTAGAGGTGAACATAATAGTGTCTCCGATCATGTAGCGCCATAATCCACCATTCGTGGAGATGACAAGGGCGTAGTTCACCCCGGTTTCCACCTCTTCCAATAGAAGAGCCCGGGGATGTGGTTTCGTCAGTTCGCTGATCGGAACAAATTCATAGTAAACGCCATAGTCCAGCATTAACAGCATGGACGAGTCGCTGGGATCATCCTGTAATCCGAAGAAACCTTCCGATGCGTTGTAGGTTTCCATGTATTTCATTTTCGGGTCGGGCAGCAGGCGTTTGTATTGTTCCCGGTAGGGGGTGAAGTTTATGCCGCCGTGAATAAATAGTTCTAGGTTGGGCCATACTTCGTGAAGGTTGTTCCTTCCCGTGCGTTCCAGAATCCGGTTGATGAGCGTGAGGAACCAAGAGGGTACCCCCGCAAGACTGCGTACATCTTCTTTGATCGTGGTGTCGCATATCTTTTCAATCTTTTCTTCCCATTCGCTCATGAGCATGATCGATTGGTCGGGAGTCTTCATCATGTTGGCCCAGAACGGGGTGTTGGAGATTAATATGGCGGACAAGTCTCCGTAACGACAGTTGTTGTTTGTCTTGGATATTTCGCTACTTCCTCCTAGAGCCAAGGTCTTCCCGTTAAATACTTGTGCATCCGGGTATAGTTTATTGAAAATGGAGATAACATCCTTACCGCCTCGGAAATGACAGCTTTCCAAAGATTCTTTGCTGACCGGGATAAACTTGCTTTTTGCCGCTGTTGTGCCTGACGATTTGGCAAACCACGTGATGGGTTCCGGCCATAACAGGTTTTGCTCGCCGTTCATTAATCGCTCGGAATAGGGAGCCAGCTCTTCGTAGTGAATGATGGGTAGGCGCTCCCGGTATTGTTCTGCCGTTAAAATAGAGTCGAAATCATATTTCAGTCCATACTCCGTGTCAGCGGCTCTGCGAAGTAATTCAACCAACGTGTCTCGTTGCACCTGAATCGGGTTTTCTTTGAAGAAATCGATTTGTGCCAACCTTTTGGTCGAGAACATGGATATGATGGAATTGATTACGGGCATAAAATTAAGTTAAAAGTTATAAGTTAAAAACTAAAAGTTAACCTCTATTAAGGAGTAACAACTATCGTACCATTTGTTATTTTTAGTGATCGAAAGCTAGTTTTAGTTGCGGGTCGAGCAACGTGAAACTTTGTCGATGGTAAGGGGTAACACCGTGAAGTAAAATGCCTTCCCGATGTTTTTTAGTTGGGTAACCTTTGTTGCTGTTCCAGTCGTAAACAGGGTACTCTTCATGTAATTTTTTCATGTACTCGTCCCGGTGTGTTTTGGCTAGAATAGAGGCAGCTGCGATAGCCATGTATTTCCCGTCCCCTTTTACGATGCAATGGTGTTCAATGTTTCGGTAGGGTTTGAAGCGGTTGCCATCAATCAGAATGTGTTCCGGAGTAATACTTAATTGTGCCAGAGCCCGGTGCATCCCTTCGATAGAGGCGTTGAGGATGTTGATCTTGTCAATCTCGTTATTGTTCACGCTGGCCACGGCCCATGCCAGGGCTTCCCGTTCAATGATCATGCGTAACTCATCCCGTTTCTTTTCGGAGAGTTGTTTCGAGTCGTTGAGCATCTCGTTGGAAAAGTCTTCAGGAAGTATTACTGCAGCCGCGAAAACCGGTCCTGCCAGGCATCCTCTACCGGCTTCATCACATCCGGCCTCGATTTTATCTTGATAGTATTTTAATGTCAGCATAATTAATAGGTTGTAAAGTCTATAAACTTTATCACTTCCGCAAATATATGAAATACTTTGCAATTTTTGTTATATTTGCAGGGTTGTCCCTGTATACTAATTTAATTTATTAGACGTCTTCACGAAAGAAGAGGCAAAAGAGATTCGGGTGAAATTCTGGGAAGGTTTCAAGCGTTATTGTAAGCGGAAACATATTTACCGGAAATGGGTGCTCACGGGGGTGAAGATACGATCCACGCAATTAAAATTTTATGCGGATCGGGAGAAGGCTCTCGTGTTATTCCAAATTGATCATAAAAATGAGTTGCGTCGGTTCGAGGTCTACGAGTGCATGTTATCCTATCAGACGTTATTTCGGGCGGAGTGCGGTGACGAGTTAAAGTGGGAAGAGGAGTATACCGGGATCGAGGGGCAGGAGATCAGTGCGATTTATTTCGAGTTACGGGGTGTGAACCTTTACCGGGTGGAGGATCACGAGCGGATATACACTTTCTTTGCTGAGAAAATGCCTTTGCTGGAAGATCTCTATTACGAGTACAGGGATTTAATTAACGAACGATTGAAACAGAACGATAATTAAAAACGCTGGATTGCGATGAAAATAAATAAGAGTGGGGCCGCTCTTTCCCGTATCGTGCAAATCGGGGAGACGCTGAAAGAACTTTCCCAGAAGAGTGGGAAAGAGTATTTACCCTTGAACCGGGGTGTGAATCAAGTGGTAAATATCGACTTGACAGAAGTCGTGAAATCGATAAACTTTAATTCTCCGGAGATACAGGTGTATCCGCATGGAGCCGGGCGTCCGGACTTACGGGCGGCAATTAACGAGGAGTTTTTTGCCGGAAAGTCTTCACCGGATAATATATTGATTACGGCAGGGGGAATGCATGCCCTTGATCTCGTGGCGCAGACCGTGAATATCGGAAAGTTATTCCTGCCCTCGTATTATTGGGGATGTTATTTCAAAATGCTTAAGATTCGTTCCGTGGAAAGCGAAGGATATGACAGTCAATCGGATTTACTCCCTATGATCGATCGTTTGCAGGGAAATGCCGTGTTGATCAGTGATCCGAGTAACCCGCTGGGAGACAAACATGATGACGAGGAACAGTTGAATATTATTCGGGCGTTGAATGATGCTGGGGTGGTGATTTTTTATGATTGTCCCTATCGTCGGTTGTTTATGGATGCTTCAGATGATTACTATACGCGTCTGATGAACTTGGATAACGTGATTATCACGGAGAGCTTTAGCAAGTCGGTCGGGTTAAGCGGCCAGCGGCTTGGATTTATCCATACGTGTAACAAGGAGTTGCATGATGAGTTGGAGGTGAGAGTGATGTATAACACGAACGGGATTAACGGTTTCGCGCAAGAACTCGTGTTACGCTTGTTGACAACGCCGGAAGGGAAAAAGGCCGTGACGGCATTTAAAGAGCGTACTACCCGAGATATAGCTTTGAATATCGAGTATTTGCGGGCGAGAGGTTTGCTGGCAGAAGAATTTTATCATGGAACCACACCACAAGGCATTTTCGTGATCGTGAATCGTAGTGAGGAGGAGTTGTTGGAACACTATATCGGTGCCGTATCACTTTCTTTCTTCACGAAAACCCGGCAGGAGTATGCGAAGAATTATTCCCGTATCTGTGTTTCCGTGCCTCACGATAAGTTGGTGAAATACTTTGAAACGATCTGATCATTGCTACTTTGTCATTGCTCTAGGGTATGGCTAAGGATGGACTAGGACAAATACCAAGCAATTACATAATAGGAACACGGCAAGTACACTGGAGATTGTTCTTGCTATGTTCCTGCGGTGAAGATGGTATGTTTTTGTCTTAGTCTATCGATAGACTAAGGAATAACTACGAGTGGACAAATGGGCTAGATACTCCAGATAGGACTTATAAACTTTATGAATCATGAACTTTAAAAATAAGTTTTTCATAACTTTACCTAAATAAGAGTAAAGAGAATGTTCATGAATCTAAAATCGTAAATCATAAATCTAAAATTAATTCATCGCCTCAATCATCTCTTGTCAAGCTAAATTCCTTGTCGGCAAATAATTCTGCCAATCCGGAGATTTGTTTCAGGCGTAGTAACTCGTCTTTATCCATTCCGATATTACGCATGATCCAAGTGTCGGACATTCCGGCCTTGGTTAGTTCGGCCACGATTTCGGTCATTAATTCGATGCTATGCGTGCCTCTTGCCCGGTTGTGCCGGATAGTAGAGGCCATACGGTTGGAAATATCTTTGTTGATGACGACCACGGGGAGCAATCCCTTTTCCCGTTCGAATATCCGTTGGGATGTTTTCATAACTTTGTAGCGGTGAAAACCGTCCACGAGTTCATAAATATCCTTTTCCGGGATGTAGTAACAAACGCAGGGCATCGTGTAGCCGTCTTCCCAGATGGATAGTTCCAATAGTTTCATTTCCGGGGGGGCCACCACGTTCGGGTTATAGGTGTTGGCAACTACTTTGTCGATCGGGACGGAAATAACGTTGTATACGGGACTTTTATATTCTTCCATAAGATTCCATGATAGATTTATATTTTTGCATCACCTTGGCCCGGCGTTCCCGTTCGGCTTTCGAGGGGGCGAACCCCATGTATTTACAGGCATGATCGTTTTTCAGGATACAAATGCAGATACGTTTGAACGTGGGGAGTTCTTTAAACTCCGGAATACGTACATCATCCTGATAATCCATGCGCACGGGCTTTTTATCTGTCTTGTAATTTGTCGTTTCGCTAACCGTGATCGGGATTCCCATTCGTCGGAGTTTGGCGATAGTCTCTTCTGCCAGGCAGCCGCCTTTGTTTCGCCAGAACTCCATGCTCACGGAGAGTTTGTGCAAGTAGTTTTCCCTTGCCTCTTCCGGTAGGGTGCAAAGGAGAAATTTAAAATAGGATGACCAGGTCATGTTCTCCGGGAGGGTGATGGACTGCCAGCCCATGGCGGAGGTTCCCCCGTATAACCCGGTAAAGTTGACCCCGTTGACCCGGTTAATCATTTTGCCCCACGTGTCCGGATCTATGGCCCGGTAGAGTTTCAAGCTGGAAAGAGCCTGAGAGATAAACGGGCTAGCCACGCGTTGTCTTTCAAGAGGAACTCCTGCCTGATAGTAGAGATCATACAGGTGGTTGTAATCCCAGTGAAATTTTCCGTTGGCGGTCCAGATGTCCGTGGTAAGCCAGTCGTATATGGGGTAGGCGTTAAAGATATTTGCAGTTACTTTGTGTGTCCATTTCAAGTGTTTGTAACTGTGGTAATTCCTGTCCCGGTGAATAGCTTGCCAGCGATGGTAGCTTTCTTGCGTGCGAATCCCGATGAGACAACAAGTACGTTGAGCTTTTTTCTTCCGGTGATACCATTCTGCAAATTTGACTTGAAAATCGTAATCCCACATCTCTTCCGTGTAGAAATCAAAATCTTCTTTGCGGTAACAGGTTTCGGGCATATCCCTGACCCACAGGTTTCGTAAATTGTCTTCCCACGGGCGCCAGAAACGCTGGAACATGGAAGTACACGTGGAGACTTTGAACGGGATGCATACCCGGTAGACTTCCAGCAGGTCGGCGTTATCTGCGAGTGTACGATCCACGTACCGGATCGTCTCGTTGTATTGCACTTCGTAGTCCATGTGGAAAACGCCTAGTTTCCGTTTTAGTTTATGCTGACGGATATAGTCGATACAGAGGTTTAGTAAAACCCCGCTGTCTTTGCCGCCCGAAAAAGACACGTACACGTTATCAAAATCAGAAAAAATTCGTTCTAGGCGGTTTTGCACGACATCATACACACTTTTTTTTATTCTCATAAGCTGGAGGATATACCATTTTTATATACAATTTCCACTCTTTTGAAACTATAAAACCGTTTGTTTTGAAGGTTTCTGCATCTCGGGTGTGGGAAACGGCAAAAAGAGGTTGTTCCCCTGCAAATTCTTTTTTCGCGAAGTCAATCAAGGCGGATAGTAACGAGGAATTGCCTCCTGATACGTAATAATTATCAATACAGGCGCCCGTACTCTTTATGTCAATGGGCATGAAACCTTTCACAACTCCCTTCTCTGTTGCCACAAGCCATTTGTGGTGGACGGAGGTCTTGAACGGATAGTTGTTATTGTACCGGAGTACGGGAATGCTCATTACCAACGGTGCCACGAGTTGGTATAACCGAGGGTCCGTACCATGTAATTTTTCTATGTCCATAACCGATCGCTTTTTGCAAAACTAATAAAATTAAGCAATGGTTCAAAAGAATAATAAATAAACCTTTTAATATAGGCTTTACAAAGTAAATGTCGAACGTGTATATTATCATCTGTTTCTTATGTGAAGTACTCGGGAAGGTAATTTGTATTATTTTTTTCATCTGTTTGCTGCTTGTGTTGTCGATTCTCGTGTTGTTTGTATAGGAGAGACTTACCCGAACGTGGTGAACGGGTTAAGCATTGGAACACGTGGACATGGAGCCCTATATGACGAAAATAAATCTATCGGTTTATCCCTCGGTTTCGTCCTCGTAGTCTTCTTCTACGCTGATACAGTTGAACGAGTAGATCGTTTTGTGAAGGTACCGTTCGCCCGGGTTCAAACGGGTGGAAGGAAAGCAAGGATGGTGGGGACTGTCCGGGAGCATTTGTGTCTCCAGGGCAATTCCCGAATAGGGACCGTAATGCTTTCCGCCTTTCCCGTTGGCCACGTTGATGTATTTACCCGTGTAAACCTGCAAGCCTGGGTAATCCGACAGGATGGTAACCGTGATCCCGTTTTTCGGGTGGGACAACTCGGCCATGAGTTGGGGTTCTATCGGGTCTCCGAACGTGTAGCAATCATCCAACCCGTCTTCCTGCAAGGCGAGGAAAAGCGGTTTGTTGAAATCGAAAGCGTGTTTTTGGTCTGTTGAGAGGATAGTTCCTGTCGGGATTAAATCAGAAGTTGTTTCCAGATAGTGAGAAGTATAGAGCCGTAGTTCGTGATTCCCGATATTCTCGTCGGTCGGCCTTAAATTGAAATAGGGGTGTTGCGTGAGATTCACGTGTGTCGGTTGATCGCAACTAGCCTCGTAAATCACCCGGAACACGTTGTTTTCAATGGAATAACGAACCGTGACATCCAATGTGCCGGGGAAACCGTTCTCCCCGTCCGGGCTAGTGTAGTGCAGAATGAGATGTTCGTTGTCCGGTTGTTCTGCGTCCCAAAGGCGTTGATCGAATCCGGGCGTTCCCCCGTGGAGGGTATTTCCTTTTTCATTCTTGTTCAACACGTGAGTCTCGTTGTCAATCGTGATTTCCCCGCCTTTGATGCGGTTACCATAGCGTCCGATGAGCGCCCCGAAATAAGGGTAATTCTTCCGGTACTCCGGGGCAATATATTGTTCAAGGGTATCAAATCCTAAAACCACGTCTACAAGTTTCCACCTGCAATCGCGTACAAATATGTTTTTTATAATCCCGCCGAGATTACATACGTGAATTTCAAGGCATTCATTCTTGAGAATATATTCTTTCAGTTCCATGATCCATGATTTTAATCAACTCATAAAAATAAGCAATAGAATGTAATTTTCATTCGTGTTGAATATAAAATTTTAAAGAAAATACCTTAACTTTGTAGACATGTGGCGTTAGACCCCATTTTAAATTCTAAATTTTAAATCTTAAATTAATTAAAATGGATATAGGCGTGTTGGAAAAAAGATTTGAAGAGATTTACGGGACAAAGGTTGAACATCTGTACTTTGCTCCCGGGCGGGTAAATCTAATCGGGGAACATATTGATTATAACGGGGGACGGGTGTTCCCGTGTGCGTTGAGTTTCGGGACTTATTTGGCCGTGGCTCGTCGGGATGATCAGAAGATTGCTTTCGCCAGTATGAACCAAACTTTTCAAGTAGAATGTGATCAAAGTATTTTTGAGAATAAACCCAATGAATGGGTGAAATATCCTTTGGGTGTGGTGAAGGAGTTTTCGGATCGGGGGCTTGACTCGTGGGGTTTTGATATCCTGTATTTCGGGGATATTCCGAACGGGGCCGGGTTGTCCTCGTCAGCCTCGATAGAGGTTGTAACGGCGTTTATGCTGAACGATCAGTTGAATGTCGGGCTGGACGTGGTGGAGTTGGTGAAAATGTCACAACGGGCAGAGAATGTCTTCGTGGGTATGAATTGCGGGATTATGGATCAGTTTGCCGTGGGCATGGGAAAGAAGGAACACGCTATCGCGCTGGATTGTGGTACTTTGGATTATGATTTGATCCCGTTAAACCTTAATGGTTATAAATTGGTAATCACCAATTCAAATAAAAATCATGATCTGGTTACTTCCGAGTATAATGTGCGGCGGAGCCAGTGTGAACAGGCTTTAGTCGATATAAATCAGGAATTGAACGTGAAACATCTGTGTGATTTGAGCGAGGAAGAATTGGAGAGGGTGCGGGATCTGATTTCCGATGAAACCGTTTATCGTCGGGCTCGTCATGCCGTCTCGGAGAACGCTAGGGTAAATGAGGCCATTGACGTGTTGCAAAAGGGGGATTTGGTTCGTTTCGGGGAATTGATGAATGCGTCGCATCGCTCATTGAAGGAAGATTACGAGGTTACTGGTGTTGAGATGGATACGCTGGCGGAGGAAGGGCAGAAGTTGCCGGGCGTGCTGGGGTCTCGGATCACGGGGGGCGGTTTCGGTGGTTGCACCGTGAGCCTTGTGAAAGAAGACAACGTGCAGGAATTTATCGAGAAGTTGGCTCCCGTGTATCATGATAAAATTGGATTGAATGCCGAGTTTTACGTGGCGGACATTGGTGATGGTGTGAGGAAAATTTACTAAGTATAAACCATAACAATTGGAAAAATGTTGAACACGAGTTTTGAGTTCTGGGATTATTTCATTTTCGGGGCGTATGCCTTAATGATTATTGCCGTGGGATTGTGGGTGTCAAGAGGTAAGAAAGGCGTGCAGAAGACAACGGAGGATTATTTCCTCGCGAGCAAATCGTTACCATGGTGGGCTATCGGGGCCTCGTTGATTGCGGCCAATATTTCTGCCGAACAGTTTATCGGGATGTCCGGATCGGGGTTTGCCGTGGGACTGGCCATTGCCTCGTATGAGTTTATGGCAGCCTTGACCTTGATCATTGTGGGTAAATTCTTTTTACCTATATTTATCAAACAGGGGCTTTACACGATCCCCGAATTCGTGGAAAAACGTTTCTCGACGAACTTGAAGACTATTCTTGCCGTTTTCTGGATCGCCTTGTTTATTTTCGTGAACTTGACTTCCGTGCTTTTCCTAGGGGCAAAAGCCATTGATACGATTATTGGTACTGGGAACGGGGAGTTATTCATTCCCGCTATCGTCGGGCTGGCTTTTGTTGCCGCGGCGTATTCCATTTACGGGGGACTATCGGCAGTGGCTTGGACGGATGTGATTCAGGTGGCCTTGTTGATCATCGGGGGCGTTATAACCACGCTTATCGCTTTGGATAACGTGTTGCCCGGTGGCGGTGTCGTGGACGGATTTAACCACGTCGTGGACACGGCGGGCGATAAGTTCCATATGATTATCTCGAAGGATAACCCGGAGTTTAAAAACCTGCCGGGTATTGCCGTGCTTATCGGTGGTTTATGGGTGGCAAACCTTTATTATTGGGGGTTCAATCAATACATCATCCAGCGGACGTTGGCGGCCAAGTCATTGAAAGAGGCCCAACGAGGTATTGCTTTTGCGGCGTTTCTTAAATTAATCGTGCCTTTGATCGTGGTTATTCCGGGAATCGTGGCTTTCGTGATGTACACCGAATCGAAAGACCCGTCCGTGACGGCTATGTTCGAGATGACGGGAGGAAATGATAAAGCCTATCCGTGGCTGATCGGGACGTTTGTACCCACGGGTTTGAAGGGACTAGTGCTGGCGGCATTGGCAGCGGCTATCGTTTCTTCACTGGCTTCCATGCTGAATTCGACTTCTACCATATTCACGATGGATATTTATAAACCTTACATGGATCGAGAGGCCTCACACAAAAAATTGGTGAGCGTGGGAAGAATCACGGCAGCCGTGGCGTTGGCGATTGCGGGTTTGATTGCACCCATGATGGCTAATTTCGACCAGATGTTCGTGTACATTCAAGAGTACACGGGGTTAGTGAGTCCCGGTATTCTAGCTGTGTTCCTGATGGGATTATTCTGGAAGAAGACTACGAACCAAGGGGCTATAACTGGGGTTCTGATCTCTATTCCCGTGGCGTTGTTGTTGAAGTTCCTGCCCATCGAAATGCCGTTCCTCGATCAGATGATGTACACGTTTCTGTTGACGATGGTAACGATTGGTATGGTTAGTTTGGCCACCTGCAAGACGGATGATGATCCGAAGGGCTTGGCGTTGACGTCTGAAATGTTCAAGACCGATAAGGTATTTAATATTTGTGCTTACGTGATTTGTATTTTGTTAGCCGTGATTTATACGGCTTGTTGGTGATTTAGGAAGAGAACGAGAAGATGTTTCGGGGGATAAAGGGTGTGATAAGCCCTTATCCCCAATTTATTTTCCTCGCACGGTCGGTACACGGTCGCTCACGAGCGAGGGTGTACCGAAGGAGTTCCGAGAGTGTACCGAAGTAGATCCCCGTTTTCAGCCTTATCTTATCTTGTCTTGTCGGGGATGTGGTTTACTATAAGCAGGTAAGTTTGGTAAATTAATTGGGGGAAAGCGACCTCGTCTCTTTAGGTATGTTCTTCAGCATATTTTGCCCTTTAAAGGCAAGATATTGTCATTAAAATTGTTAAGGGAGTTGTATCGAAAGAAAGAAAATATTAACTTTGAATTCATGTAAAGTAAGTGTTTCTTGTAATTAGTACTTATTGTTTTGACGAAATCAGAGGATGTTCTAATAAAAAAGTTCCGGGCTGGAAATGGTGTGATTTTCAAGGAGATTTTTGATCGATACTATCTCCCCGTGAAGTCGTATGGTTTCCAGTATGTCGAGGATGATGAGATTGTTGAAGATTTCGTGCAAGATGCTTTCCTGAAGGTGTGGGAGAAACGGGCGGACTTTTATTTTGTTGCGGCGATTAAAAGTTTCTTGTATATGAGTGTCAGAAATGCTTGTTTGGATTACCTGCGTCACCAAAAAGTGCAACGTCGCAATGAGCCGGAATTAATCCTGTGGCTCACGGAAGAGGGGGAGGAAGAATTTATTCTTGAAGAGGAGGTCCATGCGATGGTGTACGATGCGATAAAGGATTTGTCGGAGCGATCCCGTCGGGTCGTGATTCTGACGATGGAGGGCCTTTCCAATCCTGAAATTGCGAAAGAGTTAGGGGTTTCCGTGAATACGGTGAAGACGATTAAATTACGTGCTTACAGGGTGTTGCGGGAACGGTTGAAGGGTATTCAGTGGTTGTTATTACTTCTTTTGGGCGTTTAAAGAATTTTTTTTTACAAAGGGTGTCACCCTGTGGGGAGGTGTTCACGTTTTAGGGGAAATTTTTGAAAAATGGAGAAAATTGATCCTAGGATAGAGCTTGTTATTTATCGTTTTTTACGTGGGGAACTCTCCGCATCTGAACGGGAAATGCTCGAATCCTGGTTACGTGAAGGAAGGCATAGGGAGTTGTTCGAGAAAATCTGTAACAAGGAGAATATGCTGGAAAAGTCGTTCTATTTTGATCGACTGGATAAAGGGAGGGAAAAGACATGGAATCGTTTGGAACGGGCGATCGGATTGCGTCGTCGAGTCGTGTTGCGTCGTTGGTCGATTGCGGCTTCATTGATTGTTCCTCTTTTGATCGGTGTGTTATATCTGAACGAACGTCAGATTATCCCGGAAATACCGGGGCGACAGTTGGAACGAATTGTTCCGGGAATCTCTACGGCACAACTTTATCTGCCTGATGGTAACGTGGTCGATCTCGGTAAGGATAGTGTGTGTGATTTACAGTTGCTGGAGGGAGGACGTTTTGTGAACGAACGGGGTACATTGACTTACAAGGGGGATAGTTCGGAGGTGAAAGTGGCGCAATACAGTGAAGTTCGGATACCGAGGGGAGGAGAGTATAAGGTCGTGTTGCCGGACGGAACGATCGTGTGGTTGAATGCCGAGTCGTCACTTCGTTTCCCGACGTTATTCACGGGAAAGGAAAGAAAAGTGTATGCAAAAGGAGAATTGTATTTTGATGTGAAACACGATGATACAAAACCTTTTATAGTAGAAGTGGAGAAAGATTACTCGGTTCGGGTGCTTGGAACCGAATTTAACCTCCGGGCATACAGCGGTTTTCCCGTGGTAACAACTTTGGTGGAAGGACGTGTGCAAGTGAGGGGTGTGGGTAACACGGTATCGTTGGCTCCGGGACAGCAAGCGCTCGAAGTGTCAGGAACTCGTGACATTAAAGTGCTTGACGTTGATGTTGCTCCTTACGTGGCATGGCATGAGGGGAAATTCTATTTTGTTCATGCCCCGTTGAATAGTATAATGGAAGAGTTGGCGCGTTGGTATGATGTAGAGGTTGTGTTTGAGAATCCGGCAGTGAGGGAAGAATGTTTTACGATCGAGATGCAGCGGTTTGATGATTTTAACAAGGTGTTGAGATTAATTGAGCAAACAGGTATGGTGACCATCTCGGTGGATGGACATATCGTGACAGTAAAATAAAAAAACGGGAGATCTGGATCATCCCCCGCTTTAAGTAAGGTGCTTAAGGCACAATGTAAAATTTTAATTCTACAAAGTTATGAAAAAAATCAGAACGAGTGGGTTCTTTAGGCGAATCCATGGGAATTTTTTGTTGATGATGAGGTTGACAATGTTGTTCCTGCTGATGACGTTTGTCTCGTTGACGGCCACGGCGCTGGGTCAACGAACGACGATCAAATTGGACAATGTTGATTTGCAAGTTGCTTTTAACGAAATTAAACAGAAAATGGGATACACATTCGTGTATAATGATCAAGTGGTGAAGAATGTGGGGAAGGTTTCTGTTAATGTTACGTCTTCGGATATAAAGTATATCTTGGCTAAATGTTTGGAAGGGACATCTCTCGATTTTTACATTGAAGATAATATCGTGGTGATTAAATCAAAAGCGGAGCAGGCCCGGGAGACGGAGAGAAAGCCGGTAACCGTGAAGGGGAAAGTGGTTGATGAGAAGAAACAGCCTTTACCCGGGGTTACAGTTTTGTTAAAGGGTACGACTTTGGGAGTAACAACCGGGGGAGAGGGTGATTTTTCGATTGTGATTACTGATACGACCAAGGCTGAACTCGTATTTTCATTTATCGGTATGGTGTCTCAAACAATCCCTTATAAAAGTATTCCTAAAGGGGAGTGGACGATCGTTTTGAAGGATGATGTACAGGAGATGGATGAAGTTGTTGTTACGGGTATTTATTCTCGTAAAAAGGAGAGTTTTACCGGATCATCAACAACCTATACGGCAAAGGAATTGAAAACTATCGGGAACCAGAATGTGCTTCAGAGTTTGAAAACGATGGATCCCTCGTTCGCGATCGTGGAGAACAATCAGTTCGGATCCGATCCGAACCGTCTGCCGGATATTAACGTGAGGGGTAAAACCAGCGTGATCGGTTTGACACAGGAGTACGAGGTCGATCCGAATCAGCCCTTGTTTATTTTGGATGGGTTCGAGACAACTTTAAAGACGATCAGTGATTTGAGTATGGATCGCGTGCAAAGTATTACGGTGCTGAAAGATGCGGCAGCCACGGCAATTTATGGTTCGAAAGCGGCGAATGGTGTTGTGGTGGTGGAGACGAAGGCTCCCGCTCCCGGAACATTAAGGTTAACGTATAACGGAAATTTAAATCTTTCTTTTGCTGATTTATCGGATTATAATTTGATGAATTCTAAGGAAAAATTGGAATTTGAACGTTTGGCCGGGTATTACGGAGATTTGGATGCTAACGGGGAAATCGAGTCTGAATATTACCAGCGTTTGTATTACCAGCGTTTGGCCGAGGTGAAACGAGGGGTGGATACCTACTGGATGAGTGAACCGTTACGGTTCGCAACTTCTCATAGTCACAACCTTTTCGCTGAAGGAGGGGATGACAGGATGCGTTACGGCTTGGGATTCAGTTATAACAAGACGCAAGGTGTGATGAAAGGATCTGATCGGGATGTGATTAATGGCAACGTGCAATTGTTGTATCGCTACAAGTCATTGTCATTCAAGAATTACTTGAATTTGGATTACTCGATGTCTTCACGAGAGAAGGTCGCGTTTTCAAAATTTTCACAGGCGAATCCGTACCACAGGAAAAAGAATGAGGATGGTGTGGTGGAGCAAGTGTTAGAGATTTACACTGATTCGGATGCAAATTCTCCTACTTATCTTCAGGAATTAAAGAATTATAATCCTCTATATGATATGACTTTAGGCTCTTCCGATGAAACCTCCTCTTTTGGTTTTACGAATAATTTCGAGATCGATTGGCAGGTGTTTGATGGTTTGCGGGCGAAAGGTCGTTTTAGTATTTCAAAGTCAACGGACCGGGGGGAAGTTTTTAAATCTCCCAATGCTTCCGATTATGCTGAAACCGCTTCAACGGAACGCGGGTCTTACCGGGAGACAAGAGACGAGAATTTGAGTTATGATGGAGATCTTAACGTGACCTACGCTAAATTGTTTAACGAGGTACACATGGTAAATGCCGTGGGTGGAATTCGTTTGGCTTCGAGCAAATCACAATCCAGTGGTTACGAGTCTATCGGGTTTATCGATGACCGTTATTCAAATCCTTCTTTTTCTTCAGGGTATCCTACGGGAGGTAAGCCATCGTATTTCACGAGCGAGAAGCGTTCGGCGAGTTATTATCTGAATGCCGGTTACGCTTATGATGATCGTTATCTGCTGGACGTGAATCTTCGTTCGGATGGTTCCTCCGTGTTCGGCTTGTCTCAACAATTCACCACGACTTGGGCTATCGGGTTGGCGTGGAACGTGCATAAGGAAGACTTTTTTCAGAATCAGAACTGGCTGAATTTTTTGAAATTGCGTTTTTCTATCGGTAATCCCGGAAATCAAAACTTTGATGCTTATATTTCCATGAACGTGTACAAGTACGCAACTGGTTACCCGAATCCTTTCGGGGTAAGTGCTATTGTTTCGACTTGGGGAAATAATGATTTGGATTGGCAGAAAACAATCGACCAGAATTATGGTATTGATTTGGCTTTTTTGAATAATCGGTTGAAAGTTACGGTTGATTATTTCTATAAAAATACCGATCCTCTATTGGTTTATGTTCAGACGCCGACCTCTACCGGAACCTCTACTGTTCCAATGAACCTGGGTAAGCAAGTTTCTCAGGGATTGACAGCAACATTGAATTATATGATCCTGCAGCGAGAGAATATGAGTTGGAATTTTAATTTTAATGCTCGTCATATTACTTACGAGTACCGGAATATCGGGACCGCCTTGGATAAGTTTAATCAGGAGAACAGGAGTTCTAATTTGGTGAGATATTACGATGGGGGAAGTCCTTCCGATTTGTGGGCCGTGCGTTCCGCGGGAATTGATCCAGCTTCCGGGCGAGAGATATTCATTAAAAAAGACGGGACGCAGACATTCGAGCATGATTACGCGGACGAGGTTGTTGTCGGGAATTCGGATCCGAAGGTGGAAGGGGTAATCGGTACTTCTTTCTATTACAAGGGATTTTCTGCTTCTGTCAATTTGCGGTATCGCTTGGGAGGACAAATATTTATGTCGACTTTATACGACAAGGTGGAGAATATTTCGGAAAATGCCTTGCAATATAATCAAGATAAACGGGCATTGTATGATCGTTGGCAAAAACCGGGTGACGTGAGTAAATATAAGTCTATCTCGTTGACGGACGCGACCCCGATGTCGTCTCGTTTTATCGCGGATGAAAATACTTTGAGCGGAGAGTCGATTTCTTTTGGATATGAAACTCAAGCCAAGTGGTTGCATCGTATCGGGGCATCCTCGATGACTATTCGGGGGTATATGAATGATATCTTCCGGATTTCCACGGTAAAGAATGAACGGGGATTGGATTATCCTTTCGCACGTACCGTGGCTTTTTCTCTTGGGTTAACGTTTTAATGAATTAAAGAGTTTGTTTATGAATATAGTAAGAAATATAAAATCGGGTTTGATTGCTGGCGTGATGTTGTTGCTCGTGTCGTGCAATTCATGGTTGGAGGTTGATCCTGACGATAGAATAATGGATAATTCTTTGTTTAAAGACAGGGAAGGTTTTCTTGCGGCTTTGAATGGCGTGTACTCGGAAATGAATGATCCTAAATTGTATGGGGCTAATTTAACCATGGGAATGCTTGATGTGATGGCACAGTATTATAATTGCAGTTTTACGGATCATGATTATTCTGTCTATGCGAATTATTCATACACGGAAAAAGGGTTTAAAAGTACACTGGATAATATTTGGTCCGGGTTATATTCAATGATTGCAAATTGTAATGCTATACTTGTCCATTGTGGGGATGGGAATCCTGTTTTGTCTGATACCTATTATCGCCTTGTGAAAGGTGAGGTCCTAGGTTTGCGGGCAATGATGCATCTTGATCTTTTACGTATGTTCGGGCCTATTTATTCGGAAGAAAACAAGGGAATAAAATGTATCCCGTATATGACGAAAGCGGATCGGAGCGTGCAACCGTTGTTGCCTGCCGATAGTGTGATGTATTATGTTATCAAGGATTTGGAAATGGCGTCAAGTTTACTTTCAACAGTTGATCCCGTTATCACGGAAGGAGCCAGGAATTATGATTCGAAGCAAGGTGCGAATGATTTGTATTACAGACAATATCGTATGAATTATTTTGCCGTGAATGCATTGATGGCTAGGGCTTATTTGTGGATGGGAAATACGCAGAAAGCAGGGGAATGTGCTCGGATCGTAATCGAAAAAGTGAGCAACGAGGATAAGCCTTTATTCCCGCTAGTAGATGTCGATTATATGACAAAGAATTCGCCGGACGGGGTGTTTTATCCAGAGGTGTTGTTTTCTCTTTACAATACTTCTCGCGAGAGTAAAGTGTATAAAACTTTTTTTGATCCTTCCTTGTCTATAGCCAGAATTTTGACTATGGCCGGAAATCTTTCGACGGGACGGGTGAACGGGACGTATGATGATAAGGATGATTATCGTTATAGAATGTGGGCTTCCACAATATCCAATAGTAAGGAGGTGACTTATTTGAATAAGTATAAAGATGAAACGGAGGCGGATTCCGCGTATCATTATCGTTATATGATACCTTTGGTACGGGTTAGTGAATTATACCTGATTGCAGCCGAGTGTGAACCGGATGTTCCGACGGCTCTTGAAAAGTATTTTAACAAGTTGCGTTTTGCCCGGAATTGCGTGAACCAAAATGCATCATCCGTGGAGGAGTTAAAGGGGTTAATTCGTTCTGAATACGTGAGGGAGTTTATCGGGGAAGGACAATTGTTTTTCTATTATAAGCGGAACGGTTTACAGACCATTCCCGATGGTGCAACGGCAAGTGGCACGATGAACATGCAATTGGAGAATTACGTCTTCCCGTTACCGGATAGCGAGACAAGCCAACGTGCGGAATCACAAGATAATGTTTCACAAGAATAAGTAATGGTTATGAAAAAAATATTATATGTTCTCGCTCTTGCATGGCTTGTTTGCGGTGTGGCGAGTTGTGAAAAAGAAGTTAAGGATTACGATGGACGGGAAGGGGTTTATTTCTACGTTCAGTACGGACCGGAATGGGGGGATACTACTATTTGGGCGAGCCAGTCTTTTACCCCGGTAGAGTTTGTTAAAAGCACGGGTGATTACCACGATGTGAAGTTACGGGTGATGACAACCGGAAGAATTAAAGGGTATGACAGAACGTTCCGGGTTGTCGTGGATAAGGATTCGACTACTGCTGTCGAAGGGGTGAATTATGATCCTTTCGATGAATTTCAGGTGGTTAAAGCCGGAAGTCATTATGCTGATTTGGTGATTCGTTTGAAGCGGGATGAGAGTATTCAAACCGAAGAACGGGTTTTAACGTTGAAGTTGGAGCCAACGGAGGATTTTGGGATTGGGATTAACTGGTGGGGAGAGGTTCCCGGGTTGTGGTCTAGTACTGGAGGAAATGATTTTGATGCTTCCATGCACAAGATTACCATGAATGATTTTCTCGTTCGACCGGCTCGTTGGATACCGGCAATCGATTATGAACCAGGGCAAACAGAAGGGGGACTTTGGGGGGCTTTTACGCGAAAGAAATATGATTTGATTTGCGAAAAGTTTAATTTGACGTATGATGATTTTGCCTCGGAGGTGACGATGCCGAATGCCAAACGGACAATGATTAAGAATTATTTCGTGAATTATTTGCAAGAACTTTACGACAAGGGTACTCCGGTATTGGAGGAAGATGGGCGTGCGATGTGGTTCATGGGGGTATCATGGAAATCAATCGTGGGACAACCTTGGATCCCGGCAGAATAATGGTTGAACAATGTAAATCTGATAATTATGAAACGAGTTATATTACTTTTTTTAACGAGCGTGTTCATTTGTTTGGCCGTGGCTTGTTATGACGACAAGGCTTCTTACGATTACAAGGAGGTGAACGAGATTGAAGTGGACAGCCTGGGAAAATCACATAGCGTGATCTTTAAGAAAGACACGTTGAAAATAACTCCCCTGCTGAAATTTACCGAAGATAGTTTGTCCTTGGATCGTTACGCTTACGAGTGGCTGGTGGTGCCAAGTACGTCTACCGAGGAGCTTACCCGTGAAGTGATTGGTACGGAACGTAATTTGGAATATTTCGTGGAGTTGGAACCAGCAACTTATACTCTTTACTTGAAGGTGAGAGATAAGGTCACCGGTTTGTTGTGGATGAATTATACTTCGCTTGTGGTTAGAACCGCGACCAGTTTGGGATGGTTGGTTATCGGGGAAGATGCCGAAGGATTTGTGAATTTGGATATGGTTGCCATGGCGGGTGATACGATTGTGTTATATAATCAATTATCGAATAACGGTTTACCACGGTTAAAAGATCCCAAGAGTGTCGTGTACACGGGACGTGTAAGAATGTCGTCTTACGCACCCCACGAGAGATTGTGGATTGCAACCGGGGAACGTTCATACCACGTGAATCCATCAACCTTCGAAGGAGATCTGTCAAGTACGTTTGAACCGTTGGTTTACTCGTATTTTGAGTTACCGGAACAATTGAATCCCGTGTACATGATTACTAAAGCAGCGGGTGGTGGCATGATGAATAGTTCGAGAACGGTTGTTTGTGAAGAAGGACACGTGTTCCATATATCTAGTTTTTTGTCAAGTAGTGAATATGCAGATCCGATAAATCGGACAACGGTTTCTCCCAACGTTTTGTTTAAAGCGTACCCTTATATTTTTGCTTCTTTGGGATACGCTTCCGGGGGAATACTTTATGATACCGATAATAATCAATTTTTAAGGTATACGAGTTATTCCACAACTTGTTCGTCTTTATCTGATAAGGCTGACGATGCTTTTCCGTGGGTGCAACCCGAGGGGCGTACGCTCGTGTACGGGGAGAATACCATGGATACCGAGGGTGGGGGATATGGTAATTCATTCGCCTTGATGAAAGATGCCGGGACGAACGGGTATTATATCTATAAATTTAAGGCTGCTGGCCAGAAGGTGGCAGGATACGAGGTAAATAAGTCGCTCGCTACGGATATAGACAAGGCCGAGTTATTCGCTTTCGCCTCAAATCGTTCCATCCTACTGTATGTGGTGGGTAAAACTTTGCATGCTTATGATTACAAAAGAGGGTACGAGAAGAAGTATTCGGTAGAGCTGGAAGACGAGATCACGATGGTTAAATTTGATATTTTCTCGGGATATGGAGATTATAACGATTTATACGTGGCGACTTATAATAGTACTACGCGAGGAACTTTGCAAAAGTACGTGTTAGGAACTGATCAGAACACGTTCGAGTTAAAACCGGACGAGAAGTGTAAATGGAACGGGTTGGTGAAGGTGAAAGATATTGATTGGAAAAATGGTGTTCAATAGAATGAAGATAAAATTAGTTTTGTTTTGGATGATAGCGGCAATTTTGCCGCTGTCGTCTTTTGCCCAGGGGGTTGATTTTAAGGAGTTGACGATGCAAGAGGCTCTAACTCTTGCCGAGAAAGAGAAAAAAATGGTATTTGTTGATTTCTACACGACGTGGTGCGGGCCGTGTAAAATGATGTCTTCGGAAGTTTTTACGCGAGAGCAGGTCGGGGCCTATTTTAACCGGGAGTTCGTGAATTTGAAAGTAGATGCGGAGAAAGGGGAGGGAGTGGAACTGGCGAAAAAATACCAGGTGAAGGCTTACCCTACATTCGTGGTATTGAAAGCGGACGGGACGGAGGTTTATAGAACATCCGGGGCTCGTCCAGCGGAAGAGTTTGTCGACAAAATTCGTAAAGGGATTGATCCCAAGTGGTCGCCGGAGGGGTTAACTCGTCGTTATAAAAAAGGAGAGCGTACCCCGGAGTTGGTGAACGAATATGCCTTGTTACAAATGGAAACGGGGAATGGCGAGCTGGGAAATCAAGTGGTACGGGAGTATTTTGATAGGTTGTCAGATAAAAGAAGGGTGAAACCGGAAAATTTTTTTCTTTATACTCGTTATGCCTTAAATTACCGGGATCCGAAAGCGGACTACATGTTTGCCAATAAAGATCGTTTTGTAAAAGAGAACGGGCGGGAGAAAGTAGATAGTTTGCTGTATGGCTGGTTGAGACAGCAGGTTATGCCTTTTGTTTCGGCCCGGATAATTTCGGGTATGGAGGTAAACGAAGGGGAATGGATACGGTTGAAAGAGAAGATCCGCGATGCGGCTTTGTCGAACGGGGAGGGACTGGTGGAATTGGGAGAGATCGCCGAAGTACGGTTGAAAAATAACATGAAGGATTATTTGAATATCTGTCGGAAAAAGTTCCCACAACTGGAAGAACGAGATCGTTTCTCGATATTGGTAGGGTTTGGTTTTTTGAAGGAACAGGATGAAGAAATTCGACAGATCGCAGCGGATTTGTTAAGGGATAATCTAAACGTGGCGGAAGGATTGAATAATCGGGTGCTTTACTCGATCATGTTGGAATTAGAAGGAAAGAAGGAGTTCCGTTTACGAGCCGCAATTGATGCCGTGAAAAAGGGAAAAGTGATTGTGTCTTATTTTTCTAAGGAAAAATTTGTGCAGGAAGAACATGAGTTTGATAATCATGTGCTGGATATCAGTATGGCAGGGAAAGATACTTTATCCGCGGGGGTAAGATTTTTGTGTGATGAGTTGGCAACGCCGACCGCCAGAGGTACTAAGCAAAATCCGCATTTCAGTTTTATGATTGTGCCGGGAGAATTTGCCGTGTTGAAACTTGGTTTGGAAAAAGGAAAAGTACCCGTGGTGAAATGGGAGAGGGGAGGCTCTGTTTCCCGTGATTTCGTACGGTTGAATTATGACTTGTTGACCCCGGAAGAAGCGGGGTACAACCAGTTAATGGTTGATAATGTCATCCAAGGGGGAGATATTCGTGATTATCCCAGGGAGTTTCAGCGATCGTTTGATGCAAACAAGCGGAAAACGATGGAATTTATACGAGGTAATCCGGATAGTTATATTGCTCTTGTCAAGTTGGCCGAGCATTATATTTGGTTTGACGAGAATGAAGCGGAGGATATTTACAGTCGTTTCCCCGAGAATTTGAAAGGAAATCCTTATGGTCGTGTTATTGCTCAACGTTTGGAAAGAAGTCGGGATTTTAGGACGGGGAGGCCTGCCAAGAATTTCGAGAAGAAAGATATGAACGGGAAAACGGTGTCTCTTGAGAAGTTGCGGGGGAAATACGTGTTGTTGGATTTTTGGGGGAGCTGGTGTGGCCCTTGCCGGGAGTCTCATCCTCATTTGAAAGAATTGTACGAGAAATACAAAAAGCAAGTTATTTTTATAAACGTGGCCCAAGAGAACACGAGAGATTTGAATGAAGCCCGGAAACTTTGGAGAACGGCGGTGAAAGAAGACGGGATGACATGGACTCAAATATTGAATAACGAGGGACGGGAGACGTGTGATATGATCCGGTTGTTTAATATTTCTTCTTTTCCGACTAAAGTATTAATTGATCCGAACGGGATTGTGGTTGCAAGGATGGTAGGAGGAATGGTGGATGCA